>ENA-ORXT01007064-ORXT01007064.1-marine-metagenome-genome-assembly--contig:-NODE-7064-length-10185-cov-3.895231_pt1 | contig 10185 bp, 4 predicted proteins | sample MGYA00237868_ERZ511482 | MGnify/ENA metagenome assembly ERZ511482
GGGTAAGGACGAACCGCTGCCGGTGCTCATGTGGGCTTACCCCCAGGAATTCAAGGACGCGACGAAAGCGGGGCAGGTAACGACGAGCCCTCACCAGTTCACGCGCATTTCCCCGCTCAGCCCCTTGCCCTTTCTGGCGGCCGGCTTCGCGATCTTCGATGATTTTGCGATGCCGATCGTAGGTGAGGGCGACGAGGAGCCGAACGAGACATTCATCGACCAGGTCCGGCTGAACGCCCGGGCGGCGGTCGATAAACTGGTGGAGATGGGGGTGGCCGACCCGGCGCGCATCTACGTGGGCGGCCACAGTTACGGGGCGTTCATGACGGCGCATTTGCTGGCGCACACCGACCTGTTCGCGGGCGGCATCGCCCGGTCGGGGGCGTACAACCGGACGCTGACGCCCTTCGGTTTCCAGGCGGAGGAACGCTCGTTCTGGGAGGTACCGGATACCTACATCAAGCTTTCCCCCTTCGTACATGCGGACAAGATCAACGCGCCCCTGCTACTGATCCACGGGGAGGAAGACGCCAATTCGGGCACTTACCCCGTGCAGTCGAAACGGCTGTTCGCGGCGCTCAATTCACTGGGCAAAACGGCCCGCCTTTGCCTGCTGCCGTATGAAGACCATTCGTACGCGGCGGAGGAAAGCATCCTGCACATGCTGTGGGAAATGGAGCGGTGGATGGAGGAAAGAGAGTAAGAAGTAAAGATCCTTCCCGGTCAAGCTAGGCTCCCTATTTCAGGTGCGGCCCCGGCACCAGGTACCCGATCATGCCGCCCAGCAACACCCCCGCCACTGCGTCCGTCGGCCAGTGCTTGGCGGATTTGACGCGCAGGTAAGCGGTGAAGGCCGGGAAGGCGCCCGCCAGGAACCAGCCCAGGTAACGCACATCGTCTTCCGGAAAGTAGTGGTGCAGCAAGCGCGCGAAAAGCATACTCCCGGCCGCCGCCATCGAGGCGTGACCGGAGAGGAAGGCCGCCCGGTCGTTGCGGCTTAGCGAGCGTTCGTAAGGAAAAGCATCGTGGAGAACGTAAGGGCGCGGGCGGCTGACGCGGTTCTTGATCGCGCTGGTGACGGCGAAATTAAGCAGCATGGTTTCCAGCCAGATCAGCAGCAGTTTCGGGTATTCCGGGCGGGGCCGCGGGTGCAGGGCGAGGAGCAAGGACAGCGTCGGGGCACCATACAAACCGGCGTCGGCCAGCCCGGCGGTGCGGTCATTGACCTCGTTCCAGGCGAAAGCGTCGAGTGGGTTGCGGCTCGCGGCACTAGGGTTGCGCAGGGTGCTGACGCTGACGGGACCTCGCTTGCGACGGTCAAACCAGACGGCCAGACCGAGGCAGGCAACGCCGGCGGCGAGTAAGCCGACTTCCCGCAATGGCGATAAATGCAAAGGCATAATGGTTAGGACGGAAGAGGGAGGCGGTTTGTTGGCCCTTTTCCTTTCGATCCTTTAATCCATTTCCCCTTCCTCCCGTCATCTACCTCACCGTCCACCCGTTCCCGAACCCATCCGGCGGGCCCACGAACGTCAGATTTCCCTCCCCGTCTTCCGCCATTAGGATCATGGCCTCGGAAAGTACCCCGGCCATCTTGCGCGGCGCGAGGTTGGTGACGCAAACCACCTGTTTGCCCAACACATCCTCCGGCTCAAATTGCTTCGCGATGCCGGAGACGACCGAGCGTTGCTCGTTGCCCAGGTCAACGGTCAGGTGCAACAATTTGCTTGACTTTTTGACCTTGTCGGCGGTGAGGATGGTGGCCGTGCGCAGGTCCATTTTGAGGAAGTCGTCGAAGGTCATTTCGGGCTTGTTCGATTCTCGGTTCTCGATTGGCGATTCTTGATTCTCGATTTGGCTACCGCTCGTCGCAGGCGTTTCCGTAGCGGCGAGGATAGCGGCCAGTTTGGCTTTTTGCGCCTCGACGATTTGGTCACGGCTATCGTCCTTACGGTCCTTGATCTTGGGGAAGAGGACGCCGGCCTGACCGACGACGTGGCCGGACTCCAGCAAAGGTTGTCCGGCGGTGAGGGCTTCCAGGCTCAGGGCCCAGTCGCCGTTTGTGGCGGGCGCTTGCTGGAGGGCGGCGCGCAGTTTTACGGCGGCGAAAGGAATGAACGGCGTACAGGTCAGTGCCAGCGCGGCGGCGATCTGGGCGGAGAGGTTCATCACCTCGGCGATTTTCGGGTCGTCGGGATCGGCCTTGTGGAGCGACCAGGGCGCGGCGTCCTGCAGGAAGGTGTTGCCGAAAGTAGCGAGCTCCACGAAAGCGGTCGCCGCATCTTTAAAGCGGTACGCCTCGATGTGCCGGCCGATGGTATGGACGGCCTCCGCCACCTGGCTGAGTACCCGCGTCCCCGCCTCCTGATCTACCAATTCGGGCACCGCCCCCTCGTAGTACTTGTGCGTCAGTACCGTCACGCGGTTGAAAAAATTGCCGAGCTTATCGGCCAGGTCTTTATCGTAAAATTCCGTGAAGCCGTCCCACTTGAAGTCGGCGTCCTGGTTCTCCGGCAGGTTACGGATGAGGGCCCAGCGCAGGGCGTCCTTACCGTTCTCGAAGTCCTTGAAGGCCTCCAGGTATTCGTGCAGCTCGATGCCCCAGCCGCGTGATTTGCTGAACTTCTCCCCCTCGAAGTTGAGGAACTGATTCGCCGGTACGTTCTCCGGCAGGTTGTAGTCGCCGTGCGCCTTGAGCATGGCCGGAAAGACGATGCAGTGAAAAACGATGTTGTCTTTACCGATGAAGTGCAGCAGGCGGCTGTCGTCGCCTTTCCACCAGTCTTCCCAGTCGCCGCCGTTCTCTTCGGCCCATTGTTTGGTGGCGGAGATGTAGCCGATCGGCGCGTCGAACCAAACGTAGAGCACCTTGCCCGGCGCGTCCGGCACCTGGATGCCCCAGTCGAGGTCGCGCGTGATCGAGCGCGGGTGCAAGCCCCCGTCGAGCCAGCTCATGCACTGGCCGGTGACGTGGTTTTTCCAATCTTTAGGGTCGTGCAGCTGCATACCGTCCACCTTACCGGTCTGTATCCATTCCTTGAGCCATTCCTCGTGGCGGTCGAGGCGGAAGAACCAGTGTTTAGTTTCCCGCAGTTCCGGCTTCGCGCCGCTGATGGTGGAAACGGGGTTGATCAGTTCGCTGGGCGACAGATCTTTGCCGCAGTTCTCGCACTGGTCGCCGAACGCATTTTCGGAGCTACAATTCGGGCAGGTGCCTTTTATGTAGCGGTCGGCCAAAAACTGATCGGCCTCCGCGTCGTAGTACTGCTCGGTGGTTTTCACCTCGAACTGGTCGCCCTGCTTCAGCAGCTTGGTAAAAAACTCCTGACTCGTTTTATGGTGCAATTCCGCGCTGGTGCGGTGGTAGTAATCGAAGCTGATGCCCAGCTCGTCGAAGCTGTTCTTGTTGAGCGCGTGGTATTTATTGATGATGTCGCGCGGGTCGATGCCCTCCTTCTTGGCGCGCAGCGTGATGGCCGCGCCGTGCTCGTCCGACCCACAAACCCACAGCAGGTCGCGGCCCATCAGCCGCTCGTAGCGGGCAAAGATGTCAGCGGGCAGGTAGGCGCCGGCCAGGTGCCCCAGGTGGAGGGGGCCGTTGGCGTAGGGGAGCGCGGAGGTGATGAGGGTTTTCATACGGGTTGGTCTGTTGGTCTGTTGGTCTATTGGTCTTGTAGTCTATTGGTTTGTTGGTGCGGTCGTTGGAGGTGTGATGTCTGCCGCCCGCGGCAGCCACTACATTACTACCCAACTACCATACTACATTACTAACAGCGGGCGAAGGTACACCGCCCGATTAACGCTTTGGCTTCGGGGAAAAGTTTTCTTCGGTGGCGCGGTGGTACTCCTGGTTCAGGGCCGCCCGGACCGCCGTTTCGGAGTAGCGCGCTACGGCCCGTTCACGGATGGCGGCCTGGTCGAATGCGTCGTAGTTATCGCGTAGGCGGAGGATGGCCGCCGTCAGGGCTGCCTCGTCGGCGGCGGGAACGAGGTAGCCGGTGACGCCGTCTTCGATGATGTCGGGAATACCGCCTACGTCGGTGGCAATACAGGGCCGGCCAATCATTTGCGCTTCCAGCAGTACGACCGGCTGGTTCTCGGTATGGCTGAAGAGCATAAAGGCGTGGTGCGCCCGCATCAGATCCGCGATCTCCGTTTCCGTGTGCGGACCAGAGTGGGTGACGCCCTTTACACCGGCGGCTTCAATTTGTCGGCTCAGCTCCGCCAGATCTCCGTCTCCGGCGAGGTGGAGGGTTATTTCCGAGAAAGGTGTTTGGGGCAAGCGGGCAAAGGCGCGAAGCAGGCCGGTAATATTTTTATCCCGCTCAATGAAGTTGGAGACATGTAACAGGAGAAACGGCGGACCATCTGGTGATGGACCGGCCTGGAAGGTATCCGAACTGACCACGTTACTGACCGTGCGGTAGCGGCCCGCGAGGTCATTCAGTTCGCGCATACTTTGCCCGAGGTGATCGGAGACGGGCATGATGACCGAAGCATTGCGGCAGGCGCGGCGACCGAGGCGGCCCCGGGGTTCGGGCAGCGCGCCCGTTTCATGGTAAGCGGAACTGTGCTCGGTCAGCACGTAGGGAATCCCCCATCTGCCGGCGTACAACGACGCCGCCATGCCGCCGTCGAGTAAAACATGGCCGTGCAGCAAATCCGGCCCGCCCGCTTTGGCGCGCGCCAGCCGCATCCCCCGCGCGTAAGCGCGTAGCCGCAGCCACACCTTCACCGGCCCGGGTGCCCTACCCTGCCCGAAAAACACCTGAATGACGTGGTAGCCGTCTTCGGTCCGCTCTTCCACCGACCGCCGGCCGAAGGGTAGCGCCGGGTCGTCCTGAATGGTGACCACCGTCACCTCGTGATCGCGCGCCACGAGGCGGGCGTGGCGGGCGATGAAGTTTCCGTGGTTGGGGACGACGCGACTGGGAAACCAGGAAGTGAGGAAGAAGATGATCATTGGCGGGTTGTGCGTGGCGGGAAAGTACGGCAAACCGCAAGAAACAACGCCCCTGAAAACCTTCCCATCGCACCCGCGGCCCCGCCCGTCCCCCCCGTTTCCCCGTTAATTCCCGACATCGCCGCCGAAATTACAACGAAGCCGCCCACTCCGCGTTATCTTTGGTATGTTTCTTCCGCCTAATTACGATCCAATGTTTCGCACCCTTACCGCTTGTTTCTTCGTCCTGTTTACCCTGCCTCTTTTCGCTCAAATGCCCGGTGACGACGGCGGAATCCGTTACGGTAATGAATGGATTGACTACGAGCGGACGTACCTGGCCATCCGCGTCGCTGAAGACGGGATGTACCGCGTTTCCGCCCGGCAGCTGAGCACCCTCGGCAATGCGGATTCGGGCTACGAGCTGCGGCACCATGGCCGTCTGGTACCGGTGGCACAGGACGGCGACGGTCTGCTTTTTTATGGCGAGATGAACCGGGGGGAACTCGACGCTCACCTGTTTCCCGACCCCGCCACGATGCAACTCAACGATCGTTACAGTATGCACACCGATACGGCGACGTATTACTTAAGCGTAGGCGGTGAGGGTTTGAACTATCAGCCCGCCACGGTAAACGACCCCACGCCGGTCACCGGCATCATGCGCACCAGCGAAGTCGTGTTCAGCGATCATTACACCAAGAACTTCTTCCGCAGCAGCCGTATCAGCATCTACTATTCCCACTACGATGTCGCCGACGGTTTCGGTTCCCTCTCCAGCCGCGACCTGCTGTCGGAAGACGGCGCGACGACGTCCGAGATCAAGCTGCCATTGCCGGGCAACACCGGCGAGACGGCGACCCTCGACGTACGCTTCGGCACCGCTTTCGGCGGGCACGACATCATGGTCGCCGCCGACGGTGAGCCGCTGGAAACGATCACCCAGGTTGGCTGGAAGGTGCGGCAACTTCGTCAGGGCTTCATCCCATCCGGCGACGAATCAACCATTTCCCTGACGGGCAGCCGCGGCGATAAAGACAAGGCCAACGTCGCCTGGGCGCGGGTTACCTATCCGGCAACGACGACATACGATGAGCACCTGCGCAGCTTCACGGTTCCGGCTTCGGCCACGGCTTCGCGGGTCAAATTTACGGGTATGGGCGGGGTCGCGGGTGCAACGGAAGGGGTAAAAGCCTTTGCGCCCTCCTCCGGAACGCTGGTTTCCGGAACGGCCGACGCGGCGGGTACCGTCACGCTCGACTTTCCCGCCACCTCGGCGGACGTCATCTACCACTTTGGTCTTGACCCGACTTACCGGAACGCTGGTTCCGAAACGATCGACTTCGACGCTCAACTTCCCGGCGGTTCCACCACCTACTTGCTGCTGACCAGCCGCCGTTTGAACGGCCCCTCCATCGAGGCGTTGGCGAATTACCGCCGGTCCGTTGCCGGTGGCAGTTACGTGGTCAAGGTCGTCAACGTCGAGGATCTTTACGAAGAATATGGCTACGGCGTGGCCCGCCACCCGATGGCCGTGCGGAACTACGTCGCCGCCGCCCGCCTCGAAGCATCGAAACTCCAGTATCTCTTCCTGGTGGGCAAAGGCCGCGAATTTCCCGACCTCCGCACCGCCGAGCAGCTGGCCGACGCCCGGGAAACCTTTTTCCTGCCCTCCTTCGGCTTCCCCGCCTCCGACAATCTGCTGACGGCGGATCTCGGCTCGGTCGTTCCGAACCTCTCCACCGGTCGCCTGTCGGCCATCAACGAGAGCGAACTGGCTATCTACCTCAAGAAACTGATCGACGTGGAAGCGCGGATCAATCAGGGTGGGCAGACGATCGCGGACCGGGACTGGATGAAGCAGGTGATGCACCTAGGCGGAGGTGGTAACCCAGGTGAACAATCGAGCATTAAGAGCCGGCTGGCGCGTATGGAGGATACCATCGTGACCACCCAAATGGCCGCCAACGTCACCTCGTTCTTTAAAACGAGTACGGAACCGATCGAAGAAAGCCGTCAAAATGCCATTTTTGACCGTATTAATGATGGCACCTCAGTTATCTCTTTTATGGGTCATTCCAGCAATCAAGGTTTTGACTTTAGTATTGAAGACCCCGCGAACTACAGCAATTTCGGTAAGTACCCATTTATGATAAGTTTGGGCTGCTATAGCGGTGATGCCTTCGGGAAGTCCCGCTCCATCAGCGAACGCTTCCTCTTTCTTCGTGACAAGGGAGCAATTGCTTTTGCGGCTTCTAAGGGCGTCGGTTACATCTCCGCCCTGGGCAATTGGGGCGTGGAGATGTACAAAAATATTGGGGAAGATACTTACGGAGACGGGCTTGGGGATGCGATGCGGAAATCCATTCAGAAGTTCTCTGGCACCTCCAACTTCACTCTTGGTATTCTGATCGAACAATTTGCGCTGAGCGGCGACCCTGCTTACAGATTACACCCCCGGCCGGGAGCGGACTTGGTGATTGACCCTACTTCGGTTTCTTTCGAGCCCGAAGTTGTTCCGGCGCAAGACCTCGACTTCACCATTAACTTTCGTTTGCTCAACTTGGGTACGAAGCCCGTGACGGACAGCATTACCCTACGGTTCCGGCAAATGTTACCATCGGGTGCCACCATCGACCTGACGACACACCGTGTTGCCGCGCCGGATTATGATCAGATGAATTCGTTAATATTGCCAAACGTTGGTTTTGATGCGGTAGGGCAAAACCGGGTCTTGATTAGCGTTGATCAGGACAATGAGATCGTTGAGCTTCCCATACCCGACGCGGAGAATAACAACGAACTGGTGAGCGGCGGCCAGCTAGGCGTTCCGCTTACCGTGGTAGCGAATACCGCGCGCGCTGCTTTCCCTCCCAGGTACGGTGTAATCGGCGGTGCCCTTGAATTTATTGCTTCCACTACGAATGGCTTGGCACCGGCCAGGAACTACACCGTGCAGGTATCACAAGAGCGTCGCTTCCGTAACCTAATTGCCGATGAGGTGATCAACAGCCCAGGCGGTGTGATTCGCTATAGCCCTGCTTTTGCACCGGTGGACAGCACGACCTACTACTGGCGCATCAGCCCCGACACGACCGAGACGCAGGGCCGGGGGTACATCTGGAGCGAAAGTTCCTTCACCTGGGTCGCCGATCAGCCGGACGGTCGAATCGGGTGGGCGTTGCAAGACCCCGGACAGACGGTGGATGGTAGCTTTAAGAACATCGATGCCGATACGACGACGACACCGTGGAGCTCTACGAAAAACCTGACAGACATCAAGTTATTTAACTCCGTCAGGAACGAGTTATATCCGCGCTTTGAGTTTGATGGTGCGGTGTTTGGCTCACCTACTTCGAACAATATCCCAGTTGGCCTCAAGGTACTGATCATCGACAGTCTAAACAGCTACGATTGGACGGTCAACCCGGGTACCGGTGAGTTCAACACGCGGCCGGGTCGCGCCAACACCTGGAATTTCGATACCCGTACGGTTGCCGGGCGGGAAGGAATGATCACCTTTATTCAGGAAGCCATTCCGGCGGGTAAATATGTCTTCGTCTATACCTCTCAACGCTCGAACACAACGGAATACTATAACGACGAATGGCTGGTGGACTCCGTCAATATCGGAAATTCGATATTTAACGTGCTGGAAGATCAGGGAGCATTGCAAATAAGACGCCTCACCGAAGTTGCTTCCGTACCCTATATCTTCGTTTACCAACAAGATATGGGCGCACTTGCGGAGTCGATGGCTCTGGAACAGATGGATACCGTTGCTATTCAGGTACAACTGGAAAGCAGTTGGCCTGAAGGCAGCTGGCAATCCGCCAAGGTGGGTCCTGCTCTGAAATGGGAAGGCGTGAATGTTGGCCTGTCCTCAGTAAATCTCTCAGCGGTTGACAGCGTAAGGTTCGCCGTGATCGGTATTGGGGCCGACGGTACCGAAACGAAGCTGATCGAACAGGATTTTGATTTCGAGTCTTACCTGACACTGAGCCTGCCGCTTGATCAATACCGCATTGAGGAGTATCCTTTTATGCGCGCGGATTTTGAATTTTTCGATTTGAAGGGACGTACGACGGCCACAGTTGACTATGTGTACTTCGATTTGATTTCCCCGGGAGACGTCGCCATCAACCCTCAAGTTGCTTTCAGCGCCCCCGACTCCCTAGACCAGGGACAACCCTTCGTTGTAAAAGCTGCTTACGAAAATATTTCGCGGGTTGATATGGACAGCATGTTAGTTGAACTCACCCTCACCAATACGGATAACGAAATACAGGTGCTTCAACAGATACGCGGACCACTCCCTGCTGGCGCGCAAGACGAGTTTATATTTACGGTTCCTACTGCCGAGCGGACCTCTCCGTTTCGGTACAGTGTAAAGTTAAACCCTCGCCGGGCGCAACCCGAATTTGTAATCTTTAACAACGATCTGGAAGCCCGAGTGAAATTGGGGCGTGACTTGATTGACCCCGACCTTTCCGTTTTCTTTGACGGCATACGTATTAACGACGGCGACATCGTAAGCGGCAAACCAGAGATTCTGATTCAATTACGGGATGAAAACAGTTACTTACCACTTAATGACACCTCTGCTTATGTACTGGAGTTAACCTCTCCTGACGGGCAATCCGAGCGGATTAATTTCTCCGATACACGCATAGAGTTTCTTCCTGCTACCGCTGCGGGAGAAAACACAGCTGACATCTTCTTCCGTCCGGAACTGACCCAGGATGGTACTTATATTCTTGAGATGTTGGGGCAGGATCGCAGTGGAAACATCGGTGGTCAACTCACCCTACGTCAGGAGTTTGAAGTGGTTAATCAACAGACAGTATCGAATGTACTAACTTACCCAAATCCGTTTTCGACACAAACACGTTTCGTTTATACGCTGACTGGTAATGAGCTACCCAAGATGTTTCGCATCCAAATCATGACAGTTTCTGGTAGGGTGGTTCGTGATATTGACTTGCTAGCCATGGAAACCCTTAAGATCGGTACACACCAGACGGATTTTGCCTGGGATGGAACGGACGAGTACGGAGACCTGCTCGCTAACGGAGTCTATCTCTATCGAGTTATTACTGCCGACGATAATGGGTCCATGCTGGAAAAACGCACCAACGAGAAGACAGCTCAATACTTTGAAAATGAAATAGGGAAAGTAGTATTGATTCGCTAACCTATCACTAGTGGTGCGATTCATAAGTAATTGGTCGTTTAACGCCGGC
>ENA-ORXT01007065-ORXT01007065.1-marine-metagenome-genome-assembly--contig:-NODE-7065-length-10184-cov-16.449787_pt1 | contig 10184 bp, 10 predicted proteins | sample MGYA00237868_ERZ511482 | MGnify/ENA metagenome assembly ERZ511482
TTTAAAGTCGGCTCGTTCCTCGGCTGAAATAGCCTTAAAATCTACGTCTCTTAATTCATAGAGTATTTTTTTTATGTCGGTAATAACTTTATCTGTATTGATTTTTGGCTTATTCATCTGGCTGTTTTTTTAAGAGTCGTTTAAAAATTTGTTCAATAACTAAATCCTTAAAAGATTCCTATCAAGTCTCTTAAATTCTTTATTAAGTTAAGAAGCCTTTTTTTGTGCTTTGATACGGTCGTCCATCTCTAATCCTTTTAGGAGCTTCTCTTCTAATGCTGCTAATTTAGCATCCATCTCTTTTAAAAATGGATCTCCTTTCTCAAAGCCTTCAACCAAATTACTTATTTTTTCTAGTTGCTTGGTCATTTCCGTTAATTTAGCCATATTCTTAATTTTAATAGGAATGTAGAGAAGTAATCAGACACACCATTATTTAACGATAGTTAAGGTTGTTCAGAAAATTATAGCTCTATTATTTTTAAACAAATTAGGTGTGATTTTAACCACATAGACACAATAGGACACATAGTTTCTTTCAATTTTTTTTATTTCATAAAAAAAATGAAAGCCTATGTGATCTATATGCCTATGTGGTTAACAAAAAATGTGTTAAATTATTTTTCTGAACACTCCTAATTGATAGTAGCACGATTTATATTCTTCAAGCTGCGAAGCTACCCCATTATAATTAAGTCAGCACCATAATTTTTGGCAAAGTCAGCTAGTTTAGTCAAGTTCTACAAATTGTTCTTCATCAGGTTCTTCTTCAGCATCTAATAACGCCAAATGCGAATAATTAAAAAAGCGATTCATTAACATCCGAACTGGGACAAGAAAAGCAATAAATAATGGGAATAAGATGGCCAATGCGCTTGTCTTAACCAACCATAGTACTGCTAAACAAGTTGTTTGAATTAAAGTAAATAAATGTACTTGCTTTGTTGGCACAGCTCTTAGATAATAGGTCGCAGGATACTTGGAGGGGTCCATAATCCAAAGCTTCATTCGCTCAAAAAGTTGATTTCCTTTCATGGAAGTAATTCCCATATATAGGAACAATCCAAATAATACTGCCATAGGAACTAACTTTAAGAAACCAAGTAAAAGTAAACTTGCTCCGACAGCAACATGTACCAATAATCCTGTTAGTCTAGTTTCAACAGTACCAACTATAACTTCATTTTCAGTATCTTCTTCAACTTTTACTAAAGAACGAACATGATTCAAAGATCGAACAGTTGCTGCAACCATCCAAGGTAAACCCAAAATAGAACAAACCCCAACTAATAAAGCAACGACAAGCAAATCTAAATGATAGCCACCTCCCTTTTTTAGCTTGTATTGAGAATGATTCACCAAGCGTACTGTTATATTTTGATCCAAATACAATAAGATACTCAGCAATATTGCGGGTATGATGCTCAACCAAATAACCCATGTTGGAGCTTCGAATGGATTGACAAACCATGATCGCTTGGCACTTTTTTTAATGATTTGTTCTTTAGATTTAGCCAAGTCCGTGAGTTCTGTTTGTGCTGAACTTGACAAGGATGAAAATTTGATTTTCTTTTCATTAGAATTCAACAGAGAAGGGTTGTGTAGTATAGCAATCCCCAACTCCTCAGAAATACCAAATTCATTTCTAACATCTTCTGTAATAACATAACTAGAAGGTTCTAGTTTCTCAGGAACATCCAATCTTTCTACTGAAATATCATTAAAATAAAGGGAAACTAACAACATTAGTAGAATAGCGATTGTGGTTCCAAAATCAGCTAAAAACTCTCTTATTCTTCTGCGAAGGTAAATCCCACTTCTCAAATTAGACAAGGCAGAACCAATATAGAAAGTCCCTAGTCCCAATAATAAACTTAAAAAAGCAGCAGCATAAGGAATACTTCCAGTTTCATCGGCTTCAAAACCGCCTAACAATTTTTTGACTGCTTCATAAATAAATATCAAACTAATCAATGCAGCAAAAGTATCGTCCGTAAAACGAGTAAAAAAACGTATCCATGAGCACGCATCAATTACTGCCAATATGATTAATAACAACATTGTCCATAAACCAACACAAGCAAGTGTGGGCAGGTAGGGTATATTGTATTGAATACAGAGCGGGTATAATAAGCCCATAAAAACAATTACAGGTCCTGTACTTCCCAAAATAGTTAACGGTTGACCACTAAAAAGCGCATAAGAAATACCGCAAATTGCTGTAGCAACAATCATTTCTGTTACCCCTACAGCACCATCCGTTTGTACTTCAAGCAATCCACCAAAAGCAATTGCGGGTGCTAAACAAGCAAAAAAGAGGAAAAAAATGGATGCTAAACTCTTGCTATTCATCCCATCCTTAAAATCCTGAAAATAAGTCTCTGAGGTTCTTTTTATATCCGCTATCAAGCCTCCAGCAAACTTGCCAGTGGGTTCCAATTCAGGTGGGATATGGTGTTTGAAGTTTACTTCTTCTTTAACTCCTTGAGCGTAAACATCGACAAACTCCTCTCCTGTTTTTACATTTAGAAACTTTTCTTTTAGCTCTTTGTCTTCTAGGAGTTTTAAAAACTCTGATGCTTGAGCTAGATGCTGATGTGTTTTCTCTTTTCCCAACAAAATCCAAACAAAACGGATCGGTGTATCCTTAGATGATGAAATTTCATTCTTGGTACGGACAATTATTTCAAGATTATCAATTTTTGAAGTTTTATGATGTATAACCGCTACACCAGCATGAATATCATCAACTACGTTAGATTTATGTAAGATTTCATCTAATTCATCTTGTAATTCACCCAAAATGATTGAATTTTGTTTCAGAGATGAGCAGATAGAAGAAAGAACCTCGTCAAGGTGCTCTCCTTCTACATCAAACATAAATTCTACTGTTTTATCTTTTTCTTTTGAAAGATTGTATGTATGCATTTAGCGTCCATTTAATAGTTATACTATTCCAAAAAGTAGTTCTAATGCGCAATTTAGACATAAAACATTTACAATTTACAGTAAAACAACCTTTTATTATATTAAAACCATTATGAGCAACACAAAACCACTTACACTATGCAAATGCTAATAGACTTGTTACCCTTTAAGAAATACCTATCTGAAATGCTCTTTTTCTGTTATTTTCCTCTAAAAAATAACTCAATAAAATGATTATTCAGTGATTTTTTAAAGAAAACTAACAAAAAAATAGCTATTTCATATAGGCATTTTTAAAGGGTAACAAGTCTAATGAAAATCTAAAATAGCTTCCCAACTCCGATTAGAGAGCATTCTAGCACCCAATTTAAAAGCTTTCTTATCCGCATCTATATGATGAAAATGTAAAGCAGCCATATTCTTCGCATAGCCACATTTGGAACAACCGCCCCCTTTTAAGGCGATTAATTTTAATTTTCTTCTTAATGCACGAAGGGTTTGAGAGTGGTAAGTATTCGTTTGTTCTTTAACTCGATGGTAGTGGTCTTTTTGTTTACAAGCATTACAACAATATTTTTGCTGTTGTCCTTGAAGCGGAGAGGCGCAAACGGTGCAGGTTTTCATGAGTAGAGGAGGCTTAGTATGTTTAGAATTACACTAAGGTACACAAAAAAGCCACCTACCAAATAAATGGTAGGTGGCTTTAGTTGGTGGTCCCGCAAGGACCACATATTTTAGTTTCCGTTAGCTTCATACTAGCACAAAGATAACTAACTATCCTTAATAATCAAGGTAGTACGCATAAATTAAACTACAATTAGACTATATCAACCTAAATAAAACGACCCCTATACCGACCCCTTCTATTGCTACTGCTTTTGATTTTACTTAAATTGTGAATCCCTCCTATTAATACCTACCCAATTTAAACAAACTCAAAATTAAACAAATGGCTAAAGTAAAATTCAATTTAAAGGATGCTAAAGCGGATGATTCCCTAATCATGTTGATATTCCGTTATAATGGAAAAAGACTAAAATACTCTACTTGTCAAAGTGTGCCTGTTAAATTCTGGAATCCATCAACACAAAGAATCAGACGTACTAGCAATTTTCCACAGGGTACAGATATAAACGCTTACCTAGACCAGCTAACGAGCCACACCACCAGTATTTTTAACAGGTATCGGAGCAACAACACATTTCCAACTACTACACAGTTCAAAGAAGAATTAAACCAGCTTATAGGCAAAGCCACAAAAGAAGATAACAAGACTTTATTTTCTTTTATTGATAGCTTCATTGAGGAAAGGGAGCAATCAGACACATTTGCTAAAGGCACAGTTAAATATTACAAAACTTTTAAAAACATTCTTAATAGCTACTGTGAAGCCAAACGTAAAAAACTAGACTTCAATGATATAGATTTGACTTTCTACCGTACTTTTTTAGATTTCCTTTATAGTGATAGAAAGTATAGTATCAATGCGGCAGGGAAACAAATAAAAGTCTTGAAGACTATCTTAAATGATGCTACCGAGAAAGGAATAAATACAAATCTAGCGTTTAAGAGTAAGTCTTTCAAAAAGCCGACCCAAGAGGTAGATAATACATTCCTTACCAAAAATGAATTAACCAAACTATTCTATTTTGATTTGACAGCTAATGAAAAATTGAATAAAGTAAGAGACTTACTCAGCCAAAATCAAATTAAATTTTTACAACCTCTAAAAATCGTCTGTTATTTAGTGCTAGGTGAGCAGGAGCAGCTCACCACCAACAGCAAACCACCACTTTTATAAATGTTTGGCAGTACTTTATTCTGATTTACCACATAGCTACAAATGTCAATCTATAAAGTTGCTTTACTTCGACTTCTTCTCTCGAATTAGTTCTATAAGGAATGATCCTTGTTTTCCGTTCCTTTATTTCCTTTTCCTTTATAGCTTTCTCTAAGACTTCCTTTTCAGCTTCTGCTTTAATTCTAGCTTTCTCACTTTTAATGATACCTAAAACTATCATTTTATTGAAAATCTGTTCCTCTCCAATAGTTTTACGGAAACTATTCAAGTTTTTGGCTATGTCTTTTGCTGATTCCCCATTGTCCGCTTTTTTTAAGATGGATGCTATTAGTGATTTATTCATAACATTTTGATTTAATTATTTATCTGTAAAATACGAAATTGTAGGGATTTATGAGGTGTATTTTGTTATTTTAATTTGATGGTAAGTTTAGTTTTTTTTTTGCAAAAATCATTTTAAATCGAAACGAACTCTAAGGAACTCTAAAGAACTGTAAGGAACTCTAAGGAGTTTTAACGAACTGCAACGAACTACAACAAATCGCAACAAACGTTTGATAATCAAACACTTATTTTGGAAAATTAAATTAATTTGTTTTTATTTGCAGTGTAATAAAATGAAGTAAAATCAATTGTTATAGATGAACAAGTTATTCATTATTATTAATGTGTCCTTTTTTAGTTGTTAGGATAGTCTTAGTTTGCAATTTAGACAGTACTTATTTCCTTTTTTGGAAATGAAATATTGGTAATATATTAAAATAGTTGAAATTTGTACTTTAGAAATGTCCGAAAAAGTTCGGGCAATATTATTTAATAACAGGTTTGGTAAAACAAACCTAAATTGGACCAAACAAAAAAGGCTTGCTAGTACGAATAGCAAACCTTTAGGTTTTGGTCTTAATTTTAAAATGATTTCTTATGGAAAAAGAACAATTAAAGACCAATTGCATTTGGGAAAGGTCTAAAAAGATTTCCCAAATTTTTCTTGATTTAATCAAATTAATCAAAGAATTAATTTGGTTTTATTATCATTTATTATTGCCATTAATTAAAGGAGGAACACGTTTGTTCCCTATGTGGCAATTTTAATTTTATCAAGTAAAGTAATTTAAAATAAAAGGGAGTTTATCTAATTGATAGGCTTCCTTTTCTTATTTAGTTGATTCATTTTGTGGTGCTGGTGGATTCTTATTAGAACACAAAGTTAAACCAAAATCACTAAAAAAGAAATACCGCCAAAAGACAGTTATTTTCTACTACTCGAATATAATTTTTATATTGTGGCAATCTCAAAAATATAATACCTTTTTGGTATTCCTTACTTTTAGAAATTAGAGCCTGTCTTTATTGACGGGCTTTTTTACTAAAATTACCAATCAATTATAGTTTACAAATATAAAGATTTAAGAAAAACAATAAAAGATAAACTATAATTCCGTATATTTCGTTAATTTCGTGTATTTCGTTAATAAAATATAGAAAAATGTATAAAATAGAAGATGTTAAAATGCCAAGTAAGGAAGAGCAAGAAATCTCTTATAAATCATATAAGGAACTTACATCTTATTTGGCAAATGTAAAGAATCCAATAACAGAGATAGAGATAGAAGAAACCAAAGAAAAAATAAAAATTCCTCTTAATGCCTTGAAATTACTTGCTAATATTTTGAAAGCAACAAGTCAAGGCAACCTTATTTCCATAGTGCCATTAATGGCTGAAATGACTACACAAGCAGGGGCAGACTTATTAAATGTTTCCAGACCTTATTTCGTAAAACTTTTAGAAACAGGTAAAATGCCCTATACAAAAGTAGGAAGGCATAGAAGGGTAAAGTTTACAAACGTAATGGAATATAAAAAGTCTATGAGGGCAAACCAAAAATCTCTTATTATTGAAATAATGAAAAATGATGAAGAAATAGGATTATATGATACATAGCAAAAAGTTTACTTGTGTGCTGGACACTAATGTTATTTTTCCTATTGAAATTCGTGATTTATTATTTTGGTTTGCTTATTATGAGTTATTTACTCCTAAATGGAGTTCTCAAATATTTTATGAGTGGGATGATGTAATGGAAAGGAAAGGAGTAAAAAAAGAAGAAAGAGATAAAAGATTATTAAAAGCAAATTTAGCTTTTCCTGATGCGTTGGTACAAAATTATGAGCCATTAATTGATACTATTACTTTACGAGACAAAAAGGATCGTCATGTTTTGGCAGCAGCAATAAAAATAAACGCTAATATTATAGTTACTAATAATCTAAAAGACTTTCCTAAAGAGTATTTATCTACTTTTGGGATAATAGCTATAAGTGCAGATGATTTTATTACTGATATAATAGACTTAAACCCAGAACAAGCAGTAAAAGCTTTTAAAACTTTAGTACTTTATAGAAGAAATCCAGATTTAGACGTATATGAAGTATTAGATAGGTTAAGAAATAACGGGTTAAAGCAAGCAGCAGATTACTTACATTCTCAAATTTAGGAACTAGGAGAAACTGCAACAATACTATCTTACCCTATTAAAAAAGCCCGTTCACATTTGGACGGGCTTTTTTAATTTCTGTCCTACCCTGTTACTAAAATTTGAAGTACTACTAAATCATTTTTAAAGTAATTCTGTTGCTTTTTCAAGTAAATTTAGTAGTGTTGTATAATCTTTTTGCTCTAGTCGAATAATAGATTTACTATCATACTTTTCTAGTTTTATGTATGTTTTCCACTCATTATTTGACCCCCAAAAACAACCAGCTTCAAATCCACTTCTACTTTGATAACTTACCTCTGTATAACTCGAAGGAGTTGAAGCGAAAATTTTAGTTTGCATCAATTTGATTGATTTTATTAATCCTTCAATTTCGTCCGAATCTAATAAAGCTACTTTTGTCGAAGAGTATGTATCATAAGATTTATATTTTATTTTTACGGAGCTAATAGATGTACTAGAAATTAAATCTGTGTATTTCACAACTTGCATTTCTGCTCTTTGGATAGCTCCCACATCGTAAAATTTTTTTTCAATTAATGCTCCAGATGTTAATGAAAATTCCTCTGCTTTGCTTAGTTCAGCTTCTTTTGTTGTCTGTCCAAATATGGTTAACGTCATTAAAGAAAGCAGTAAAGTTAAAATGGTAATTTTTTTCATAAGTATTTGGTTTTATAGCTGAATAGTTAAATACAATTAACTATTTAGTAATTTGAATTTTGCTGATTCAAATTCCTCTTTTGAAAGTGCTTCTAAATCTAATAATTCTTTAAGTTTTAGTAATTCATCAGCAGTAGAATTTGGCATTACACTTTTTCCAGAAAGATTATTTTCTACTTGCTTGATAATTGCAGACATTTTTCCATGCCATTTTTCAGCCGATTTATAACTACTATTATATGTCCAACTTCCTTTCTTTGTCTCGTAATCTAAAAATTCGATTCTGTAAATGGGATTAGACGTATCATTAACAGTTATCTTTAGGTTAATACTTTTAGTTTTGGATATTTCTTTTGATTTCGATTTTCTTGACGCAGTAACCCCTCCTATTATAGCACCAACACCTCCTGTTAGTACACCTCCCACAATTGCACGACCTATCATTCCATTCGTAGAAACAGATTGTGTCGTAATAGTTTTAGTTTCACCATCTACTTCAAGTTCACTTTGAATAATATCTTTGTAATCATATATTTTTGTTTGATAACCTTCAAGAAGACATACTTTCTTTCTTTCTTTCTTTCTTTCTTTTATTATCATAAGCAATTGAAATACCCGACATATATCTATCGTTTGCCTCAAAATCATCTAATTCATCTAAAATATTATTACGTTTTTTTTCATCTTTGATTACTATGATCATAACAAAAAAAAATAAAATAATAAATAAAATAGTTAGGCTCATTTTCAATTTGATTTTAGAGGGGTAGATTTAATGTGTAGTTATCAACGAATTGCAAACATAAATTATACCATATCAAATTCTAATAATTTATATTTATTTATATATTATTTGGATGTAGATAACTTTAAAAATGGTAGAAATAATATTAGGAAAGAAATCAGAATGTTTACATACTTTTGAAAACGATTAGTAAAAGACAGGAAAAATGACTAGGGTTTATTTTTGTTATGATTAGCCTTTATTGTGAAAGTAAAAATGTATTCTAGTAAATAATTATCATTATCCATGATTTTTTTTCATTGATTTAAAATTATTTTCCTAATATTTACATAAAAATTCAGAAAAACGACCCCCACACCGACCCCTAAAATAAAAAAAGCCTTGTAACTCATTGAATTACAAGGCTTTAATTTTTACCTATGTGGTCCCGCAAGGAAGCGACAAGCCATTTATAACCTTTTAATTTCCAATGTTTTAGAGTAATATTTATATTGATGGTAAATGAAATGGTAAATCAATATTGAGCCAATATAGCCATTTTTATAGCAGAAAGGAATATTTTCTACCTTTCTGAAGTCCCGGTACTTCAGAAAATAGTCACGGTTTCAATATCCGGTTAGTCACATTTTATTCCTGAGCTCCGTCACTTTTAATATTTGCACCAAGTCACGCCTTCCTATCTCGATGTGTCACGTTTTCTTCATCAGGCTAGTCACAGGCTCTTTACCTGAACCGTCACACCTTAGCCCCTGGTTCCGTCACACCTTTTTTACTTGACAATGCACACCAATAGTCATAAATTGCATTTATGAAATTAGTACTATCAATCTTTAGCGGTATAGATTTACTAGGTAAGGCATTTAGTAGCAACGGCTTTTGTGTAGTGAAAGCGGATGACATTAATTTAGATGGTGGTGATATAAGAGACATTAACGACAATCCAGCTACGCCGCTGAACGGAAATGATGTCATATGGTCAGCCAGTTTAAATTACATGCCGAATGGCGGTGGTACTAGCATGTTTAACGCTTTCAACGGTGATCGTTACCTCATCGGTGTCGCGTTTCAGTCCTGCCCGCAATTAATAACCGAGACAGACGATCAGCGGTTCTGCGAAAATCAAACGGGAGACGACATCGCGGTGACGACGGACATTAACGATGCCAACGGTATCCGCTTCGTCCGGTTTGCTACTGACCAGGTGGCGGATACCATACCTACCATGGCGGAAGCCAACAACATCTACAACAACGGTACCACCATCGCTACCGTCACCCCCACGGGGGCCGCGGAACCCTATACGGCAACCTATGCCTATAATGCAGCGGATTTCCCCGGCCCGGGCACGTATTACGTGTACGCCATCTTAAATCCCGACCGGGGAGGAGACTGCCAGCCGGCCCGGGAGATCGAGGTGATCATCGACCCACTGGCCACCGTGGAAGCGGGCGGCCCGGACGTGGTTTGCCAATCGGATACGCCGCAGCCCATTACCCTGACCGGAGCCACCGTTGGTGGTGGTGCCGCTACGGCGGCCTGGAGCATTGTCTCCGGC
>ENA-ORXT01007066-ORXT01007066.1-marine-metagenome-genome-assembly--contig:-NODE-7066-length-10183-cov-4.171482_pt1 | contig 10183 bp, 19 predicted proteins | sample MGYA00237868_ERZ511482 | MGnify/ENA metagenome assembly ERZ511482
TAAGGCCTCTTGCAAGTAAGAGTCTAATATCCATTTCCCTACTGTCTCTGCATTGCTTAATATATCTTCTATCATTTCTTTAAAATACAAATCCCAATTAAGGTATCAAAATTATCTTCATGATTCTATGAAATTATAGATTGCTGCTAAGTATAATTTTTGAGTCGACGGTGCAAATATTCTTAACTTCAAAAGTGATTTTGCTTTTTTGCAGTAGTTGATTTTATTCATTTGATTATCAGTTAGTTAAGTTTGAAAACGTTATATATGAATTATAGTTAACCCTACGGGTCGCTATGGCTTAACCATAATTATATGTATCATCCCATATCATTTTCTGCCAACGCTTCTATAGGGTCGTACCATGCGGACATAGCTTCTCCATCTACATGCATTTGACCTCTCTCTTTGCATTTTTTATCTGCACATCTTGCTTCGTCACTATCATAGCAGCTATATGAATTAGGGTCTTTTGGTTGTTCAGCATCAGTGAGTATTTCTATTCCGTTTCCACATGTATGACATTCCTCGTGTATTAATATCCAGTTTTTCATATTTAAGTTTAGTTTTTAAAATCCTCCCGCAAAAAGAAAATGAGACGGGAGATACAATTTTACATTAGTCGCCATTTAGATTACGTTTCTGTCTATGGTCAGGTCTTCAGAAGATACGTTGATAATGTAATCTTGTCTCTTTACCACCAAAGGGGCTTTTATTTCGAGGTGTTTAGCAACCATTAAAGCACCTTGCATTAGTTTCAGTTTTACTGTGTTTAACTGTTGGAGCTTTATTTCAGCATCAGATATTTGTTTATCTACATCCTCCTTTTGAAGTGCTATCGTATTTATAAGGTCAGCCCCTTTTATCTTTTCGTGTTGAATTTGGTCTACTATTCCAGACCAGCTTAAATCTAATTCCATTCTTAATTTTTATTGGTGAAATAAACGGCGACTAATAATACATATCATCCCATGTCTCCTTCGTCGCCACGAGGAGATATGATTTTCCATTATGTCATCATCGAGCAAGCGCATAGGATAGAATTTTATCCCTCGCCAACGCTTAGAAAGGAAGCACTTGATTAACCCCAAGTACACCAAGTAGATTATTTACATTTGGGAAGACTTCTCTTAGTCTTGGTTCATCAAAATAGCCGCCTAAAGACTCATCAGCCTTGCCTACATCTTCTATCATACGCCTCATTTCTTCTTTTAGGCTTTCGGCCTCTTCGTAAGTCATCGTTATTTTGACAGTATCGATATTTGATTTCATTTATAATAATTTATTTGTTACAATTTGCCCGCCCGCAAAGGAGGTATAAAACTCTACCTATGACTCACCCATTACAGAGCATATGCTAAGCACAAGCCCACCCGTTCGACGCTCAGCCAATCCATTTTTTTATTTTCCCCATAATTTATATTGAGTTACTGTTTTAAGCTTTTCTGATGGGTCGCGTCACCTGCCATACCTTTATTTATTTGAACCTTAGCGCCGTCGGTATATCCCTCACTTATGGCGCCGCTATCCTCGTGTCTCATTGTCTTTGTCTTAAGCTCTGAGTCGATTGATTTATTAGACAAATAGACTGCCAGTGGGTCGATGATCATGATACCCGTCTCTGTCTGGACCTCTACTTCTATCGAGTCGGGGACCATGTGCTTAATGGATCGATAGACACCACACACCCATCCTTCTGCATAGCTGTCCTTGATTACGGTCTTATGGTATGCCGAAAGATGTCGGGGCGTTGGGTGGTTTTTCCTCGCTCGTTTAAGTTTTCTATAGAGCACGTCATACGTGTACTGACATACCTCGACGCTCATCTCATGCCCGATAAATATAGGTGTGGACTTAGGTACAAAATTGTTGCCACTCGTGAGGCGATAGCCACACTGCCAGTAACTAACACATTGGAAAAGTCGGCAACATATTTCCACTAATAAAGACACGTATTTTGGCGGTTTTTCTGCCTTTATACTTTGGGTCGCTGCGCGCTCTAATATTTCAGCGGTCGCGACGTCGCTCTCGGTGAGTTTGTGTTCATTCATTAACTTGCGCGCCTTGCTGAGTGCGAGGGCTGACTCGTTAGGGTTGTCGCTTTGGGCGAGTGCTAAGAGCTTAGATATTTTGGATAGGATTTTTTTATTATTCATTGAGTGATTTGTGGTTCATTTTAGTTTGATGGTTAATATTTTATCTGTCATTTCGTACACTGGACCATGATGTGAACATATGCCACTCTTACCGTTGCGAGGCTTATATTTTTCACAAGCCTTGCCACAATTTCCGACCTCGTCCGCCTGTCCGTATTCTCGACAATAAAAATACCCTGTGTCGCGCTCGATCTTCGCTTCATATAGTCTCAGCTCTTTTATGTTCAATTCTTTCATGCGTTCGACGTGGTAGCTCTTAGGGTAGCAATGAGTTTCATCGTATTGGCTAAAGTATAATTTTGGCATGGTTAATTTTTAATCTTGGTCGTCGACCATTTCAAAATAAAAAACTACCGCCGTGCTCGTCTCTTGTAATAAATCAAATCTTAAGGCACGGCGCGCATGTGCGCTTAGTTCTCTCGCTCGCTTAGCTTGAGTCTGTAGTCTGGACCTGAATACATGGAGCGGGTTGTTTCCCTTAAATCGATTGCAGTCGGCGCAGCTCGGGTATAGATTATCAATGTGATCAAGATCGCTCGCCGTTAAGTGTTTAAGTTTCTCAGGAACCAGACCCCCTTTAATGTGAGCTTTATATCCTGACTGTGGCACCATGTGGTCTACTTGCATGTCGTCGTATGGTAGCGGCTCGCCGCAATACGCGCAATTTTCGTTGTATTTCACATAGATAGCCGCGCGGGTTATTTCGCTTTGTATTCGTTTCATTAATTATTTTTTATGACGTGCAATTACAATTATACGACGGTTCTACTATGCTTAAATCCACTGTGCTAAATAGATCGGGCTGACTCGCTATCTCTAAGCACTTCTCAATAGTGATGCCTTTCAGATATGTATGTCCGTATGACTTGGCGGCTTCCTTTTCATCTGCTATCCATGGAGCGGCGAGTGTCGGGTCGTGCCTGAGTATGTTAATCACCGCGTTAGTGCCTTTCATAAAGCATAGCGTACAGTTTCCTAATATGTGAGGTATTTCGAGAGTATAAGGTTTGAGGCTCCAATAATTATTAACCATGTCTTTATTTACTCCCTTTTCATAGAGCGGAAAATATTGCTCGACTTGTTTCCATCGTTTTTTATTTTTTACGACTCGACGTTTTTCATCCGCCCTAAATCCGATCATATTAACATATGCCATGCCTATACTCTTCCTGCACCATCGGCGAGCGGTCTTTACTTTTAATTCTATCGTACACCCTCTTTTCATCATATTGGGTATCATTTCAAAATTGCGCTTTGATAAGTATTTAGTAAAAGAGTTTGGACCACCGAGACGTATAACTGGTATATTTTCATGCGCCTCAAAATCATTAATAAACTTGTATGTCTTAGGATGCTCGCGCCCCGTGTCGCAAAAAACAACGTAATCGGTTTTAGGATTGTATTCATTGATTGTCATTAGTGCGCTCGACCTGCCGCCGCTGAAATTTATAACTCGTTTCATTTCGCTTGCAGGGTTTTTAGGTACTCGTTATGTATATCTGGATAATTCTCTTTTAAAAATTTCTTCATTTTGTTATGGCTCGAAGTGCTCGAACGTGATTTTCGCTTAGCGATATTCAGGGCTTTTATTTCTTCCTTGAGTGTGGCTATCCTGTAGCCTATTTTAGTATACTTGCACTTATTGGTCGCCATGTATTTCGCGGCTTCCCTTTTCAGCCGAACCATGTCAGCCGTAAGCCTGTCAAGTAAGCACTCAATGAATACAGCTTTGTTGTCGAGGATAGACATTTTAATCACACTCGTCATGTCATGGATCTCCATCATATGACTCTTAAGAATGTCGTCGGCGAGTCTCTTGCACCACGTATCGAAAAGAGCGAGGTCGTTTATTACTGTTTGGTCTGCGCTCATTTGTTAAGTATGTATTTTAACAAATCGGCGGACCTGTTTTTTGCTTTTATGTTTTTCAATTCATAAAATGCCTCTCGTTTACGCTCGATGACTTCTAAATGTCCGTTCATGCGTTCTGCGCGAGAGTCCCACTCGGTAATAATATTTTCAACTACTTTAAGCTGAGTGTGATAAAACGTTTCACTTTTACCCATTAGGGCGACACTCATCGCATCGCGATAGAACTGGATTAACGCTTTGTCTTTTCCTCTTATCGGCTTAGAGCACGTAAGAGATAAATGGTCAATGTCTTTTTGTATAGCTGCGACTTTGTTCGTCGAGTTCTTTACCATAGTGATTTTTTTAATTGACTTGTAAAAGAGGCGATTCAAACACAATACCCGAATCGCCCCACCTGAAAATGTAGCCGACACTTTTGCCGACCGTACTAATGAGTTAACTTTTTGATAGTGGAACATATGCACCTACGGCGGCGCGGTGCTTAACTCCATTCATGCGTATAGAATGTATTTTCTTAAGTAAAGGCTTATAGTCTGTGATGTCACCGTAATCGGTATGACACTTGCGACATAGTCCCATGAGGTTTTCTATTTTGTCTTTTTCTGGATCTTTAGATCCGCCAGCCTGTCTCGCTTCGATATGATGTACATCGGCGACACGGCTCGTCTCGCATATCTCGCAAGGGGCGAAGTCAGTGACACCCCTGTCATCATAGGAGTATTTGAAAAATATTAAATATGTCTTCGTGTACGGCTTCATTATACCCGTTCGATCTTCACAGCGTGTAGATTATTGAATACTTTATCTTGATGTTCTCGCCCGCGCACCTCGAAAGTAACGAGGACCATATCGTTAATTTTAAAAGCGTCAAGAGTGTCGCAATAATCATTAAATACCTGTAGCTTAATAATTTGCGGAAAGCGCGCATCTGTAATGACATAGAACTCGCGCACGGTGAATGTAGCTCGCTTTTGCTGGCGGTCGAATATTCTAAACATCGAGCCTTTGATTTGGTGATTTTGGTTACTCATTAATTAATTTTTTTCAGGTTTAAAATTTGGTACTTGTAGCCCGTCTTTATTTGCGACAATAATGAGCGGTTCGATATCCCCGCCGTCACGGACAAAGTTCATAAGTGGCAAACTATCGATGTCGCTCATACGGTCGGCGAGACAAGACGCGATAGCTCCTGTCAAGTTATCTGTCGGTGAGTCGGCTTCATTTACCAAAGCTTGATGTATGACGTCAATCACATGGATCGCGTGAGCGTTTTCAATTAGTTCGTCAAGTAGGACGACGACCTTTTCGGCTTGTCTTTTACTTCTCTTGTCTGCCATAGATAAATATTAAAAGTTCTGATTTTTCAATTCTGATTGTATTACTCTTAGTGTACCCTGCCTTTAGTATCTCATTTTCAATCCATAAGTAGACAGACTTCGGCGTGACCTTCATGGCTTTAGCGACTTGACTGACGGTCATGAATGCCGGGTAGGCTTGCAGCGTCTCGCCTATCTCGACGGTCTTGCGTATTTCCTTTTTGATGCGCGGGAAGAATTCATAATTCCATAATTCGCGCATAGCTTCCATATATTCTTCTTTCATTCCTCTTCCGTTTCTTTATTGATTGAATCTCCCTCTCTATCTTCGGCGTATGAGTCCGCTAAGTCTTTAGCAAAGTCATCAAACCATAATTTTTTCTCATCGTCTTTATCCATCCATTTACGCAGATACGGCGTCACCTTTTCGATGTATAAGTTTAGTATGATGATGATTTTAATAAGCCCCCACGATATGATTGATAGTACAAATAAATAAGCCGCGAGAAATGTACCGTACCAGTGAGAAGTGTAGTAACTCACAATCAGCAAGAGCGGAATAAATAGTCTGATATCTGCCATGATGATGTGAATCGTCGAGCGTATGGTTTTATTAATTGGCATGAGTCGGCATTTTTAAAAGTCCCTCGCTTATTTCGGCGTCGCTGATCTGATCAACCTCAGTGGCTTCGTGCCACACCTCTAACTCGGGACCAATACCCGCGAGCGGTTTAGTTTTGACCAGTTTATTATTATTATCAAAATAGATCGCGACTCGCTCTTTTGCTTTCAGTCGCTTTCCGATCTCTTGGTATTCGGCGGCGGTCATGTCTACGCTATAGTGTCGCAGACACTCCTTTGCTAATTGTAGGCTTTTAGGCTTCATTTGATTTATTTTTAGCGTTTAATATTCTTTCTTTTGTGAGATTAACTTTTATGTAAAAGCTATTTAATTGTTTAGGTATTGACTGCAGTAGTGAGCCGATAGGAATTACATTTGGCACATTTCCTGTTATTTCAATAGATGGTGCATTATAATCGCCGCCATATAAAACACAAAACGACTGTAGCAAGTCGCGCTTTGTTGTTAAGTTGCTTTGATATACAAGTGTATCGTTCTCATATATGTCATCCCCTTGCATGTCTTTAAACCCTGTAAACATATCGGCGGTTAAGCCTCTATATTTCACTATATGCCAAAAGCTCGGATTCGGCTCGGTATTCGTCCAGTAGTGGCACGTCACCGAATCAAAAGCCCTATATTTTATTTCTCTCATTTTGAAAGTCTAATTTTTATTTTTAAAAAGTTTCTTTGGCGAGTTCCTGCGGCGCTTTCTCTTGTATGCGCTGAGTCGCACGATAGACTAATTCTGTTATGTCATCATGAGCGGCAAGCTGCGCAGCGTAGTATATCGCTCTCGCTTTTAGTTTGATAAGATTAGGGTTGAGATACTTGCGCTCTAATTCTGTGCGCCTGTCTCGATTATAGCCTATACTATCGACTTTGTACTTTGTGAGCTGATGGTCATGCGCTTGCTCTTCGTATACGTTACTCGTCGCCTCTTGGTAATCAAAAACGATATCCAGTAGCTTCATGAGCGGTATGCGTATGCGCAGCTCGTCCACGCTGTAATTCTTAGCGTCTTCTATCATCCACTGGATGCGCTCGGCTGAATAATTCACAGCTCCCGAAACTGGTTTGTTTATCCTGACTGGCGCGGCGACGTTTTCCTTGCGCCATTTGTACACCATCCATTCTTGATAATGGTACAGAATCTTGGACATCGTGTATAGGTCGAGCTTCATATTGAGTTTTTCGAGCGTCGGGTATGTCGTGAGGGTGTCCGACCTATTGAGGTATCTCTCCTGCCCTGTCGTCATGTAGATACTTACCCTCAAGTCTTTTTCTGTCACGTAGCCATATTTCTTTAAGATCATCCCTGTCACCGCTGAGTATATGGATTCATCTCGCGCAGGATATAGACCGAAGTAAGTCACCGCCCGGGTCATGACATTGTAGATGATTGTGAAAGCCGCCTCTTTTGGCAGATTCACAAGACTGTCTTTTTCAATGAAATTCATTTGACTTGGTATATTTTTCGCGAGCATATTTTTAAGAGTTTTTGTTTTTGAATTTTTCGAGCAGCTCGTTAAATTTTTCGTCGCGCAGTGCTTTTACTTTTTTTCCGCCTTGAGAATAGAAAGTCCAGTTTTCGGCGACGGCGGCGAGGTCGGTAATTTTCGCGGAACCAAGTTTGAAGTCTTTCGCTTTGTAATAGTTGTAGAATCGTGTCGCGTGAGCCTCAGCGAGCGCGGCGGGTTTATCTTTCCAGACTTTTAAAAAAACCTTTATTACTTCACTTCGACTATATATATTTCTTGTTAAGTTCTTATTGTTACTATTCTTATAGTTATTGGTCGCCTCACGACCTACCCCTCGGTCGTGTGGCGACCTACCTCGGTCGTGTGGCGACCTACCTCGGTCGTGTGGCGAATCATCCACTTTATTAGTGTTTACGAGTGAAATAATCATTTCATACTCATTTGACTTATAGCCACCAGTAAAATACCTCACTCGCTTAATAATGACGCCTTTTTCGTCCAGTATTTTAATCGCTTTTTTTACACTCGTTCGCCCTAATCCAGACAAAGAGGCGAGCCGCTTTATGGATGGGAAAGCCTTACCGCTTTCGCTATTTTTATAGAACCATAGCCACGACAATATTAATTGTTCCTGCGCTCCGAGTTCGTGCGCCTGTATTAATCCTGCTGGAAATATCCCAAACGTCCCCGCCTGTAGTAATGCCATTTTATTGTTTTGATTCATCTCTGAATTGTACCTATTGGAATTGAAACAATACAAATCGTAAATCCACCAGAATTTGTTCCTGCTCTGAATTGTACCTATTGGAATTGAAACCTGCAAGAAGGAAAGAAGAGACGAAAGAACGAGAAGCTCTGAATTGTACCTATTGGAATTGAAACACTCATGGGGTAACAAGCTGGATCGCACTTTACAAACTCTGAATTGTACCTATTGGAATTGAAACCAGTCCTCTTGATCCTCTCCACTGGCATCCACATATCTCTGAATTGTACCTATTGGAATTGAAACTTCTCAATGAGGACACCGTGGATCAGATCATATCTTCTCTGAATTGTACCTATTGGAATTGAAACTTCTTTGAGCCAACAGCTATTAAGCGGATCGATGGCTCTGAATTGTACCTATTGGAATTGAAACCTGAAGGGGACATTGCCCTGAGGTATGCCTGTGTCTCTCTGAATTGTACCTATTGGAATTGAAACCTGCTTCATGGATAGATAGGCAATGCCTTTACTCTCTCTGAATTGTACCTATTGGAATTGAAACTAGCAGTCGCCTCAGAACCTCAATGTGCCCCACAGACTCTGAATTGTACCTATTGGAATTGAAACCCTCCGCCTGTCTGCAAGAAGTCCTGAACACCATTTCTCTGAATTGTACCTATTGGAATTGAAACTTCACATTTCCTCCCTCATCGATAATCGTAAAACCCTCTGAATTGTACCTATTGGAATTGAAACAATGTTAATCCATGTGCAAAATGCGAAAGGCAGAAAACTCTGAATTGTACCTATTGGAATTGAAACCTACAAGAAGGGAAGAAGAGAAGAAAGAACGAGAAGCTCTGAATTGTACCTATTGGAATTGAAACCTTTCTGTATTCGATATAACCATATCCCCGACAACGCTCTGAATTGTACCTATTGGAATTGAAACTAGAGGCCAGGTCACTGGACAAGGAAGAAGCAGCCCTCTGAATTGTACCTATTGGAATTGAAACTTAATTTTGATAAGGCGACCGTCATCATCGCGAAGGCTCTGAATTGTACCTATTGGAATTGAAACATTACAATATTTATAACCTCATTTATATTGTTCATCCTCTGAATTGTACCTATTGGAATTGAAACTGACCACAATGCGAGTATCAATATACTCAATGAAGGCTCTGAATTGTACCTATTGGAATTGAAACTACATGTGAGTGGTGTAATCTTCTATGAACTCAGCTCTGAATTGTACCTATTGGAATTGAAACCACGTAAGGCGGGCGTCTCTTATCATGAGCTTAATCTCTGAATTGTACCTATTGGAATTGAAACCTTCTAAGTCTAAGACTTTACTGGTAGAGCATAAGCTCTGAATTGTACCTATTGGAATTGAAACTTTAGCATTGATGATTTTAAAGCTGAATGGATTAAACTCTGAATTGTACCTATTGGAATTGAAACTGGAATACGGCTAATGTTATTGCAGACGCTTCTGGACTCTGAATTGTACCTATTGGAATTGAAACTTTTGACTCCGTCTGTAATAAAATAAACGAATTGAGCTCTGAAATGTACCTATTGGAATTGAAACAACATATATTTAGTTTTTAGTTATTAAATTCCCATCGCTCTGAATTGTACCTATTGGAATTGAAACCTTAATCTCAAGAGCTATAAATATTCTGATTAATGCTCTGAATTGTACCTATTGGAATTGAAACTCTACTGTAACTTTTTTAACAAAAGTGTTTCTTGCCTCTGAATTGTACCTATTGGAATTGAAACTCATTATGATAATTCATGCCATTGGCATCTTCATCTCTGAATTGTACCTATTGGAATTGAAACCATACCAAGTGCCTTCATCTTCTGGATGAATGTTTCTCTGAATTGTACCTATTGGAATTGAAACTCCAAAGTTCGCCACTTCTAAATGCATTGCGAATACTCTGAATTGTACCTATTGGAATTGAAACAGCTTATTGTCACCGCTTAATATTTGAGATCTAATCTCTGAATTGT
>ENA-ORXT01007069-ORXT01007069.1-marine-metagenome-genome-assembly--contig:-NODE-7069-length-10181-cov-10.511975_pt1 | contig 10181 bp, 6 predicted proteins | sample MGYA00237868_ERZ511482 | MGnify/ENA metagenome assembly ERZ511482
GTTTATCTAGTCGGTTGACATATGGAACTTTATTACACGGTCGCTTCCCGCGACCCTGTAGGCTATACGTCTATAGTTGGACAAAGTACAAGGGATTTTTTTAGCACTTTTTATCTTATCTATTGGGCGCAGTTGCGGTTTGTCTTATTTTGCAAATAAGTTAAAAATTATAAACACTTGATTTATATATAGTTATGCAGATTTAAAAAAAACTGTATTGATGAATTGACTTTTAAAATTGTAATTTCACTCATTATATCAATAATTAATTTTAATAAAAATATATAACTGACAATTTATCAGTTAATTATAAAAGTCATTAAACGAGACAAATCTCAACTGCGCCCATTTTAATTCATTCCTATGTCAAGAATATTTTTCAAAAAAAAATACCCCTTTTTGTAAGAAATCCAAAATTCCTGCATCTAAGTAAGTACCTAAGTACTTAATGAAAGCTAAAAATATGCAGCAGGAATTTTCATCTATTATAGAAGCCCACAAAGCTAAGATTTTCAAAATCTGTTTAGGTTTTAGTGTGGATGCAGACCAAGCAAAAGACTTGTTTCAAGACAGTTGTGTTAATATCTGGAAAAGTCTAGATAACTTTCAAGGTAAATCAGCTATTGCTACTTGGATCTATCGCATTACCGTCAATACCTGCCTGCTGCATAAGCGAAAGAGCAAAACCCAAAAAGAAATATTTTTTGCAGACCTCCCTGATAAAACTGGATTTGTCCAACATACCGAGCAACCCGCATTAGAAGAAAATTTACAACTACTCTACACGTTTATTCGCACCTTGAAAGAAAGCGATAAAGCCATAATTATGCTTTATTTGGAAGGCTTAAGCTATAAAGAAATGGAAGAAGTATTGGGTATTTCTGTTAACAATCTTGGGGTACGACTCAATCGAATCAAAAAAACTTTAAAAACTAAATTTGCACAACATGGATGAGTTACAACAAATATGGAATCAAGTGAACAAGGTAAAGCTCCATATAGAAACTTTAATGCCTAAAGAAGGGCCTGAAATGCTACATAAAAAGTTAACAGCAATAGAAGAAGATAGGAAAAAACAAACTAGAAAAGCCCATTCCATGATTTATATGGTACTCCTGTATTTCTTTGTGATAAGCGTTGGGGTTAATTGGTTTCGTACGGGAGCCATCTGGTTGCCTTTGCACCAGTTAGTTGGCATTGTATTATTTGTTTTTGGTTTTTGCTTTATGCAAGTTCGCTTTCAAAATAATACGCTTGACATGGATTACAATCAATTAACCAAACCTTTTGTACAAGAAGCGATTGAGCAATTAAAACTTAGAAAAAAACGCTTACTAACGGACCCGCTCATTTATGTCTTTTGTTTGCTTATTGCTATCCATTTACTGGTACATGATTATATTAAAATGTTGGATGGATATTGGGGCTTCATCGGTTTATTATATGGTTCGATGTTGGGTTTAGCGGGTATTACTTATCAAAAATTATTAGAAAAATATGAGGCCAATGAGGGGCTAATTTTAAAGGAGTTGATTGGATTTGAAGAGGAATAAAGATTAGGGATAAAGAAATAAATAACCTACCTATAAGAAAATATACCAATATCAACGTCTAAATCAGTTGCCATTTATCCGTTGCCAATGAGCTTATTGGCAACGAATAAATGGCAACTGATTTAGACGTTGATATTGATTGTATTATGATTATAAAAATATCATCGGGTAGGTTATTTAATTCTTCATACCTTACGAATTCCTATACTAGCCGAGGCGCAATTAGATTTTGTGCCACCTCTTTGAGGATGGGGTCAAAAAATCATAAATCATATATCCACCCTAAAAACGTCCTGTTTCTACATTATAGCCTCTCAAATCGAGACTGATATATGATTTATGATATAAGATATATGATTTATGATTTATGATTTTTTGCAACTCGCAACCCGAAATAAACTCAATCTTCCCTACCACTTTCCTAAGATTTTCTCTATCTTTCCGACCATGAAATTCGGAAAACTCCAAGATATTAGTTCGGTCAATTTTCAACTGCCACTAAATGCAGCGGAGACAACAAGGGTACTCACAAAACTTCCCCCCAGCTCGTCCCCTACCCTATATGTGGGCTGCACTGGTTGGGGGATGAAAGAATGGGTCGGAACGATATATCCCACAGGAAGCAAACCCGGCGATTTTCTACGGCACTACACCCAACAGTTCAACACCATTGAGCTGAACACCACCCATTATCGCATTCCTACCTTGGAGACGGTCGCTAAATGGAAAAAAGCCGCCAAAGAAGATTTTCATTTTTGTCCTAAAATACCGCAAAGTATTAGTCATAGCCGAGATTTGGGGCTATCTGAAGGTCGGATTGTTACTTTTTGTGAAGCGATACAAGGCTTAGGGCAAAATTTAGGTTATTGTTTTATGCAACTCGCTCCTTATTTTGGGGTAGATAGACTACCGATATTAGAAAAATTTCTAGCCTATTTTCCCAATCATATTCCTTTAGCAATAGAAGTCAGGCATGAAAGTTGGTTCTCGACCGAAACGAAATTGAATCAATTAGCCACTATTCTAGAACAGCATAAAAAAGCATTTGTGATAACGGATGTAGCAGGAAGACGAGATGTTTTACATCAGCGGTTGACCAATGAAATAGCCGTCATCCGATTTGTCGGAAATGATTTACATCCAAGTGATTATAGTCGCATAGATGAGTGGGTGCTGCGATTAAAAGAATGGTTTGAAAAAGGACTACAAGCCGCCTACTTTTTTACCCATGAACCCGATAATATTAAAGCACCAGATTTAGCGAAATATTTAGTAGATAAAGCACAAGCCATTATGCCGACTGTTCAGACACGAGGACCGCAAGAAAATCCTCCTTTGGATGGGCAAATGAGTTTGTTTTAGAATAGAGAACAGAGAAGCGAGAATAGAGATAAATCTCGCTTACATTTAATGAAATCTCGTTGTTTTTAAAAACGAAATTCATCTCGCTTCTCTGTTCTCTGTTCTCTATTCTAAAAGAAGAAAATATATGGAAAAACCACCTTTCAGACATAGAGACATTAGTTGGTTAGCATTCAACTATCGAGTTTTACAAGAAGCCAAAGACCCTGCCGTCCCCTTATTTGAGCGCATCAAATTTTTAGCCATTTACTCTAGTAATTTGGGGGAATATTTTGCGGTACGAGTGGCGCAGCATATCAACTTGTTACGAGTCAGCAAAAAAACCAAGAAAAAACTAGATTATGACCCCAAACAAGTTTTAAAAGAAATAAGAGATATACTCAAGAAACACCTACAAGAATTCAGTGATATATTTGAGTTTCAAATTGTTCCAGAACTAAGAAGATACAATATCTTTTTATTAAGACGCTTGGATTTATCTTCGGAACAAGAAGCCTTTGTCGAGACTTATTTTAAGGATAATTTAATGCCTTTCGTGCAGCCGGTGCTACTTATCAAGCATAAGATTCGGCCCTTTCTAAATAACGCTGCCTTATATTTAACGATAGAATTAAAGGACAAGGACAAGAGCGCAAATCACCGCCGACAAACGGCTATCGTTAAAATTCCTTCGGATCATTTACCTCGTTTTATTTCCTTACCTAGCTCCAAACCTGATAGAAATGATATTATTATGTTGGATGATATTATTCGGCATAATGTAAAATATTTATTTCCTGGCTATGAAATACTTGATACCTATTCTATTAAATTAACTAGGGATGCAGAATTGTATATAGACGATGAGTTTTCGGGAAATTTGCTTTCTAAGATCAAACATAGCTTAAACAAGCGAGATGTTGGTCCACCTTCCAGATTGGTGATTGATAGAAGCATGCCTTCTAAATTATTAGACTTCTTGGGCGATACTTTTAATATCGAAAAATATGGCGTTTTTCCAGAAGGTCGCTATCATAATAATTTTGATTTTTTCAAATTCCCTTCTTTTGGACTAGATCATTTAAAAAATGTTCCTTTTCCGCCACTGCCTTATAAGCCCTTAGAAAAGGCAAAGGACTTTTTTAGAGCGATGCGAGAGCGAGAACATTTGGTACATTTTCCCTATCAATCCTACGAATCAGTTATACGTTTTTTTGAAGAAGCATCGGTCGATCCAACGGTTACCCACATTAAAATTATACAGTATAGAGTAGCCAAGCATTCCCGTATTATGAGTGCGCTCGTCAAAGCAGTCAAAAATGGGAAACAAGTCTCAGCTTTTATAGAAGTAAAGGCTCGTTTTGATGAAGAGGCCAATCTTCGATGGGGAGAGATATTAGAAAAAGCAGGTGTAGAGGTTCATTATAGTTTCCCCGGGTTAAAAGTACACTCTAAATCTACACTTGTTAGAAGAATAGAAAAAGGCAGAACGAAGCTTTATGCTTATCTGAGCACAGGAAATTTCCATGAAGACACTGCCAAAATATACAGTGATTTTGGTTTTTTCACGACCGACAGAAACCTTACAGGGGAAATAGCTAGAGTATTTTCTTATCTAGAAACCGTCAAACGACCTTACACCAATTTCAAGCATTTATTAGTCGGGCAATTTAATCTACGTGATCGCTTAATACAAGCAATAGACCGAGAAATAGATAATAAAAAAACTGGCAAAACGGCCAAGATACTCTTGAAAATGAACAGCCTGCAAGACCCCGAAATGATTGGGAAATTATATGAGGCTAGTCGAGCAGGGGTGAATATTAGATTAATTATTAGGGGCATCTGTTGCTTGATACCGGGGGTAAAAGGTTGGAGTGAAAATATTAAAGTGATTAGCATTGTAGACCGTTTTTTAGAGCACGCAAGGGTCTTTATCTTTCACAATGATGGAGAAGAGGATATGTACCTCTCTTCTGCCGATTGGATGACTAGAAATTTAAGTTATCGAATCGAAACAGTTTTTCCTATCTATGATGAACGGATTCGCCAAGAAATTAGGGATGTCATGCGGATTCAATGGGCTGATAATGTAAAGGCTCGAATTATTGATAAAGAGGATAAGAATAAATTTCAATCGGGCAATGAAGATATGGCGATTCGTTCGCAGTATGAATTGTATTATTATTATAAACGGAAGGGGGAGTTGGAGAAGGGGGGGAAGTAAAGTTCAATTACTCTTATTTTTCACCTTTCTTGACCTGTTTCAATTTACGCTCTACTTAGACTCCAAGCACTTGTAAAGGCTTTAAATAATCCTTATTTCGTACTTAAAGAAGGCTTATGATAAAAATTCCTTATGGGGAAAGTGATTTTCAAAAATTGATAACAGAAAAGTATTTCTATCAAGATCGGACTCCATTTATAGAAAAATTAGAAAAATGGTATTCTAAATACACTGTTTTCTTACGTCCACGACGGTTTGGAAAAAGCCTATTTATCAGCACCTTGCACCATTATTATGGTTTGGAATATAAAGCAGCATTTCAAAGTCTTTTTAGAAATTTATATATCGGCCAACATCCTACCGAATATGCGAATAGTTATCTGGTCTTACGTTTTGAATTTAGTCGCATAGATACCGCTACGCATGAAAGCACTTATCAAGGATTTTTAACGAATGTTATTTTGGGTGCACAAACTTTTTTGAGTACTTATAAAGCTTTTTTTAGTGCGGAAGATAAACGAAATATCTTAGTACAACAAAGCCCAGAAGCTGTGGTGAAAACAATTTTTACCCTCGCAAAAAGAAATAAAATACCCCATAAAATTTATTTACTAATAGATGAATACGACCACTTTGCCAATGAATTACTCTCCTTTGATATGGCTCGTTTCAAATCTGATGTAAGTGCAACTAATTTTGTTTGCAAATTTTATGAAAGTCTTAAAACGGCTACAGGAGAAGGCATTGTAGATAGGATATTTATTACAGGTGTTTCCCCCGTCACCTTAGACTCTTTGACTAGTGGTTTTAATATTAGTAACAATATTAGTTTAAATCCTATCTTTCATGAAATGATGGGCTTTACGCATGAAGAAGTGGAAGCTGTTTTGCATAAATCAGCGATTCCTGTTGAAAAAATACCCTCCATATTGTCTGATTTGACAGCTTGGTATGATGGCTATTTTTTCACATCAGAAGTAGAGAATGCGCTCTTTAATCCTGATATGGTGCTTTATTTTTTAATGGAATACAGTGCTCGCAATAAATATCCGTCAGAAATGTTGGATACCAATGTGGTTTCCGATTATCGAAAAATAAAAAATATCTTTAAAATAGGAGATGGAGAGATAGAAAAATATGAATTACTAGAAGAACTCGTACAAAATGGTTCTATTGATTTTCCGCTAACTAGATTATATAATTTAGAATCAGAATTTACACAAAATGATTTTTTAAGTCTGCTATTTTATATGGGTATGCTGAGTGTGAAGGAATTGTCTACATTGGGTTGGCGCTGCGAAATACCCAATTATGTGATTAAAAGATTATACTTTGAATATTTCAGTTCTATTTATTTATCAAAAACCAGTTTTGCTAAAAGGCAAAGACCTATTGCCCAAACGATTGATACCTTTCTAACAAAGGGCAACCCCGAAGCTTTTTTTAATATAGTCGCACAAGTGTTAGCAGAAAATCACTCGAATAGAGACGAGATGGTTTATGGCGAAAAGCACTTGCAAACTTTAATGATAGGTTTGTTATTTCCCTACGAGTCTTATTTTATTCATAGCGAGTACGAAGTAAAAAGAGGGTATCCAGATATTTTTTTAGAACGCCTACCTACCAAGCCACTTAAATTTGATGTTGTTATAGAATTGAAATATGTAAAAAAATCAGCTAAAAAGAAGCTAAAAATCATTATAGCAGAAGCCCAAGCACAATTAGATAGGTACATGAAAAGCGAAAGATTTGCTCGTCCTGATGTGCGAGGATATTACGTGATATTTTTGGGTGGGGAGGTGTATCAATGGAAAGAGTGGGGCACATATTAAAAAAAACTTACTAGTAATAGGCATAGTAATGAAACAATTTATATTTTATACCTTAGTAATTTGCTTTTTATCTTGTTCTAAGAATCAAAAAAAGGAAGGGATTTGGACTATGAACGAAGCTCCAGAAGCGGGTATGGAACATACTTACTTTTATAAGCCATCGAAAGGAATTGAAGTGCCTGAAATTGTTTATGCCAATGTATATTACTTCAGAAATAAAAAACTGGAAAACCAGATAGTTAGGTTAGTAAAACAGGATAATATCTATCAGTTTTCTTTAAATATCCCTAATTTAACCACCATGTTGGTTATCGGTATATTTAATAAAAGAAAGGAATTGGTGGATAATAACCAAGGAAAAGGATATTTTATCCCTATTTATGGGGAATTGGGAAATAGCAGTAAACAAGTACAAACAGCAAAATTATTACTAAGTCGGGCTAGATTTAATCTGCAATTAAACATTTCACGAGGAGCGCTTATTTCGCTTTATCAAGAAAACTATCAAGAGTATCCTGACTTAAAAGAAAGAGAAGATTACACTACTTATTTAAGCCTATTATATTTAGAGAAAAGAGATAGTATGAAGCCTATCTTACTACAATATGCAAAGAAATTGGAAACCGCTAGGCAAGAGGAGGCTAAATGGATGCAAGCATTAATGATATATGCTCGTCTGCAACTGCCAATGGAGAAACTTAGGGTTGAAAAAGAAATTTTAGAACTATATCCAAATGGAATATTAGCCTCTGACCAGTTTATGGCAAATTTTAAGGAAAACAGAAATCAACCAGAAACGGACTTGTTATTAATGATGGAGAATTATTTTAAGCAATTTGATACAACTTCTTCTGTTTCAAAAGATGAATTTTATATTGAGTTTATTTCCAAATTTTTAGAGGAACGTAATCTAGATAAAACTTTAGAATATGGAGATAGAATCATTGATAAACGCTTATTGGTTACAGCATATATTAATACAGCTCAGGAGATACTAAGGGGGTCAAATATTTCACAAGAAGATCTTGCTTTTTTACGATCAATTTTACAAGAGGCATTAAAAACATCAGATGAAGGTGCATCTGAAGATTTGGAAGTAGCAAACAATCAAACGGATTACTTTTCTATTGTGAAAACTTATGTAGAATTTTTAGCTCGAACTAATAAATTAGATTCTGCATTTCACTATCAAAACCTACTCTTAGAAAATCATCAATTAGATGTAAATGGAATAGAGAGATATGCTGTTTGGTCTGAAAAATTGAAGGGACTGAAATTCACTAAACATTTTATTGAATTGGAATTATCTGAAGGTGTTTATTCGGTGGATTTACTTAATAAATTGCAAACGATTTATGCAGAACTACAATTACCCAAATCTTCTTTTAATAGCTTGAGGCAAAATTATATGAGTGCTATTAGACGTAAAAAGAAGCAAGAAGTAGAATCTATTTTCGGAACAGAAAAGGCACCGGAATTCTCTCTTAAAAATCTTAACGGCGAGTTGGTTGCTTTATCAGATTATAAAGGCAAAGTGGTAGTGCTGGATTTCTGGGCTACTTGGTGTGGTCCATGTAAAGCATCATTTCCAATGATGCAAAAACTTATCGAAGAATATAAAGCATCAGCTAACGTCGAATTTCTTTTTATTGATGTTCGTGAAAGGGGAGAGCAAACGGAAGTTAAAAAAAAAGTAAGGCAATTCATAGAGAAAAATAACTATGATTTTACTGTATTATTAGATGAGAAGGATTTAGTAGCGGTAGATTATAAAATAGATTTTTTACCAATTAAATATATTATTGACAAAAACGGAAATATTGCTTTTATTAATTTAAGTCGAGTAGATGAAAAAGAAAAGCTTGTATTTGAAATAGAGACGGCAAGGTTAGAATTGTAAATTGTTTACTTTTGTATTCGACAAAATTTTAAGTTTGTGTATGTTGCTCTGTATTGCGTATTGCGATTAATTTGAGGAATCTAGAAGTTGCAATTGTTGTTTTTGTTTAATAATGGTCGAGCCATGTTTGGCATTTAACTTTTTTTATATAGCCCTTTCCAAATCAATCCTACATCCGCCCGCCAATCATAATCCTTCGCATATAAAAAATTAAGCCGTTGCACCGTTCGAGCGTCAAGAGAAGCAGGAGGCAAGCCAATAGTAGGTGAAAGCACACCCACCTTAATAGCAGGCAATTGAAAAGAAGTATCTTCAGATTCCGCATAACCGACCCAAGATTTTTTACCAATTAAAACTTGAAAAATATTTTTAATAAAAGCGTTTTTATCTTTAATAAAGAGTAGCATAAAAGGACCAAAAAGTAAAGCCAAAATAGCTCCGAATATATCCACCAAACGTTTATTTCTTTTTTGTAGCGGTGTTGTTATATTATAGCGAATGTCAACTGTATATAATTCACCCGGCGCATCTTTGGAATGACTACCTATAATACTCATACTTTCTGTTGGCACTATTTTATAATTAATACTCGGTCCCAATTGCGTCATCCACTGCATAATGGCTTGGGAAGAAATATCCTTAGAACAAAAAATAATTTCCTCAATTTTGTAAATTTGAACGACTTCTGCAAGGCGATTTAAGCCACTTAAAAAGTACGGGTCTTCGCTAGGCGCAGGGGCAACCACCCCTATATGATTTTGGCTCACATTGGCTTTCTGCAACAAACCCAATACTCGCTCACTTTCTGCTTGACTGCCTACCAACACTAAATTTCGAGTAGGCGTTTTCCCAACTTGAAAGTTTTTGTTTTTTATAAAATGTATCCCTATTCGCAGCAAAAAAGTAGCCACAACTGCCCACACTGCCCCTAATAATAAGAGCATCCTAGAGGTCCGATATTCCAAAGGCAAAAAGCCATAAATAGCTGCTAATAACACAGAACCAATTGCCAATCCAGAAAATAAACGCCTGATACTCCACGGTCGATCATAGCCTCCCTTGAAATACACACTACCCAACCACACGCTTATATACAGTGGAATATTCACATATAAAAAGGAGGATGGATAATAATCCCGATTGTCAAACCAAGAGCTTGCCCAAAAATCTTTGAGCCAATAAATACCAATGCCTATCAATAAAATATCTAATACAGGTACATATATTTTACTTAAAAAATTGCTAAGCAAGGTGAGGAAGGCACGGAAGTAAATAGCGAGTTGCAGCATCCAAACTAGTGCCGTTGCTTTTTCTCCTTTAAAGTGTTT
>ENA-ORXT01007070-ORXT01007070.1-marine-metagenome-genome-assembly--contig:-NODE-7070-length-10181-cov-4.277217_pt1 | contig 10181 bp, 9 predicted proteins | sample MGYA00237868_ERZ511482 | MGnify/ENA metagenome assembly ERZ511482
GCCGTTACACTCAGGTATGCCGCCCGTGTATCTTTGGAACGCTCGATAATACGCTCTGTTATTTTGACCAATTCAGGATGTATTTGAGTCATAAGTTAAATTCCATGCTCATTTTTCCCACCACTCTCTGTCGTCTCGGTCAAGTAACATGGCGGATTGAAGAGGCCCTTGCGTGCCGGCGGTATAGGACTCCACGGGTTGATCCGCTTCGACCCAGGCCGCAAGTAAATTATCCACCCATGTCCACGCCGCTTCGACTTCAGCGCGGCTCATGAATAGGGCGAGGTTGCCGCGCACGACATCCATCAAGAGGCGCTCATAGGCATCCGGATAACGCAGGGTAAAATTCTCGGCATACGAGAGGTCAAGAGGCAAGTACTTCAAGCGCATTCCGCCGGGCCCTGGCTCTTTTACCTGCATTAGCAAACGCATGCCTTCGTCCGGCTGCAAGCGCATAACAAGGCGGTTGGGGACACGGTCGGCGGAATTAAACAAAGGATGAGGTGTGGGCTTAAATTGGATAACAATGCTGGAGCGGCGATCCTTCATACGTTTACCTGTGCGCAGATAAAACGGCACGCCAGCCCAGCGCCATGAGTCGATCTCCAGCCGGGCGGCAACGAAGGTCTCGACTTCGGAGGCCTCCGCAACACCCGGCTCGTCGCGATAGCCGACGTACTGGCCGCGCACCATCGCACTGGTATCCATTGGTCGCATCGCCGCAACGACCTTGGCCTTTTCGTCCTGGAGGAAGCCGGCATCGGCGCCCGCAGGCGGTTCCATGGCGAGGAGTGCGACGACTTGTAGCAGGTGGTTCTGCAAGACGTCGCGGATCGCGCCGACAGAGTCGTAGAACGACCCACGGCCTTCGACGCCGATCTCTTCGGACATCGTGACCTGCACGCTGCGAACGTAGTTCCGGTTCCAGACCGGCTCCAGCAGCGTGTTGGCGAACCGGAAGACCAGCAGGTCCTCGACGGCCTCCTTGCCCAGGTAGTGGTCGATCCGGAAGATGCGATCCTCCGGGAAGATCGAGTGCAACGTCGCGTTCAGCTGCACTGCCGAGTCGTAGTCCCGTCCGAACGGCTTCTCGACGACGATGCGGCCACGGTGATGCAGGTCGACCGAGGCGAGCTTCTCGGCGACCATCGGGAACAGCGATGGCGGAATGGCCATGTAGTAGACGGCGACTTGGGACTCGTGCGTATCGAGCGTCGAGCGGAGTTCGTTCCATGTCGACTCGTCGGAGTAGTCCCCCTGCACGAGGTCGAGGCGCCCGCAGAGCGAATCGAGCACTGCATCGTCGGCGTCATCGATGCCGGCGATGATCGATTCGCGAGCGTGCACTCGAAAGTCCTCGTCGGTCCAGTCGCTGCGAGCCACACCGATGATGGGGACGTGGAGAACCCCCGCCTTCTCGAGGCGGTAGAGCGATGGGAACAGCTTGCGTTTCGCGAGGTCGCCGGTCGCGCCGAACAGCACGAGTGCGTCCGCAGTCGGCTGATTCGTGTTGATCTGCGCAGTGTCAACGTGGGTGAAGCCAGGCGTGTCGGACCCGGTGCTCTGATCAGGCCCGGTGCTCTGATCAGGCCCGGTGCTCTTGTCAGACCCGGTGCTCATCGGGTCGAGCCCTTGCGTTCCTTGTGGCCGCCGAAGCCGGCGCGCATTGCCGACAGCACCTTGTTCGCCATGCTGTCGCGCCCGCGCGACGAGAAGCGTTGGAACAGTGCTGCGGACAGCACGGGCACCGGCACTCCTTCGTCGACAGCAGCAGCGATCGTCCAGCGTCCTTCGCCGGAGTCGCTCACGTTGCCGCTGTACTCGTCGAGCTTTGGGTCGGCGGCGTAGGCCTCGGCGGTCAGGTCGAGCAGCCACGACTCGATCACGGATCCGCGTCGCCACACCTCGGTGATCTTGCCGAGGTCGAGATCGAACTTGTAGTAGTCCACCGAGTCGAGTGGGGCGGTCTCGGCGTCCTTGGCGTGGTCCTCGTTGCCGATGTTGGCGTTGGCCAAGATGTTCAGGCCCTCGCCGAAGGCAGACATGAGGCCGTACTCGATGCCGTTGTGGACCATCTTGACGAAGTGGCCGGCACCGCTTGGGCCGCAGTGCAGCCAGCCGCGTTCCTCGGGGGCCGGGTCGCCGGTGCGCCCGGGCGTGCGTGGCGCGTCGCCGAGGCCGGGCGCCAGCGTGTCGAAGATCGGCTCGAGCCGCGAGACGGCGGTGTCGTCGCCACCGATCATGAGGCAGTAGCCGCGCTCCAAGCCGTGAACGCCACCACTCGTGCCGACGTCGACATAGTGGATGCCGTCAGGTGCGTACTGCTTGGATCGATCGACATCGAGGTGGTACCAGGAGTTGCCGCCGTCGATCACGGTGTCGTCGTCGTCGAGGAGGGGGATGAGGTCGGCCAGCGTGTCACCGACGTAGGCGGCGGGGACCATAATCCAGATCTTGCGTGGTGTGGTGAGTGAGTCGACCATCTCCTGCAGCGATCGTGCGCCGGTGGCCCCCTCACCTTCGAGCTGGGTGATCGGATCTTCGTTGACGTCGTAGACCACGCAATCGTGGCCGTCACGCATCAACCGGCGGACCATGTTGGCGCCCATCCGGCCGAGACCGATCATGCCCAGTTGCACGCCTGACGCTGCGGATGGCTCGGAAGTCTGCTCACTACTACTCATGGCTGACAGGTTGCCACGTCAGCCGTCGAAGGAGGCGAAGCAGTCGACAGTTTGCGCGGTGTTCGATGGGCGGACCGTGCGTTCAGCCAGAGCGATCTGTTCGGCCCATTGAGTACAGAGGTATGCCTGCCAACGGAGATCCTCCGCGGTGTGGTGGAGCGAGGCCTGGTCGTCATGCAGTTGTTCGAGCGGACGGCCGAACCGGATCTCGGCTCCACGGCCTGCGACGTCGTCGCGCTCGAGTCGGAGCAGGGCCGAGCGTTCGAGGTCGTCGGCGATGAGCCGCAGTCGGCGTGAGCGACGGTGCAGGACGTGCGATGTGACCGTCTGAGAGAAGCACCTGTGAGATGACGACGCGTGCGATGTGAACGTGTGCGGTTCGATGGTGAGCGGCATGGAGTCTCCGTGGGTCGTGGCGCACCACCGATGGCGCGCCGTCACTGAGACAGTGGGCGCCGAAATGCGACAGAGGGAACGGCGACGGCCGAGAGGATCATCACGAGACGTGTCTGTGCCGGAGGATGCGCCTGTGCGGAATTGCGGTCGCGGTGGTGAGGAACTCGTCGCTGGTCACCTCGAAACCGTGGGCGAGATAGAAGTCGAGCACGGCGGAGCGAGCATTCGCCCAGACATGGTCGGCCCCGTCTCGTTGGGCTCGGCCGAGACCGGCCCGGAGCAGGGTCGAGCCCTGACCCTGCCCCCGATGGCTCGGGTCGGTCGCCATGCCTCGCAGCTGGACGCCGATGGTGGGTCGACCCGGAGACTCGACGTCGGGCGACGAAGACCGGAGCCACGTCGAGATCGCGATCGGCTGCGTGCTCGCGCCGACGACGATGCCGAGGTGCACAGTGCTGTCGTGATCGTCGCCGTACCAGACCACGTCGTCAGTCGGCGTGCCGGCACGCAGCACGCGCGTGCGGATGTCGTGTGTCTGGCTGGCTGTCAGTCGCACCACTCGCGAATCGCCTGCGCGTTCGTCCGCCGGTGCGGGTGCGGGTGGGTCGTCGTCAACCATTGATGTCAGCCATCTGGACGACTCGGCCAGCGATCGTTGCTGCCTCGTCGTGATCGTGGGTGACGAGGATGGCCGTCACCGAGAGTTCGACCAGGAGCGCCGCCACTTCGAGAGCAAGTTGGTCGTGCAACTCCCGATCGAGACCGGTCAGCGGCTCGTCGAGCAAGACGACCTCAGGCCGAGTGGCGAGCGTTCGCGCCATGGCAACCCGTTTGGCCTCGCCGCCCGAGAGGTCGCTGACGTCGCGGTCGGCGAGCGATGCGAGCCCGACTCGTTCCAGCCATGCGTCAGCCTCCAGACGACGCTCGGTCTTGCCGACGCCTGCCATCTCGAGTCCGAACGCCACGTTGTCTCCCACCGACAGATGAGGGAACAGTTGGTTGTCCTGGAAGACCATCCCGATGCCGCGCCGGTGTGTCGGCAAGGCCGTGATGTCGGTGCCAGCGAGCCGCACGGTGCCGGCATCCGGTGCAATGACGCCGGCGACGACGCGGAGCAGCGTGCTCTTGCCGCTGCCGGACGCACCGAGCAGCGCCACGATCTCGCCACGTTCGAGTGACAGGGACGCATCGACGAGGACGGTGGCGCCCTCGAAGGACACGTCGACGTGATCGACGATCAGTTGGCTCATCGGCGACCAGTCTGGTCGACCGGCAGTGCATCGAGCCGTGTGGGTGGTGTCCTCTGTTGCATCTGCCCGGTGCTGTCGACGACCACCACCAGCAGAATGGTGATTGCAGCGAGCATCGTCGCAAGGGCATAGCCCTGCGCCTGGAGCAGCGAGCCGGTACGGCCGACCAGTTGCTCGATGGCGATCGGAATCGTCTCGCCGCCGGAGCGCGACAGGAAGCTCGTGGCACCGAACTCGCCGAGTGACACCGCTGCAGCGAGGGCTGCGCCGACGGCCAACGGTCGCCAGAGGAACGGGACGACGATCGCGAGCCATGCCCGAGTCGGAGAAGCCCCGAGCGTGGTCGCGGCTGCTTGCAGGTCTGGGTCGACAGACCGGAGCACTCCGACTGCGGTGCGCACGACGAACGGCGTGGCGACGAGTGCATGCCCGACCGGTACGAGCCACCATTCGGCCCGCCAGTCGAACGGTGCCTGGTCGAATGTGATCAGCATGCCGAAGCCGATCGTGACTGCCGAAGTGCCGAGCGGGAGCATCAGCCCGATGTCGAGCATCCGGCCGCCACGCCGACTGGCGGCGATTGCCAAGCTTGCGATCGCACCGAACAAGACTGCGAACAACGTCGCCCACGCGGCGTTCTCGACAGAGTTGCCCAGAGCTGCAATCGGGTCGAGGCCGAGCCGGATGCCTGGCCGGACCTCGGTACGGCCCAGTCTGGTCCAGGCAGCAGTCGACCATCCTGACGGCGTCGAGAACGATCGTGCGGCGAGCGCGGTGAGCGGGGCGACACACACCAACGCAGTGGTGACCGACACGAGACCGACTCGCCGCTTCTCGATGCCCGTCCGGGCCCGTCGACGCACTGCCGCTGGCTCGAGGTCGAGCGCTCTGCTGTGTCGCCGTTGTGCAAGCGAAGACCAACCGAGCGTTGCGCCGAGCACGGCGAGTTGGAGGATCGACAGCACCGCTGCCTCGCCGATCTCGCCGAGTTGGGTCGCCCGCCGCCAGACCTCGACCTCGATGGTGCGCGTCCCCGGAGCGCCGAGCACGCGAACGACACCGAACGATGTGAACGTGAAGACGAACACGATCGATGCCGTGGCGAGCAGCGCGGGCCGCAACAGCGGCAGGGTGATCGTGGTGAAGACACGCCACGGCGAGGCCCCCAGTGTCGCTGCTGCACTCTCGATGTCAGCAGGCAGCCGTTCCCAGAACACGCCGACCGTGCGCACCACGACGGCGAGGTTAAACACGACGTGCGCGCCGATCACGGCCCAGGCTGTCCGGTCGAGCGAGTCCGGCAGCAACGCCAGGAACGCGGCGCCCATCACAACTGTTGGCATCACGAACACAGCTGTCAGCACCGCAACGAGTAACCGACGGCCCGTGAACTCGAATCGCGCCACGACGTATGCCGGAGCCAAGCCGAGCGCGAGCGTGACGACCGTCGACACGACGGCCTGCCACAGGGTGAACCACACGACGTTCCAGGTGCCGCGCCGGCCGAATGTCGACGACAACGCCTCGGTGTCGATGGCACGAGCAAGCAATGTCGCAGTCGGCCAGAAGAAGAACATCAGCAAGGCGACGACCGGAGCGACGCCGAGCGCAGCGAGGACGCGTCGGGGGAGCGCATTGATCGGATTCACGTGCGACCTCGACGCTGGCGTTGCGCTGTCACGGTCGACTCAGCCGAGCACGATCGACGTCCACTCGTCGATCCAATCCGACCTGTTCGCTTCGATCAAGTCGGGGTCGATTGCTCGGGGGGCTTCGGGGACGACGGCGAAGTCGATGAACTCCTGCGGGAGCGCCACCGCGGGATTGCTCGGATAGACGAACAGGTTGAGCGCCAGCTCGGATTGGAACATTTCGCCGACGAGGTAGTCGAGCAATAGTGCGGCTTCAACCGGGTGCTCGGTGCCCGTGAGTACGCCGGCGAACTCCACTTGACGGAAGCACGTCGACTCGACGACGGCGGTCGGAGCGTCGGTGCGGGCAGGATCGGCGAAGATCACCTCGGCGGGAGGGCTCGACCCGTAGGACACGACGAGCGGCCGCGCACCGCCGCCGGCCCAGGTGAAGCTGCCGTAGTACGCATCGGTCCAACCATCGAGGACTTCGACGCCATTCGCAGCGAGGGCCGACCAGTAGTCCTGCCAGCCGTCTTCGCCGAACTCGTCGATGGTCGCCAGGAGGAATGCGAGGCCAGGAGACGACGTCGCTGGATTTTGCACGACCAGCAGATCGGCGTAGGCGGTGTCGATGAGGTCGTCGAGTCCGCTCGGCGGTGCGATGCCTGCCTCATCGAACCATCCGATGTCGTAGTTGATGCAGACGTCACCGAAGTCGACCGGAACCACGAGCCCATCAGGGCTTGCAGCTGTGAGTTCGCTCGGAAGATCAGCGCTGATCGGACTGGCTGCTTCCTCGAAGATGCCGTCATTGATCGCCCGCGACAGGAAGGTGTTGTCGATGCCGAACATCACGTCGCCTTCGGGGTTGCCGACGGTGAGGGCGGCTTTCGCGAGCATCGTGCCGGTGTCGCCGGCGATGAGTAGGTCGACGCCGATCCCGGTGTCGGCGGTGAAGCCCTCCAATGCGTCGTTCAGGGACGTGTCGGCGTCGGGGAACGAGTCGTAGGCCACGAGCGTGATCGTCTCGTCGGGTTCGACTTGGTCCGTGATCTCGGGTGTCGCGGTGTCGGGAGAGGTGGACGCTTCGCTTGGTGGAGCAGCGGTGTCCGGGGCGGGGGCCGACGACTCGGCCCCTTCGGTCGCTGTGTCGTCGCTGCCACTGCAGGCAGCAGCGATGATGGCGAGGCCCGCGAGGATCGCGAACGTACGTCGGGTGGTCGGTACGGATGTGGGCGTCATGTGAGGTCTTTCGCAGGGGAAGGCGGGGAAGGCGGGGAGGTGGCGGAGTTGTGGGAGGTGCCGGAGGTGCCGGAGATGTGGGAGATGGGTGCCGAGTTCGTTGCAGGAGGTACGACTGCCGGAACGTCGAAGATCGTGAGGATTCCTGACTCGACGCGGAGATCGATGTGTCTGGTATCGCCGGCGGTGGCGTCGCCGTCGACGAGGTTGCTCACGCCATGACCCGCCAGCGGGCGCAGCGTGGCGTCGTCGAGCGGCCACTGCACGCCGCTGATGTGCACCCCGGAACACGGACCGTGGAGGGCGAGCAACGACAACGTCGACCCGGCCGCCAGTTCGAGGCCGAGCCTGCCGGGGCCGTGCAAGACGTCGAGGTGTTGCCCGTCCCACCACCCGTCGAGCCGGGCAACTGTCGCCACATGGTCGTGGCCGAGCGCACCGATGGCTGCGAGGCTGTGGTCAAGTCGGTCCCCGCCGCCGATCAGTGTCAGTCGCGTCGGTGCCATGTCCACAGCGAATGCGACAGCGAGTTCGGTGTCCGTGTGATTCTTGTCGGTCGGGTGTCGACGAACCGTTGCATGAGCATCGGCCCACCCGAGCGAAGAAGGCGAGACCGAGTCGAGATCACCGATCAGGTGCGACGGTGCAAGACCGGCACCGCGGGCATGGTCGAGTCCGCCGTCGACAGCCACGATGACTGCGTCATGGGGGATGGCCGCGACGACACGTGCGTCGAGCGGTGATGACCCGCTGATGATGACGATGTGTTGGTGCACTCGGTTCCTCCGCCGGCATTACCCGGATCAGGTTCTCGGGTCGGTGACGGCGTGTCACCCTCTCAGCCCACCGAATCCGTGAGCTCCCCGTTTGCGTACCTGAAGAGTAGCTAGGTGAACGTCCGAACGCACAGCGCAATCGATGAGACGAACAGCATTGCAATGATTGCGAGGTCGAAACCGCGCCCGGAGATTCGATCGCGGAGTCGTGTGCCGATCGGAATGGTTGCCAACACGGGAATGCAGGCGAGCAGGGTTGCGATCGTGCGGCCGGAGAGCTCACCGTTGGCGAGCAGGATCACGAACTGCGTTGCTCCCGTCACCAGGAACAGGACCGTCACGGAGAAGATGTGCGCGCCCCGAGGGAGGCGCAGGCTGTGGACCCATGAGCCGACGATCGGTCCGCTGATGCCGATTGCTCCCTGGAACACCCCGGCCACCAACCCGACGCCCGGCGACCACCGACGGGACCGCTCGGGCGACGTCCGAAGGTCGGGCTTGAGGAAGAACATCGTGATGTACACCGCAATCGCGACGATCAATGCAATGACCAGCGGTTCGTCCGGGACGTTGACGAACAGGAACGTGCCGAATGCCGCTCCGATCACACCGGTCGCTCCGAGCGACACGAGATTCCGTGTTTCGCCGACGTGTGTCCGTTCGCGAGCGGCGAGGACACCGTTCGCCAACAGGTTGGGCAGCGCGATGATCACCACGGCGTCCTCGATGTCGACGAACAGTGCGGCGACGGGGACGACGATGAGCGGCAGACCCATGCCGGTCACGGCTTTGAAGATCGAGCCGATGACGACTGCGACCAGGATGATCGCCAACTCGGTACCGCTCACCCGAGCAGTGTGCCACTCAGTCGACGGTGACGAAGCGGGCGACGCCGTCCTGCAGGCTGAGGACGTACAACTCGCCGTCGGGATCCTCGGCCCAACCGGTCATCGTGGCGACCCTTGGTGCGGTCAGCCGCGAGACGCCTTGTTCACCGATCGCCCAGATCGGCCCGGTGAGGTCGCCGAAGAGGTAGGCGCCGCGCAGTTCGGGGATCTGATCACCGCGGTACACGTGGCCGCCCATGACCGCGACACCGTCGGAGCGCGGGTAGTCGTAGACCGGTGGCACCACGCCCTCGGGTGCGCCGCTCCGTCGTTGGTTGTTGCCTTCGAACCAGTACCAACCGAAGTTCAGGCCGCTGGTGCCACCGCGCATGACGCTGATCTCTTCGAACTCGTCGTTGCCCACGTCGCCGACCCACAGATCGCCGGTGTCGTCGTCGAGGGAGAAGGTCCAGGGGTTGCGGAAACCGCGAGCCCACACCTCGGGTCGGTCGGTGCCCGCTCCGGGTGCTTCTTCGGCGAACGGGTTGTCGGCGGGGATGTCGTAGCCGTCGCCGTCGAGGTTCGGGGTGATCCGCAGGATGGCGCCGAGGAGTTTGGTCGTGTCCTGCGCGTCGCGGCCGTTGCTGCCGCCGCCGTCACCGGACCCGATGAACAGATTGCCGGCAGCGTCGAACAGCATGCGGCCGCCGTTGTGTCCGACGCCGGGTTGCTCGATGAACAGCACCTCGCGCCGCGATGCGGCGACTGCGGTGCCGCCATCGAGTTCGAACGAGATGACTCGGGTGTTCTGATCGACGTCGGTGTAGTTGACGAACATCCGCTGGTCACGTGGATCGAACGCCAAGCCGAGGATCCCGCGTTCGGAGCCGGGCAGGTCTTCGAAGGTCTCCGCGGTCAGGTCGATGACCACCGACGTCTCGTCGCCGTCGATCCGATAGATCGGGCCCGGCTGCGTGCTGATGTACATCGCATCTTCGTCGTCGGCGCGCCATGCAACTGCGGTCGGCTTGTCGACGTCACTGACGAACTCGAGGTCGAATTCCATGTCATCGAACTGTTCGTTTGCGGGCGGCGGGTCGGGTGGGACCGTCGTGGTCGTCGTGGTCGCAGCAACCGTGGACGACGTTGTTGCAGTGCTGTCTGAGGGAGTGCTGTCTGAGGGAGTGCTGTCTGCGGGAGTGCTGTCTGCGGGAGTGCTGTCTGCGGGAGCGTCGGTTGCCGGCGGGTCGGTTGCAGGCGCCGCACTCGTAGCCGGCGCCTGGAGTGGCACGGTGTTGACCGGAGCGGGCGTGGTGACGGGCGCGACGGTGGCGTCCTCGGTCGCTTCGCCGCCGCCGCTACAGGAAATCAG
>ENA-ORXT01007072-ORXT01007072.1-marine-metagenome-genome-assembly--contig:-NODE-7072-length-10177-cov-25.520396_pt1 | contig 10177 bp, 7 predicted proteins | sample MGYA00237868_ERZ511482 | MGnify/ENA metagenome assembly ERZ511482
AATCCATCAGACCAACCTGTCGCTTCCCAAAATAAAATTACTATTACCGTTCCTTGCACCGTTATTTCTGAACATCGAGACTATAGATCGGTAATAGATGCAATTAAAAATATACAAGATAAATTTACCAAAGATGTACAGTTGGTTTTATTGGGGCAACCTAAAGGAGATGGCCTTGAAATAATTAGTGATTTTAAAAAACTAGAAAGTCAAACTTTAAAAATTATCTCTTTTAATCGCACAATTCCTACCGAAGTATATGATAACTGGTTAGCAACGACCGATTTCCTTATTCTCCCATTAAAAGCCTTTGGTAGAAATCATATTTACAAAGAACAGCTGGGCTATTCTAAAATCTCCGGTGGCGTGAATGATATGATCCGTTTTGGTATTCCTGCTTTAATTCCTGACCATTATCCATTAGATCCTGCATTAGAAGAAATGGTGCAAAGATACGACAACGATCAGCTAGGAGACCTGCTGCTCCTTTGGGTGAATCAAGATCAATTTTTTAATCATAAGACCAAGACAGGTTTAGCTTTGGCTAATTATTCACTAAAAAAAATACAACTTGTTTTTTATCAAAAGGTCGAGTTACTATTGAAAGACTAAATTTATCCACCTCCCAAAACTCAATATCCGCCACAAAAAAGGATAGTGTTTCCGTTCTTTTTTTTCTAGAACCATTACGAGAAAATCGGCCATAGTTTGATCAAAAATAGAGGAATATCTGCTAATAATTTTATGGAGTTCAGCTTCAAATTCTTCTCGAAATTCCTCTATCCATTCTTCCTGCGGGCTAACAAAGCCTAACTTATCATAGCGCTGCAAAATAGATGTTGGCAATATTTCATTCATACTACTTCTCAACAAAGACTTCCTTATACCTGCTGTGATTTTATACTCCGGCGGCAGACTCATACAAAAATTAACCACTCGGTAATCTAAAAAAGGTACCCTTGCTTCCACGCTATGTGCCATACTGTTCCGGTCTTCAAAATGCAGCAATGCAGGTAAAATACGTGATTGGATCATACCCATGGAATAATCCTGAAAAGTGGAATAACCTTTAACTTTTTCAGTTTTATCTGACTCCAGTTTTAAAAAAGAACGATAAGAAGCAGACTTATCAAATCGATTTTTTATTTTATGAATTGGAATGGGATGATGTTGCAAAAACCCAAATAACTCCGTAGGCAATCGACGCTTCTTTTCTGCTAAAATATATTTAAAAAAATAAGCATAATAAGTTCCGTATCCAGCTAGTAATTCATCTGCTCCCTGACCATCTAGCATCACTTTTATTCCTCTTTTTTTTGCTAATTTAAAAACCTCATATTGCGCTAAAAGACTTCCGGAAAGTATTGGCTCGTCCTGTGTAAGAATGACTTCATCTAGCGTATTGAATAATTCTGAAAAATTTTTTTTAGTAATATTTAATTTTACAGGATACTTTTTCAGTAAATCCTGAATATAATTTTGCTCATTATATTTATCAACTCCTGGATCATAGTTAATAGCTTCTAAATCTGGTTCACCCACTTTTGTTAATTGTAAATACTGCAAGCCCAAAACGCTGGAGCTATCAAGCCCACCAGACAAAGCAGTTCCTGTTTTTACATCTGCGCGCATATGCAAGCGCACAGAATCATTCAACAGATTTTTAAATTTCTCGCTTGCCTCTTCAAAAGATAAAGGAGTATTTTGATCAATCGAATCCAAAGAATAATATTGTTTGATCTCGTAGGTAGATTTTTCTAAATCATACATCAAATGATGACCTGCCTTCAGCTGTAAAACATTTTTGTAGAAAGTAGCAGTTGTATGATGTTGTAATCCTTTTGTTAAAAAATCATGGACTATTGATTCATTCATCTGAATTTTAAAGTCAGGATTTGATCGAAACGCCTTGATCTCGGAAGCAAAGTAAAAATCAGCACCAATCATTGTATAATAAAAAGGCTTAATTCCAAAGCGATCCCGAGAACAAAAAACCTGATTGCATCGTGCATCATAAATCGCAAAAGCCCACATTCCGTTGAAAATATTTACACAATCCATTCCCCAGTAGTGATAAGCAGCCAATACTACTTCCGTATCTGTATCGGTTAGAAATGTGTATCCCTTACTAATTAGATCAGACCTTATTTCTAAGTAATTATAAATTTCTCCGTTATAGACCATCGTATTATTCCGATAAGTCATTGGCTGATGTCCATTTGCCGAAAGATCCAGGACCGCTAATCGCCGACTGGCTAATGCTACCTGATTTTCATAAAAATATCCGTAATCGTCCGGACCCCGGTGGATTAGACTATTCGTACATTTTTCTACCAAATCTCGATCAGGAAAATTTCCTTTGGTTACAATTGTTCCAAAAATCCCACACATACGTTATCTTTGAGCAAATCTTGAAGTTATTTAAATAAAAATTTTTATTGTCGCAAAATAAAGAAGAATATCGAGTTTTCTGTCAGCAGACACAACAGCTGCCACTATTCCTACACGATTGGTGGCTTGATATCGTATGTGATCACCGCTGGGATGTCGCACTATATAAGGATAAAGGTGGAAACATTGTAGGAGTACTCCCCTACTTTTTGAACTCGCGATGGGGTTTAAAGGTTATAACGATGCCCATACTTACACCGTATATGGGTATTTGGATTGGTTATCCTGCCAATTCGACCAAATTGGAAAGCAAGTATCGACTGGAAAAAAAAGTAGTAAGCGAACTAATCCAACAATTGCCTAAGGTAGCTTATTACGCACAGCGCCACCCTATTACTTTTAAAAACCACCTCCCTTTTCACTGGCAAGATTATCAACAAACTGGTTTTTACACTTTTATACTAGACAAAGAGAACTTAGCAAACGCTTATGCTAATTTTAAAAGTAGTATTCGTAATTATATTAAACGAGCAGAAGAGATTGTTACTATTACAGAAACGGATGATTTAGACTTATTTTATGACTTAAATAAGCAAAGTTTTCAGCGTCAAAGAATGGATATTCCTTATAAGTTATCATTTATAAAGAAGCTCGACGAAGCCCTGAAAACTAGAAACCAGCGGATGATCTATCTGGCTAAAGACCAAAATGGAGAACCACACGCGGCGATCTATTTAATTTGGGATGGACAAACAATTTATAACTTAATGATTGGAGCCAATACTCAATTACGGTCCAGTGGTGCGGTACAGTTACTATTGTGGAAAGGTATTCAGCTGGCCACTGAAAAAAATCTTAATTTTGATTTTGAAGGTGGAATGATGCCCAATATAGAAAGTGTTTTTCGGGCTTTTGGGGGTGAAATGGTGGGGTATCATAAGATTTATAGAGGAGGGAATCGTTTTTACAGAATGTTAAAATCGATAAAATAGAAAAATTTGAAAAAGAATCGAATTCAAGCCATTTTACTGTTAGGAATCCTCTTAGTTAACCTTCCACTATTTTTCGATATATATAGGCAATGTGCTTTTAATATTGTTCCTCACGATGATTATGTTCCGTACCTTTTATATATATTAGGAGAAGGTGGCTCTATCCCAAATAGTCCAACTGGGTATCGGTTTCTATCCGTTTTGATTGCAGCTCCTTTTTACTATATGCTACCTCTCTTCAAATATTCTCTTTTAGAAGGAGTAAGCGATGAGTATCTAAAGGGACTAGAAGCCTTATCTTTTGTAAGTTATCTAGCCGCCTCACTTTCTGCATTTTTTATTTATAAAATATCTAAAAAGAAATTCAGAGGTCCAGAAAGTACTGCTATTCTAGCTGCTTTAATTACGCTATTCCTTTTTAGGTTTACTGCTATATATAGTGTGGATCCAACAGCGATTTTCTTAATTTGTGTACTTCTTTATTATCTCGATTCAAAATGGATTTTTGCTTTTTTAATAATTTTATCCGTTGGGGTAAATGAAAAAATCGCATTTCTTTTTTTTATGCTTTTTGGTGGAAGGCAATTCTGGAAAAATGTTACAGGGCAATCAATTTATTTTCTATTTAGCATTATTGCCTTTCTGATTTATTTTCTCATTAGAAAAACAATCGATTTGCCTGGGCATGAGTACATGGTACAGCCCTCTATGTTTTTTGAAAAAGCAACCCACACTATAAAGTTATTATTTACGATGAAGAGCTTTATGCTAAACTGGATTCCTGGGATTATGACATTGGGGTTATTTTTTCTTGCACTAAAAGAATATAAAGAAATACCAAAACATAATAAATTATACTTTTCCCCAATTGATTTTTTACCTATTATAGGATTCATTGTCATCGCTCTAATAACAGATATGCAATATACTATTGGTAGGATTCTATTATTTTGTTTTCCTCTGTATCTTCCACTGGCTACATTGTATATTGTTCGGCTCTTAAAAAAAACAACGAATATTGGTTAGATGTCTATTTAAAACTACTGCTTCTCTATTCCAAAAAAGAATTGACTATGTTTTGGAATTCATCTCGCAACATCCGCTGCTTAGTGGGCAGATAGACTTCACCAGACAGGAAAATTCAAACTTTGACATGGTTCTTTCATATGGAATTCAAGAATTAGGTAGCTTTTTTATTCCAGTTCAAAAAATAATATTTTCTGATAATCCTTCTAATTTCAATCAACTCGTTGCTAATAAATATTATTTTACAACCGTCCCCATTTACAGTGTTGAATGGTCAAAGACTTCAGAGGTAAAAGATTTCTTTTCTCAGAAAAGTTTTCAGTTTGATATTATTGAAACTATATTTTTCCATATTTCCAGAATAGAAGAATGGGATTGCACCGATCAAAATTTAGATCAATGGGGAATGATGAAAACAAATCAGCAATTTTTAGTTAAGCACCAATTACATCAAATCCCCGTTATAGACCATTTAATCTATGCCTTTGCACAAGTACTTAATATTCAATTCAACCCACCAAAATCAACCATCAGAATCACGCATGATATTGATGAAACAACGCAATCTGCCAATTTTTTAAAATCGCTGCGATCAAGTGCCGGTATTATTTGGCGCCGACAAAACTGGACGTCCATTATTCGAACCTGGAAGGCACTTTTTAACAATCAAAAAAATAATTACGATACCTTCGACTGGATGCTCTCCGATAGCGCTACAATGGAAAAATGTATTTATTTTCTAGTGGATGGTAAAACCAAATATGATACTCCTTACGACTTAGGTACTCCCAGGATGCAGACCATTTTTCAGATGTGCAAAGAAAAAAATTATAAAATTGGTATTCATCCAAGCTATGCTTGTTGGAAAAATCAGAAAAAGTTTAAAGAAGAAAAAGAAAAATTGGAAGCGCTAGTTAATCTACCAATAGAAATTAGTCGACAGCATTATTTACATTTTAATTTTAAAATAACGCCTAACATTTTAGATCAACAAAAGATAAAAGAAGATTCTACGATGGGATTTAATGATCGAATTGGATTTCGTTGTGGTACTGGATTTGGCTACCACCTCTATGATTTTGAAAATGAAAAACCCTTTAATTTTATAGAAACACCACTAATAGTTATGGATAGTTCTTTACTAATGGAAACTAATTATGACTTAGAAAAAACTACTCAATTGTGGACTTCCTTCTTAGCCAAAAATAAACGCTATACAAAGATTACCTTCAATTTTCATAACACTAGATTCTATGATGCCAATATTCATGGTATTCCTTTAAAGAAATGGTATCAGGAGTTACTTTTACATAACTTGGATTTAGATAAAACTGGAACGAAAACGCCATGAGAGGATTAATCTATTACCGAATTAATCGGGATGACATTACCAATATCGGAGTTCTAAAAAAATGTCTCGCACAGGTAGAGGCTTTCAAAAATCTTGGAATTCAGACTGACCTAGTCCTCTTATCGGATAAAGGAATTCTTCTTAACGATCAACTAATTCACAGTTTTTCAAAACCCATTCTTTCAAAAGCAATCTCTAAATATTGGTTATTTTTTTTCAACCTACTGCCCAGTATTTCTAAACATTTAGATTTCCAAGGGTATGACTTTATTTACTTTCGCTATGCTTTGGCACATCCTGCACTCAACCGTTTCTTAGCTACTGCAAAAAATAAAAATCCTGCACTCAAGATTATCGCAGAAATACCTACTTATCCGTACGAGAAAGAAAAAAGATCATTTATAGATCGCTTGAGTCTACGGATGGATCAATATTATCGAAAAAAACTATCTGCCTATCTCAATGGTATTACGCACTACGGACTAGAATCTGAAATATTCGGTGTCCCAACTATTCCTATCTCAAATGGCGTTGCGGTCCACAAGATTCCTATCTCCAAAAGCCAACCACAGGTAAAAAAGCTTAGGTTAATTGCTGTAGCCAACTGGTCATACTGGCACGGTCTGGATCGGTTGATTAAAGGCTTGAAAAACTATCACCAACACGAAAATCCAGAAATACTTGTTACCCTTAAAATAATTGGACACGGTAAAGCAATTACTCAATATAAAAACCTTGTAGAAAAATATAGTTTAGAAAAGCAGGTTCATTTTTTTCCTCCAATGACAAATGAGGCGCTCGACAACCATTTTGACCATGCAGATATCGGGGTTGGAACTTTGGGCATCCACAGAAAAAATATTACGATTGACTCCTCTCTCAAGCATCGCGAATATTGTGCGCGAGGTATTCCGATTTTATTGGCTGGTAGAGATCTCGATTTCCCAGATGAACTTTCTTTTATAATAAATTGTACACCAACGGATAAAGCAATTGAGCTAAGTGAACTTATCACTTTTTGGAAGAATTATTCAAAGGATAGTAAAAAATTGGAGATAAGAAAATATGCAGAAGAGCACCTAAGATGGGAAGAAAGAATGAAAAAAGTAATTACTTTTATAAAAAAATAAAATCATTGAAAAGAATACTTGAAAAGGAGTTTTGGTGATTATACCCTCTTTCACAAAAAGAATAATGCGTAAAAATTTTATCATTCAGCATCAATTTTCAGATAGCGTTCTCACTCGTTTTCTTTACGTAGTGGATTTTATTAACGCGCATCCTTTGAAGCCCAGTGACCTTTTCCTGATTGTTGATAATAATGTCACTGATAAAGATTTGTTTTATGGTAATGCTAGTGGAGACTTTTTCAGTGTTCCCATAGATGCCTGTTTTTTAGAAGAGACTAAAGTTCTTGATTATTTTTACCCTAGCCAGTTTTCTTATTTAAAAAGACATTCTTTTTTCGCCGTTAGTGACCAGCAAATAGAAGGCGGTCCACTATTTCAAAACAATCACTTTGGCTTTGACATTTTTAATACCATATTTTTTCATATTAGCCGATATGAGGAATACTATGCGCCCGCTTCAAAAAACGGACAAGCTGGCTGGCTGAAAGAAGCGCAACATTTTTTAATTAAAAACAAATTACACCAAAACCCAGTTGTAGACCAACTACTCATCGCTTTTTTTGAAATTATTACTGATAAAAAAATAGCACAAAAATCTACTTATGCAATTTCACACGATGTAGATATTTTGACTCGTTTTACACCCAGCTATAAATTCTTTAGATCGCTCGCCGCTACCGTTGTACAGCGACGGGACTGGTCTCAATTTTGGGATAGTATTACCTATTATAAAAAAATGATTCAGCAAAACTTTGAAGACCCTTATGATTATTTTTCCACTTTACTTCAAATGGGAAACCAATGGGAGTCTAAGCAAATTTTTATGATGGCCGGAGGAAATACTAAGTATGATAATAAATATCAACTGGACGATCCAGTAGCCAAAAATATTATCCAAATGGCTATAGACCGTGGATATACCGTTGGCTTGCATCCCAGTTATAACGCAGGTTTTGAACCAGTTCGTTTTGAAAAAGAGCAAAAGAAACTTGCCAATATTAGTAACCAGGTAGTTGTTAACAACCGCCAGCACTGGTTACGTTGGTCGTGGAAAATCACGCCTTATTTATTTGAAAAAAATGGGATTACGACCGATTCCACAATGGGTTACGGTCGCTACCTCGGCTTTAGATGTGGAACTGGATTTCCTTACCAGATGTACGATTTTAGAAACAAAACGGCATTTAGCTGGACAGAATACCCTATGGCTTTTATGGAAAGTTCGGCGATACACCGAGCGCAGCAAACCGGAGAAAATTTAACGGCATTGATTCGAGATTTTTTATTAAAAAATAATAAAAATACTCATCTGATGCTCAATTTTCACAATAGTAACTTCGATCCATTGTTGGATACCGGTCGACAGCTACGGAAATTTTATGAAAAGGAATTAATTGTTTTGTGTAGTTAGTGGGTAAGAGAAATATCTTTTAATTGACTGTCTCACAAACATGATTCAATAATCTCATAAATCTCATTAGCAATTTTATATTCTCCGAATTCGAGTTCTGCCTTTTGCCTTCCTCTGTTACCCATTTCTCTTTGTTCTTGAATACCCAACTCCATAAATTTCCTCATCCCTTGGTAAAGGCCTTGGATATCTTTGGCTGGAACCAAATAACCAGTAACATTATCATCAACAGTTTCTCTACAACCGGGAACATTCGTGGTAATGATTGGTTTTCCCATTGCAACACCTTCCAAAATTATCCGTGGCATACCTTCGCGATAGGAAGGTAAGATTACACAATTTGATTTTTTAATTAATTTACGTATATCTTTAACAAAACCATGGTAGACGATGTCTTTGTTATTAACCCATTCCACTAGTAAATCACTTTCAATTGTAGATGGGTTGTTATCGTCTAGTTCTCCAATCACCCAAAGTTCGACGTTCGGATGTTTTTGTTTAAGCAATTTACCAGCTTCCACAAATTCAATGATGCCCTTATCCTTGAGTAATCGCCCCACAAAGGTCATGATTGTTTTATGCTCATAGATACCATTGGAAGACGGCCGAAAGAAAGAGAGGTCTACACCGCAACCTTTGACAGTGATTCCTTTATCCTTATCCACAATTTTAAGTCGGCGAAAAAAGGTAAGGTCATCCTGATTTTCAAAAATAATTTCTTTTGAAAACGGTTGCGTCATTCGATATAACCACCGAGTGATAGAGTTAATATATCCTTTATTAATAAAACTATATCCCAGACCAGTTACCACCGAAATACAAGGAATACCATTGATTTTGGCAGCTAGCGTACCGTAAATGTTGGGTTTATGCGTATAATGTAGAATCAGCGAATAATCTCCTCTTTTATATTTACGACGTAGCTCCTCAACTAATAACAAGTCTTTAAAAGGATTTTTGCTATCCCGCGAAAGAAATCGCAATCCAACATGTGTAACTTCCGGAAATTTTTCTTTATACTTAATATACTCATCCACCGGAGCAATAACCGTCACCTCATACCCCTCTTCCAATAACTTACCAATGACATTCATCCGGAAATTATAAATATTCCAAGTCGTATTAGCAACAATCGCTATTCTTTTAGTAGTCTTGCTCAAGTTTGTTTGTTTGTATAGTCTGTAGAAACAGGGCTATACAAATTTAGATAAATTATTAGTCATTTGTGGGATCATAAAAATAAATCCCCTTTTACTTTTTTAATCTGCTTCGTCAGTATCTTAATTTCTTGTTCTTTTGATTTTGGATAAATCATCAGCACATCGTCTTCATCTACAATGATATAATTATCCAAATCACGAAGAACCACCAGCTTTTCTTTAGGCATTCTTACTAAACAGTTCGTTACGTCGTCCAAAAATACATTATCAGCCTGGAGAAGGTTGCCCTGCTCGTCTTTGTCTCCTTCGGCGTGGAGGGAGGCCCAAGTACCGAGATCTGACCAGCCAAAATCTACGGGGATGGTATAGATATTATCCGCATTTTCCATGATGGCGTAGTCAACAGAAATGCTGGGGGTCGTTGGATAGGCTTTATTAATAAAATCCTGCTCTCCATCCGTATTATAGTTTGTACTCCCCTTTTCTAGTATTTTATATATTTCGTTAGAATATTTTTCAAAGGCGGCTAGGATACTTTTGGAGCGCCAGATAAAGATTCCGGCATTCCAGAGATAATCACCACTATTTATAAATTCTTTGGCTTTAGATAATTCTGGCTTTTCGGTAAATTGAATGACTTTATGAACACCCCCAATATTATCGTTGGGATGCGGTGTCTCCACAAATTCCTGAACATAGTTGATATAACCGTATCC
>ENA-ORXT01007074-ORXT01007074.1-marine-metagenome-genome-assembly--contig:-NODE-7074-length-10170-cov-9.665709_pt1 | contig 10170 bp, 11 predicted proteins | sample MGYA00237868_ERZ511482 | MGnify/ENA metagenome assembly ERZ511482
ACCTATCACATCTATTTTAAAATTTTTGTTAGCTCCATTCCTAAAACTTGCCATAATAAAAGCACCAAAATAAATCATTATTATTGCTAATGGAACTAACCAGTGATTATCTGAAGTAGATTGATAAATAATCCAACCAATAGTTGAAAAAGCAATGAAGTATATTATTTCTGGAATTTTAGATGGCTCCGTAAAGTCCTTTTTTTTACCCTCCGTCTGTTCTAATGCCTTGTCAAAAGAATAAAGACGAAGTCCAAAAGCACTAAATACGAGCATGGTAACGAACAGCTGCAAAAAGGTAGAGGTAACCAATCCAAGTGTCAATAAGATTGGCGACCAAACTACAAGAACTACTACAACTCGTCGTTTCCATGCCTTTAGATATGCTTGTAAATTCCCATTATCAGGAATCCACCAAGACATATATAGATTTGGAAATAACTCTGCAATGGGTGAAAATAAGGACAGTAAAAGTAACATGCAAGAGTTGTTTTAATTCATTGGAATTGCCATCGCAATAGAAAGTATAATCCAACCTGCCATAAAAAATAATTCTCCATACGAATACACGATTGGATTTGGATTTACTACATTATGCTTCATCCAATAGTCTCCACGCTTTCTATCCCCAAATATAGTTTTCTGTCCTGCTATTGCCAACATAGCACCTGCAAACGCTAGGTATATCGATAAGTCCATTTCATAACCAATATTGAAAGCAAGTAGCATAAAAAGCATGACAAAACCCATGGACAATTTAGTTTTTAAAGGAAAATCTCCTTTGTACAATGCCGTTTGAATAAAAAGACCTGCCATAGCAGCCTGCGCCAAACAGTTTGCTAATAATAACCATCTACGTATATCAGGTTGCACAAAAGTATTATCAATAGCTACAAAACTAGATACGCCAAATATGGTCCACATGGTAAAAAATGGAATTGGCGATTCAAAAAATCGTCCAAAAAATCGTCCATCAGTACCAAATCCTACATATTCAGCACCTTCGTCGTGCGCATAATCAATCATCATCACAATAGGAACCATTCCACAACCTGCAAAGAAAGCCATTGCAGTACGTAAATTGAAATAGAAAGGAATTCCATTGTCAAGTGTTCCCTGATCCGTGGCTGTCATACCTATCCAAAAAAGAAACCATCCAAAAACAAAAAGCGGTGCACCCGGATTATAAACAATTGGATTTGGATTGGGGCGAGCTTCTTGTTCCCAAGTATCTCCCATTTTCCTGAATTTCCACAAAATTCGCATGGACGCAATAATACACATGAACCCTAAAACACAAAAAACGTAGGTGAGCGTTCCTAATTCTGAAGATAAACCCGTAGCTACTGTGAGACCAACCCACGAAAGCATAAACGCCATTCCCAACTTTTTTTTCTTATCCCCTTTACGATTCATTACAGCGTCACCCATAGGTATGGAAGCAACAAAACTTAAAATGAGCGAGAAAATAATCGCTGCAATGATGGGGGGACTCACTTCTATGGAAGTTCCTCCACTCCTAGGAAATAGATAAGCAATAGCAAAAATTATCCAACCGACTATGAAAGCAATTGGCATTGGAAATGCTGCCTCTTTTTCTTTTTGTGGAATAGTTACTTTTTCCGAGCCACTCGATTTGGCCTTAGCACGTTCGTAGGCTTTTGACCCTTTTTCATCCCATGTTCTGTCAATATACCATACTCCTCCAATGATGGTTACAATACCTATTAATGATAAGATGGAACGAAATCCAAATTCAATAAAAATGTCTGGTGTCATTTTGTTTTGTTTTGTTTTGTTTTGTTTTGTTTGATAAAAATTATTGAGAAAAGAATTTTGCAATATGTTTGTTATATGTTGGACAGCGGGGGGGCAATCGGGTTTTGTTCCTTTTCTTATTAATTATAATAAAATAGAGCATTACTTTTTCTGAAAGCTCTATCGTCAAAAAGTACGCTCTATAATTTCTTCTGGACTAAAAAGGATAAGTCGGAGGAATGTTCAAAGGGAATTATCCAAGTACTTGCTGGAGGATTTTCCGCTCCAAAACAATCTTTCAACGATTTAATATTTATTATTTGAAATTATGCGCTCTAATTTCATTTAAGTCAAATCGATCCTTATATATACAGAGGATTTCCTCTATCTCCGCATTAGATATGTTTTCATTTTGAAATAATTCAGGTAAATCCGATTGTAATATAAATTTTCTATTTACCTTTTTGCCCAATATTTTTTCTGCTCCTCTTCTTGTACCCGTATGTAAATAAATTTTCTCTGGATATAGATTTATTCTTGCTCCAATTCTTAAAGCAGCATCATAACAAGTTAAGTCTCCCACACCCTGAGGTTTATTGAATTCAATAATTCCGAAAAGCTCTTCAAATGATTTAGCATCAATTATTTCCTCCTTGACATCAACCAGCTTTGCAGCAAAGTTCTCAAGAGTTATTTTTTTCAACCTATATTGATGGCTATTCCTTTTCCCTAAATGGTTTTCAGATAAAGCAGCATAGATAATTGCGTCTTCTATATGCTCTTGATTTTTACAATGGTTAATCCATGTATCAGGATTTTCTTGCCTCCAAGCCTTATATTCTTCTATGATTTCCAACAGTTTCATTTATCCATTTTTCTTATTGATGAACAAGTCTATACTTGGAGTTTATTCCATTTTGCCAGTCATGATCCCAATCAACTCCTTATCTGGCAATCCTTCCTCCAATCGCAAGCCGAACTCATCCTGAGCTTTATAATCCCAATTGGCATAAGGAATCCCGTGTGTACGCAATATATCTGTCATATCCCGATACCAATTATAACGAAATTTTGGGCTCGGTCCTCTTTTAAAAACGCCAAACTCACCGCAGTACAAGGGCAGTTGCAATTCATCCGCCCGCTTAGTGGCAATGCGAATCAAACTGTCTAAAACGTTACGGTCGGCGTATTGAATATGGGTTTTCATTTTTCTCAAGGTCTTCTTACCGACTTGTTTTTCAGCTTGAGCAATATAGAAAGATTTACCGGGATATTCCGACTGGCCCACGTAATTGGTATGAACTGACCAGGTCGTTTTATAATGCGTAAAAATATAAGGTTCGTAAAAATGAAAGGTAAGTATTATATTGGAATCACGAGCGGGTACATCTAATTTAGGGAAAGCTGAGACGTTACTGAAGTTGGTACTTCCGAGTATAATGACCCGTTGTGGCTCGGTTTTACGAATATTCTGATAAACTTTCGCAAACAATTTATTCCAGTCTTCTGGGTCTTTCGCCCAGGGTTCGTTCAGGATTTCATAAGCTAAAAAATTGACTGGATATTGTCGCAATTCCTGCTGTAACTTACCCCAAAGTTCAAGAAACTGCATCTGCGAAGTATCTTGATTAAACAAGGTTTTAACTTCCGTATCAAAATTATGTACTCGGACGTTATGCAAATCAAAAATAGCGCGCATTTCTTCCTCTTTTACCCAACCCAACAATTCGTGCAGCAACAGCCAACTACTGTCCAATTTTATCCCATTTTCATCATATAAATTTGCTTCGTCTACGGGAATACGAACATGGTCAAAACCCTGCTCAGCAATCCAAGTAATATCCGATTTTTTCATAAACTCAGCCCGTTCTTTTGGCGTATCTGCGTTTTTTGCCGAAGTAGATAACCACCCGCTAAGATTTGTACCGATTTTTATCGGAAATTGCGGAGCACAGCGCATTTTACCTTCTGTAATGACAACAGCCGATTTTTTTTGATTTCCGATAATTTTTTGATGACAACCGAAAGTTAATAAGATTGCAACTGTGAAAAGAGAAAAGAAGATTCTTGACATGAATATTTTTTTATAAAATAACTCTATAACCTTGTCATGTGGTTCTTGTTCAACTGAATTAATAAATTTTTCTACTGTTTCTAAAGTTGGCATTGGTTATTTACTTTTATTATTAGACTTAAGTACGCCACCGAATTGTGCAGAAAAGATTCTTTGAATTAAACGCAATTAATATGTTAGAGATTTCAAGTGTTTATTAGACTTATCCTTTTTTAAAAATATTTATATGAAATAGCTATTTTTTTGCTAGTTTTCTTTAAAAAATTACTAAATAATCTATTTATTGAGTTATTTTTTAGCCGAAAATAGCAGAAACAGCGCATTTCAGATAGGTGTTTTTTAAAGGAGGACAAGTCTATTGATTAAAGTTGTTATCTTGAAGACGAAAATAAAAAGTAAAGAATAAATAAAAATGAAATATAAGTCGGCAATTATTCCGTATAGATTTGTAGAGGAGGAATTAGAAATACTACTTATCAAAAATAGTAGTGATACTAAGTGGGTAATACCCAAAGGGACGATAGAAGAATCATTAAGGCCTTCAATATCAGCAACTAAAGAAGCTTATGAAGAGGCAGGAGTACTAGGGATACCCAGTCCTATACTTGTTGGGACCTATAATAAGAATAACCAAGAAGTACCCACCTATTTATTGAAAGTATTAGTCGAATTAGAACACTATGAGGAAGGTTCTGAGAGAGAACGGGGATGGTATAAATTAGAGGAACTTAATGAATCTATTTGTGATGATGACTTATTAGAATTGACCAAACTGGCAGCCAAAATTATCAAAAAGAACGGTTATTACTTCAAATATGCTATACAGACTTATTGCCGAAATAAAAATATAGCACTAGAAGAAAATACTAAAAAAAGAGCAAAAGTAATTTTTTCAGTAGCGGAAAAGGGAACTTTTGAAATAGTCATATCAAGAAAAAAATCTTTTTTATATTTCTCCTTGAATAGTGATTTTCTATTTAAAACGATAGAGGACATACCTATAAGATTAATGAGAAACTTAATGTTGGATAATACCACTAGTAAAATGGGGTATTGGAGTTTGAAAGATTTGGAAGTAGGTTTTGTGTTTGTGCGAATGTATAATGATGGATTATATACTTTGAACAGCGATTCCTTGGAAGTTATTTTCAATTTGTTAGTTGAAAAATGTATTTCCATAAGAGCGGAATTAAAAGAAGTAAATTCCGTAAAATAGAACCTAATCAAATAACTTCCTGTTGCCGACTTAGTACACCAATTGAAGCCTTATTAATCTTCTTGATAAAAAATAGCGTATTTGCGTCCAACGTAATTGCCAAATTTATTTGGCAGATTCAAATACGCCAAATTTTGTTCTAAAAAACCAGTACTAATCATCAAGCTTTAAAACTTGAGCAAGGTATATCCCTTCAGTTGATAGGTGGTCCCGGTTGTGAGCATTGAGGTGGCTATCTCAATATTTTCATTTACCTCATTTGTAGCAATCTTTCTACCGATTAATGATAGACCACAAACGGTAAGTTTTACTCCTGCCTCTTTCAATGCAATTATTAAATCATGGTTTGGATTTTTAATAGTATATCTACTTACATATCCATCATCATTTATAACAGTTTTTGTTGCCCCACCATGAATAGCCAATACCACATGAATGGAATCCGGATGCACACCAGCGATCGCATGAAGATTTATCATTCGAGCTACATTGTTCAACGCTGCATTTAACTGCGTAGGATTCTCCCCAGAAAATACATCAATTACATTACCTTCATACTCCAATTTTGATATTTTCAATAGACTTGTTACCCTTTAAAAATGCCTATATGAAATAGCTATTTTTTTGTTAGTTTTCTTTAAAAAATCACTGAATAATCATTTTATTAAGTTATCCTTTAGAGGAAAATAACAGAAAAAGAGCATTTCAGATAGGTATTTCTTAAAGGGTAACAAGTCTAATGTCTTCCCCTTGATGTTTAGCTTCCGAGACTAAAATAATTCTCCAATTATCGTTATCGTCTTTTATCTCAATTATTCCACCATCAGGCTTGATACTTGAATTTGATACCAATTCTCGGAGTCTCAATTCCTGTGTCCACTTTTACGAAGCAGTCCTATTTTTAAAGGACAATCCCCTTTTCTAATTCAATTCTTTAATAATTTTTTGTCCAATCTCTTCAATAGTTTCATTATCAGTTTTAACTATTTCGATATTCCTTTCAATTGCCTCCTTTCTCAAATAATTTAACCAGCCTATCATATCCGGATGATATAATTCTGGTTGCCCCCTTTGAATTAATCGGTTCTTCATTGTTTCTTGGCTACAATCGAATAATAATATTTTGTAGTCCCTATAATTATTCTTTTCAAATCCTTGAATATAATACTTAATCTCTGTCGATCCTTCAAATAGAACATGTACATTCTCTTTTAATGCAGTTTTTACTAGCATATCTATCAGTTCAAGTGTTATCTCTTCCTGCCATTTTTTGGAATCTTCGATTTCTTCCCAATTTGGCTTTACAATTTCATCGATATGAAAAATCTTTACATTAATATCATCTGTTAATTTTTTCGATAATTCTTTTAGAGTTGATGTCTTCCCAACTCCTGAAGCACCTGTAATTGTAATTATCATTCTTTGGATATTTTTTGTTTTTATTTTTTCAATTACTCCTTGTGCTTTCATTGCCCTTACCTTTTTCATTGTCTCCCTGCTTCATACCCCGAAATCACTTTCGGCGCATTAGGGATAAAGAACTATTTGCAGTAAAATAGGTCAATGCTACCAAATACCTTTTATGCTATTTCGTAATTGGCTGATTGACAATATGTTGAGCGACCTCATGTCGCAAATTCCCTACTCGATTCACCGCTGCTTTTATTCTTTATAAATATGTTCAATTAAATTGAGTACTTGAGGATATTTTTGACTGATGGTTTTTTGAATTCTATTATATTGAGGTAGTTTCAATGTATGCTGTCCCGTTTTTTTATTTACAGTAGTGTTGTGTTGAATTCTACTCCTAATAATATATAATTGTTCTAACCAAGCACCTGCATCTGATACGGGTTTTTCATAGGATTTTAATTTATCATAGCGCCTTCTTTCTGCACCAAATTTACTTTTCTCCCCCGTGTAATCATCAGCACCATCCTATACCCTTTATTCGGGACATGCTTCAATAAAGAATCTAAAAATTCCTCCGAACTTTGCTCTTTTATCGCTTCCTTCGCCTTTTCTCCCCTTTTACTCCCCTTATAATCATTGTACCTATATCGGATTATCCCGCCACTTATCGACTCCAACTTATATTCACTTAGGCACGCTCGTCTCGTATACCTCCCTATATAACCCACTATATCTGCTATGTCTCGCAAGGGTTTTTGTATCGATACTATCCAATGTTTCCCCTTTTGTACTCCCATCCACCTCTTTAAATCGGACTCCTCCTCTAAACCTTTATACAAGGATAAACCCTCTTTCCTATATACTCGCAGGAATTCCTGCTCAAATAGCTGCCGAAATTGATACCCCAATTCTCGTTGACTACATAAATAATCTCCAGCTATCTCTTTGTATTCTCCTGTCTGTTTATGCTCCCCACCTCTTGATACTAACATATGTATATGAGGATGGTATTTTAAATCACTTCCTGCCGTATGTAGCACACTCACTACCCCCACTCGTAAACCATAACGTCCACTAAACCACCGCAGTACCGTCTTTACACTACTCCTAAACAATATATCATATACCTTTGTCCCATTCTTCTTACTCATCCCTCTATACGCCTTGGGCAAGGTCATTACTATATGATGATGCTTTATATCCAGTAAGCGACTTTTTAAGCCTTCCCCCCATTTACGAGTCGATATACTCCCACATCTTGAACAAAACCGATGTTTACAGGACCTCAATACTTCTACTACATCTCCACAACTCGGACAGGCTAATTCACTGATGCCTAAGGCCGCCGTCTGGCACATCTTGGCTTTCCTCACCGCTTCTAGATGCTTCTTTTCTAACCATAACTTCCGCATCTTTGAATACAAGTAGTCGTCAAAGTATAAAGCATATACCTCCGATAGGTGGTGCTTCTTTGCCTTACTTATATTTTCTGTTTGGACACACTAGATCAAGGTACTATTTTTTTCTGGTTATTGGTTTTTTTCCACGTCCCTATTGGTTTTTTTTGTTGGTTGCGTACGGTTTGCATCTGTTTCAGCCTGCATGCATAATGCAGGTTGAAATAGATGCGTTGTTCCATGCTTGCTTATTCTTTCTATAAATTTTCGATTTCTTTTTTGGTAAGGTTAGTATATTTCATTATTTTTTCAATCGGTTCTCCATTATTTTTCATTTCTTTTGCAATGTCATTTCTCTCTTCTTCCTTTCCTTCTTCCCTTGAAGTGTCCACTACATTTTTTATATCTCGATAGTATTTTAAACTATCTTCATAAGCCTCCCTTTCTTCAGGGGTAAATTTTGCAATTTCTGCTTCTTCAAATAATTTTGCAAAAATCCGTTCTTGAAGCTTTTTTGGTCTGTCTTGTAATTTAGAGAGGTGAGTCAACACATATACCCATTTATCAAAATGTGTTTTTAAATCCTTTTCTTCTTTTTTGAATTTAGGGAGTTCTAGATAGATGAATTTTAGTTTGTTATAGAATACTTCACAGCGTTGATTTTTTAACTCAACAATGTGCAATAATTCTTTTTCCTGCTTATGGTCATCAAAAATAAAATCTAAAATCCCTATAGAATAAACAGGGTCAAGCTTGTAATCCCATTCGCTTTTTTTTGCTTGTTCTTGAATTGGGAAAGAAGCGTAATAAACACTTCTATCTTTAAAGAAATTTTGTTTGGCTTTTTGCATCTCTACAATAAACCTTTCTCCATTATCTCCAATACAATATAAATCAAAGATAGCTTTTCGGTCAATTTCTGTTTTACCTTGTTTTTCATTAGATGAATAAGAGAGGTCTTTTATCTTTCTGTCGGGTAAGATTTGGTTCAAAAAGTCAATTAAAAGCACTTTAGTAGATTCTGTTCCAAAAAGCTTTTTGAAACCAAAATCTGTTAATGGATTGATATATTTTTCTTTTTGTTTACTCATAATTAAGCTATTTAGTATGGTTTCTACAAAAATACCTGTTTTTAATAAATTCGTTTTACTTCTTTAGATTTCCAACTAAATTTTTTATTGCTTCGTTACTCCAACCTGCCGCACCACTTAATTGATTACAAACAATTATATTGGGATAATTAAATTCGCATTTAAAGGCTGTTATTTCCCTTTGTTTTTCACCAATTTTGCCCAAAGGAATTGTTAACCACTTATTTGGAACTCCAAAAATTTCTGATATTTCGCCTAAATTAAGATAAGTTTTTGTGCCAATAACTATATTTGAAAAATTTCTGTAAAATTCATTGGTTAGTAATTTTTTTCTTTCTGGGATTATCTTTCGATTTTCGCTATATTTAGAAGGAATATGGTTTATTTCAGAAGAAAAGCAATACTTAAAAAATGAGTTTTCATCTCTCTTAAAAATATCGTCTCTATTTAAACCATAAAGCTCTGAAATAATTTGAGCATAATCCCCCAAGTTCTTCGTTTGCCTATTTTTCCATAATTATACATCATTGGAAAAAATGGATTGAATCCAAATTTATTAAACATTTTTTTATGGTCAATTGGTTCTTTCTCTTGACTGAGGTAATTCCATTGAATTAAATTGTCAATACTTTCTTTTAAAAATAGATTGGGCGATTTATCTATATCAAATGCTTTCTCCTTGCCTATAAATAACACATCGGATTCTGGATTTCCGAAGCCAATATAATATGGATTAGCAAGTTTTGGTGCTTCTTTTGGATTTGGGAATTTTATTAGCAGATTTTTCCAAATTTTTTCTCTTATGGAAGGGTCTTTTTGTTCCAATAATTTAAGAAATTCTTTTTGCAAATCAATATCCTCGAAGTGAAGGCTTTCAATGTATTGATAATATTTGCCTTCCCAATCTGTGCTTAGAAGTGTCTTCATTTTTTTCATTTTTCTTTTTTTTGCTTGCATGGAACGTCCCCGCATCTGTGCCGTAGCGGATGAGCGTTGGCTTTGTGCGTTTGCAGGTTATCCTGCTATGGACATAGATGCACTGTTCGCTGCTGGCTTCTTTTTCTTCAAATTGATTTTTTCTGATTACAAAAACACTCTTCAATAATCTGTTCACCTGAGTAGTAGTTTATGTAATTCTTTACAGAATCTAATGAAGCCTCATAATTAAAGGTAAGACTACTTCTGTATAAAATTTCATAGTTATCCATCGCAAATTCTTTA
>ENA-ORXT01007075-ORXT01007075.1-marine-metagenome-genome-assembly--contig:-NODE-7075-length-10167-cov-3.541328_pt1 | contig 10167 bp, 7 predicted proteins | sample MGYA00237868_ERZ511482 | MGnify/ENA metagenome assembly ERZ511482
CCGCTGGGCAGACTCCTCCCCATCTATACATTGTTTGATTATTTTTTGAAGTTTTTCCAAATTATTATATTAACAGTCGGTCGTTTTCATGATTTATTCCAATACTATATGGATAATTGTTTAAAAAAGGGTTGCCTGAAAAAAAAATATTTTTTTCAGGCAACCCTTTCTCCTTTCCTTTACCATGTATAGTTAGCTAGACTTTAGCCATTAGTTTTTAGTCTTTAGTGGCAGCCTGCTAAGTACTAAAGCGTTATCGTAATACTTGGTTTACCATCGTCTTTTTTATTCGAGTATAAGGAAGATACTTAGTTAATTCCTACTATCAAGCATAAGCGTACCAAAGACTAAAGACCAATGGCTAAAGTCCAACTTAGTAAGAACGAAAGTATAGCTTTTTATATCTAAAAAGGAAATTTACTTCCCAATAATTTTTATAAGAAACACTTGAACCACCTATGCAATAGGCCGAAGATGCACCCTACATCTAATACTATTTCTATGCCCCATCGCAATAGAAATTTGAACCCAATTGGTGCATAAAGGAAAAAATGCTCTAAAATTTTTAAAATGAAAAAAATCACCTTGCTGTTTTTAATTGCCCTTTTAATTGCTGCTTGCGATGAGGACAATCTTACTGTTGATAATGATAATGATGTCTTGGACGTACCACTTCCTGAATTACCTATAGCGTCTGATAATCCTTTAACTGCCGAAGGAAAGCAATTGGGTAGAATGTTATTTTATGAAAAGAAACTTTCAAGAACCAATACAATCGCTTGTGCCTCTTGCCATCATCAAGAATTAGCTTTTTCAGACCCTAATAGAGTATCCTTTGGCGTAGATAGTCTTACAGGAAACCGTCAAGCAATGGGTCTTTTTAATTTAGCCTTTTCGGGAAATGGATTTTTCTGGGATGGCAGAGTGGATGTATTGCGACACCAATCTTTACTCCCCATTCAAGATGAATTGGAGATGGATGAAACTTTAGAAAATGTGGTGGCGAAACTATCCAAGGAGCAATTATATCTAGACCAGTTTACAAAAGCTTTTGGTACGCCTGAAATTACAGAAGAAAAAGTGGGTTTAGCATTAGAGCAATTCTTAATTTCTTTAGTTTCAGAAACATCGAAGTATGATTTATACAAACAAGGTAGCATAGATTTAACGGCTAGTGAATTAAACGGAGAGAAATTGTTCTTGAATAGAGGTTGTGACAATTGCCACGCTGGTTCAAATTTTGATGAACCAAGAAGCAGGTTTTTGAATAATGGTCTAGATATAGAAAGTGATTTTTTAGATCTCGGTAGAGAATTAATTACGAATGACCCGGATGATAGAGCAAAGTTTAAAGTGCCTAGTCTTAGAAATATTGCCGTAACGGCTCCTTATATGCACGATGGTCGATTTGCCACTTTAGAAGAGGTGCTCCAGCATTATGCTACAGGTGTACAAGAAAGTTCGACCTTGGCAGGTCCTACTATTTTAGGTATTAATTTAACCTTAGGTGGTTTTGATTTAACATCAAGTGAAAAAGAAGATCTCTTGAATTTTTTAGGCACCTTAACAGATGAAGATTTTTTGAGTAACCCCGATTTTTCAAATCCATTTTAAACTGGACTTTAGCCATTGTAGGCTGACCGTTAATACGAAGACTTTCAAAGTTTTCAAAACTTGGGTAGTCTAATTCGTTAATACCAAGTTTTTTAAAAATAGAAAGAATCTTGGGTTGCATAATTTATATTGATTAAAAAATAATATTACTAGCCAAATTACCTTTAACTTTATGCAAATCCAAGCGGTCAAAATAGCGATCTACATTGCCTATACCCTTTAAAGATAAATCAATAAGTTCCTCCTGCACTCCTCCATCACTCAACAGATATTCTTCTTTGATAATGGAGGTATCTATTTCCAGTAGTAATAATATAGTGGCCACCACAATTCCCGTACGATCTTTACCTGATAAGCAATGAATCAACACAGGGTATTTTAAATCGGGAGCTGCCAATTGCTGAATGATTTTAGTCAACCAAGCCCTTACTTCTTTTTGACTGGTATCGTATTTATCTATCTTGTTAGACATCGGAAAATGATAATAATCTATATCTGGAAAGGTAGGATCAAGCCCATTTCTTAAGTTAAAAATAGATTTGGGATTTTCTATTTCTTCTAAACTTTCGATGTAATCAATACTTCCTCCTCTTAAAATTTTATTGGGTTGTAGTAATTGCTTACCAGCTATCAGATTCACAAATGCGCCAATATCTCTGAAATTCACACACCCTTGTGTATAGTCTAATTGCATTGTTTTTGGTTTTTGGGTATGCAGAAAACCTCTCCACTTCTCCGGATTTTTAGTGTTGTATGGAACAGCACATTGTTGGCTTTATTAGGACAAAGAGTCTGTCATGTCTAGAAAGACTTTTCTAGGTATCATAGAAAGCCAATGATCTCTAACTATTTTATCCCCATAAAGATTAGCGAGGTATTCTTGTTGAGCCCTAGTATCAGGTGCTTTTTTTCTGCATTTGTAAAACTCGGAATAATGGTGTCCTAATTCATGCACAAATACATGCTTTAAAAACCAATATTCTTTCCATTCAGCCTCTTTCCAAGATACATTAATCGTATTTGCATCCATTATAACCGTCGCATGATAACTCTCATAGTACTCCTTGAGCCGTTGGGAACTCTTTGCCTTTATCCGCATTATCTTCGGCATAGAATATAAGACAATCTTTTGGTCTATGATTCCATAGTATCCTAGTGGCTTCCCACGATTGGGTTCCCTTGCTCTTAATTCAATTTCCGTCAATCCATAAATATACTCCTTTGCGATATACGGTAGGATTTTTTGAATCTTTTGCTTAGATACTGGGTGCGTATCTCCCGGGTAAGGTTTTCTTTCGATAACTCTTGGATAGAATGTTGATTTATCTTTTAAATCGTTGTACGCTTTTTCTGCCTTTATTTTTGGTGGCGTGGTGTTATAAGACTTTCCCATTTTTTGTTTTTTTGATTTTTTGATGAAATTACGCTTTAGTTTGAAATCATCTAGCTCTGGTATAACAAAGATACAAAATCCAAAGTTCCCGATTAGTTTTGCCTTAAACATTCAAACAAGCAAAAAAAAAATTAGCTGCTATTGAACTTTTTCAATAAAAAAAGCATTAATAAAAAAGACCACCTCAAGCCCAAAAACCATATCAAATGCAAAATACAGCAATTCGCAAAACAAAGCCCCGCAGCACCTTTCCAGTAGACAAGGTTACCAAATCCACTAGGCGTCTTCGTACAACCTCTTTAAAAAGGGTCATCAGGCACGCCTTAAAAGGAGTAGGAAAAACCCAAAAAAGAATAGGAAACATAAGAATGGGAAAGAGTTTAATTTTGTTTTACGTTTCGTATTACTTAACCATGTTACTCCAATTTATTTTGGGATGCTTAGTTTCCATCTTACCTAGCTTGAAGAAAATAGTAACCACTGCTCCTACCAAAAATAAATTGGTCAAAACCAAGTATAATTCCTTTATGGTGGCACTACATACCGCCTATGCCAGACATTATCCTTTGACTATTTCTCCCGACATGATCTGGTTATTAATTGCCCAAGGATTTGCCAATCATGTCAATGAAAATTCGGAAGCATTGCGGTCGCATTTTGTCAACTTTGAAGGTATTAAAGAATTAACAATTGAGAGAGATGATTTTACGAAAGGCAGTGCTACCAATAATTGGCAAGCAGTCATTGAGGATTTCAGTGAAGAATTATCCCAACAGCTTGACCCAAAGTTTACCCAATTGATTACTACCCCTTTCTCCACTACGCAATTAGCAGAAAAGATAGCTTTCCAGATTACTTTAATGGATGTTATGAAATCTTATTTCAACTTCGTCATGTTAACCAGGTGTGGTATTCCAGAAATCACTATTGAAGGAACAGTGGAAGACTGGAAAAATATAGAGCAGCGAGCCAAACAATTAGCACAGTATGATTTGGCTTGGTGGATAGATGATTTGCTGCCTATCTTACAACAATTTACGAAAGCTGCCGCAGGTACTCCTGATTCCTCCTTTTGGAAAAACATCTATAAAGTAGAGAGGGGTTGTAGAGGTGAAGACATTACTGGATGGATACTTTTCTTTTTTCCTTATGTCAAATATGGATCATCCTTATGGTCCATTCGGAAACAATTAGAAAACCCGAACAGACAAGAATTATTAGAAGAATTTAACGAAGACATTGAATTATCAGCAACAATGGATATTATTCCGAGCGGTATCTCTCAAGTGAATTTTACTTGGATTTATTATGGCAAAAAATACCCCTATCAATTAGTCGCTGGCTTTTTGGGCTATGAGCAAAATGAAGAAACTTTGGCTTTAAGACCAAATATTTCTTGGGGAGTATTGAGAGGAAAAGGTTAAGCGATAATATGAATTATTTTTTAGAGAGAGCAAATTGGTTTTGTTTTTTGTAAAAAACAAAACCAATTTGCTCCCTCTAAAGAGAAATATTAGTCCACTACCAAGCGCATAGTTTTCGTTGCTAAATTTGTTTTCCATTGTATAAAGTATAGCCCGCTCGGTAAATCACCGAGATTCCATTCGACTCTAGTATCCGTAGTAGAAACGTTTCTCAATAGCCTTCCATTAATATCTCGTAATTGAAGCTGCGCAGATAAGTCACTTGCGGGAAGTTGAATAGAAACGGCACCAGAAGTAGGATTTGGGAATACTGCTAGGTCTGTTTCTATATACTGTTTCGATGCCACCTCCGTTGTTGGAGACTGAATAGTACCGCTATCGCAATTTTCTAAACGAAGATTAATATTGTCTAGCGTAATGTTATTTTGATTGCCCCCAACCCAAAATTCTACGGCTCCATTATTAGTCGTTGGATCATTCATGGTAAAGGTAAAAGTGAAGAATTGTGGTGCCCTACCTAAATTAATCGTTTCGTAAAAATAACCGTTGAAAGGGGCTGCACCAAAACCAACTTGTACCCCCATTTCTCGATTCGCTGTTGCTCGTGCCTCAAAAGAGAGCACATAGCTTTCTCCTCTTGTGAGGGCAAAGCCTGCTTGGGTAACTATCGCATTTGCTAGCGTACCCGCTGCTGCGTTGCTTACTTCCATTGCGCCTCTATCGAAGGTAATTTCACAAGACAATGCCTCCCAATTAGTTACATTCGTTTCAAAATCTCCATTTATAATAAAATTACAAGTTTCTTCTGTTAATAGTATACCATCGCAGTTTTCATCCACTTGATTATTAGGAATCTCTATTGCATTTGGATTGATGGCACTATTGTTATCATCACAATCTATGGTTGAATTAAATCCATCGTTGTCATTATCAACGAGGCCAGAAGAAATACTAGAAATGTAGTTTGATAAAAAATAAACATAAGCAGCTTGATAATAAATAGCTGGCTCCGTAATCTCGTAAGCAACATCTGTAAATGCATTATTATAATCTAAATAACTTTTTTGCAAAGGCTGATTGGCAGGCGGGCTAATAGAACCAGAATAGCCTTGATTTGGACCTCCTGCCAAAAATCCTGGCGCAGGATTCGTATCCCAAGGAGTATCTTCATTAAACCAAGCATGGTATATTTCACTGACACTGCGCTCGCCTCCATAAGCAGACATATTCGACAGGTAAATAAGTCCTTGAGGATTTACGCCATGAAAATAATGCAATAATTCATTTGCCTTTCTTGTAAGCCCATTCGTAGCAGCAGGTGCTACATTGTATCTAGCTAAAATATGGTTAAGATTTCCCATATTAGATTTAGTCATGTTACTACCCCAAAAATAGATCCATTCAGGTGCATTGGCTCTGTATAAATCGGCTTCCGAGAAGTTGTATATATCACTATTAACTATGTTGCTAGAAGAGGTACGAATAGCATTTATAGCTGTGGCATCGGCACCGGGCAAGGTAGTGTAGTGTAACAAGGCTTCTAATAAAATAGAATGGCGAGGTGCCCAAAAATTTTCAACAAATGGTTCGGTTCTAGCATAATTATTTGCTACAAAGTCAGCATAAGCGTTGTCTCTGGTCAAATCATATAAATGAACGGCTGCAATTACGGCATTGTACATTTGGGTAACTTGCCCCCAATCTGCATCTCCTGCTTTCACCGTTTGGTCATCGCAATCTGTTTGCCAGTTTCCTGCCGTATGAAAGGGTAGATAATATTCCCAACATAAAATCGCTTCCCGTTCTAGTACCTGTGCATATTCTTCTAAAGCAGGAATACGGGTATCTGCAAAAACCTTAGCAGCATGTGCATTAACACTCGCAATAGATAAGGATGCAGAAGAGCAAGTTGGGGCATAATATCGAATAGAAAAATTATTACTTGGTGGTGCTGCATCATTAATGTCATACTCTAGGCTACCTATTTTTATATGCGCTGCGCCATCCTCATTGACCATTTTAAGCAACCAATCTAGTTCCCATTTAATTTCATTCAACATATCAGGGATACCATCACCGCTTTCAGGAATGTTCCAATTATCCGTGAATAAGGCGGTGTTAGCTTCATAAGCCGCCAATAATTGATGTACAGGATCATGTGCGAAAGTAACATACTTGTTATAATCCCCCGCATCAAACCAGCCACCTGTCATATCTTTTTCACTTGCTATATTATTTTGATCAGAAGCATCCCTTGCTCGACTATCTTGACCAAAATTATCTGTATCCGTCCAATCAGCTCCTGCATAAGGTGCCGTTTTAGGTGCATTGCAGCGATTGTAATAAAATGCTTTTACAGCAGCTTGCAACACCCCTGCATAAGGATCTGCATTTATGTCAAATGCAGCAGAGCGATGTTGGGTACTTGGATCAAAAATATAGTAAGTGCCATCTGTGGTAAGCGTACTAAAATCAAACCACCAGCCTTGGTCTCCAGAAAATTCATGGGTTGCGCCATTGTTCCAAATAGTAGGCGTTCCGCTATACACTACGGCATCTGTTTGAAAATCTCGTACTTGAAGGGTATTACCAACGGTATACGATTCCGTATAATTATACCCTACTATTGGATTAGAAATAACCGCCACTTTTTCTGCATTATTTAAATAGCCAAATTGGTCAACATGAATGTAGCTACTAATTTGTGTTCGTGGGTCTACATTATTTGAAGTTTCGATAATGCCATCACAATTTTCATCTACATTATTATCTGCGATTTCTACTGCATTGGGGTTAATAGCCGTATTAAAATCATTACAATCCTCCCCACTACCAAATCCATCTAAATCAAGGTCTACAATAATATTATCGCAATTATTGGGTCTCAAATAAATATTATCAACAACTATCTCCGCCGTATTTTCGGCTACAAAGAAATCTACAGAAATCATTCCCATAGAAGGATCATTCATTGTAAAAGAGAAAGTAAAGGACTGCATTTGCCTAGTAAGACTTACATTTTCGAATAAATAACTGGTAAAAGGCTCTACGCCTAAACCGACTTTTACTACCATATTTCGATTAGCAACAGCCCGTGCATCAAAAGTAAACGTATAGGTCTCACCTTGCACAAGATTCAAGCTAGTTTGCCTGACGGCTGCATCCCAAGGATTCGTTCCAAGCTCTATATCTCTTATACGCATTTCCCCAGCATCGAAAAAAGGTTCACATGCATAAGCATTCCAACCTGTAGTATTTGTAGCTATATCGCTATTTTGTACTATGTTACATTCGGTACTCGTATTATCATCATTGCTTAGAATAATTCCATCACAATTTTCGTCCACCTCATTATCTGCAATCTCTACCGCATTCGGATTGATATTGGGATTATTATCATCACAATCTACGGAGCTATTAAATCCATCTCTATCATTGTCGATGGTCAAAACAACGCCATCACAATTTTCATCTATTGTATTATTAGGTATCTCTATTACATCTGGATTGATAGCAGGATTATTATCATCACAATCTACTGTTGAATTAAATCCGTCTCTATCATTATCGATTGTCAAAATAACGCCATCACAGTTTTCATCGACTTCATTGTTAGGTATCTCTACTGCATTCGGATTGATAGCAGAATTATTATCATTACAATCCACTGTTGAATTAAATCCGTCTCTATCATTATCAATAGTCAAAATAACGCCATCACAGTCTTCATCTATCGCATTATTAGGTATCTCTGTCGCATTCGGATTAATAGCAGGATTATTATCATCACAATCTTCTGTTGAACTGAAACCATCATTGTCATTATCTACCTCCCCCGTATTTTCGCCACAATTCCAAATAGCTACTTGCGTCAAACGATAAGCTGCCACACAATCATAATTGGGTGCATTCGTACAATATAATAAGCCAGCAGCATTGTATAATCTGGTAGTCGTTCCATTGTCTACAAGAAGATAGGTATAAGGACCAGTCTGGTAAGTCGTAATACTAGCACTGCCACAGCTATTTAGATTTACTAGGTTACTTAGCCAAGAATAGGTATCAAAAATAGCACTATTATTATCGGAGTCTCCACCACTATTATCGTCCATATTCCCTCCATCATTTCCATCCGTATCCCCTCCAGTGTTTCCATCCGTATTCTCTCCACAAGACCAACTATTAATTACCTGCGTCAAGCGATAAGCTGCCACACAATCATAATTGGGTGCATTCGTACAATATAATAAACCAGCAGCATTGTATAATTTGGCAGTCGTTCCATTATCCACTAGAAGATAGATATAAGGACCAGTTTGGTAAGTCGTGATACTAGCATTCCCACAACTATTAGGATTTACTAAGGTGCTTAACCAAGAATAGGTATTAAATAGGTCCGTAGATGAATCATCCGCTTCTTCTTCCGCACAAGTCTCTAATTGAAAATGGATATTGTCTAAAAATAGGGTACCAGTACTACCACCCACATGAAACTCCAAAGAACCATTATTCGTTGTCTCGGACATAGTAAAAGAGAAGGTATACTTTCTCATTTGAGTAGTAAGGTCTACTGCTCCATAGTAGTATTCCGTATAGGGAGCCCTTCCCAAACCTACCTTTACATTGATAACTCGATTAACATTTGCTCGAGCATCAAAAGAGACGGTATAAGTTGAACCTTGCGTGAGTTGGATTGTAGCCTGATTCACCCCTGCATCCCAAGGATTTGTACTTGCACCTATTGCTGATACCCGCATGGTTCCAGACTGATAGATCCTTGTACAATTCCAAGTTGACCAATCCGTCACATTGTTATCAAAATTTCCGTTGACGAGTAGATTACAATCAGCAGCCTGCCCATTTTGTGCAACAGCTAGTGCCGTAAATAAAAAGCAAAGAAGATAAATGCTTATTTCTTTTTTAAGAAAAATTTTTAATAAAGTATTGCTATAATACATGGAATTTGGTTTAGTGATTTTTTAAATTAGGTGTTTAGTATTGATTAGAGAAGTTATTAGTACAACGGATAAGAAATAGTATACCCTCCCTTTCTATGAGTTTTTTTTAAATTTAATTTCAGCGAAACGTAAGTAATTAATTTACGTTTGTTATCCTTTTCATAAGTTTGCATCCTAAAAATTACCAATTTGAGCGTTTGCGAAAAAAACACCTTTAAAAAAGTCTATTCCGAATGGAATGCACCGCTGCAAAGATTTATGCAGAGCAAGGGACTTGATGTAAGTAAAAGTGCGGATATAGTCCAAGAAGCTTTTATTAGACTATGGAATAATTGTTCCAAAGTTCCTCTCGACAAAACTAAATCTTTCCTATTTACTGCTGCTAACCATCTCTTTATTGATGAATACCGAAAAGAGAAAACGCAGCTTAAAATAAAACAAGCTCCTCAAAAAGAAAGCACCTTAGAAGATGGTCAGTACCAAATGGAAACTAAAGAATTTCAAGCCTATTTGGAAGCAGCAATTAATAGTATGACGGATGCCTCCAAGGAGGTTTTTGTAATGCACCGCTTTAATGAAATGAGTTATCAAGAAATTGCAGATGCCCTTGAACTAAGTAAGAAATCGGTGGAAAAAAGAATGACTAAAGCTTTAAAGCACTTGGCTTTGAAGATAAAAGAATGGTGAATGAGGGTGTTTATTAGACTTAATTCTGAATGAAGAATTTTGAATTTTGAATGCCTATAAAACGTTGACATCCAACAATTAAAATTTTTAT
>ENA-ORXT01007077-ORXT01007077.1-marine-metagenome-genome-assembly--contig:-NODE-7077-length-10164-cov-12.883414_pt1 | contig 10164 bp, 10 predicted proteins | sample MGYA00237868_ERZ511482 | MGnify/ENA metagenome assembly ERZ511482
TCAGTGATTTTTTAAAGAAAACTAACAAAAAAATAGCTATTTCATATAGGCATTTTTAAAGGGTAACAAGTCTAATAGAGAAGCAAGACAAAATCGTGCTACATTTAATAGAATAAGATCTACTTTAAGAAGAAATCTGCTATCTAGTCTATAATCTCACTTCTCTGCGCTCTATTCTAATAGTAAAAATCAATTACTATCTTTAGCAGTCTTTAACTGGATTAGTATAACGCCATTCATACCTCTCTGTCCATACACAGCGGCTTCGCTACCATTGCTAATGACCTTGATCGATTTAACCTCAACAGTAGGTATCGTCTCCAGACTGCTTATATTCGTAGGTATGTCATTCACAAGTATCAGGGGGGCTTCGATTAATACAGCATTGATTCCCCTGCGGCTTATGAATAGCTGACTTCCTTCCACTTGAACCTCCGAAAATCTATGATCTAATATTTCGAGTATCGAGCCATAATTAGCATAGAAGTCTTTTTCATGCTCTTTGGGGATCGCAGGAATTGAATATCCGAGCGCTAAAAAGTCAGCTTTTTTCATTGGTTTACTTCCTTCTGGAAATACGAAATCAATTTTCTTTTCGCCTTTATAATTCCAATTAACAAATCCATATTGGGGGGTATAAACCGTAATAAGTTGAACCTTATTTGGATATTTGAAGCGATACTTTCCTTGGCTGTTAGTGGATGCTTTTATCCGTTTCATATTCACATATAGCTCTGCCCCTTTAATCCCTTCGTTGTGGTGGTTAATAATTTTACCTTTTAAAGAAGTGCGCTGTGCATCGACATCTACTCCGAAGAATAGTAGGCCGACTAAAAAGAGTATGTTCTTCATAATTATTTTTTTTTAATGAAAGTGTTTTCTTTTTTATTTCATTCATTCAGTAATATTCCTTTTTTCTGTTTTCTATCTCCATCTCTATTGAAGTATATTTCATAAAATCATAACCTTGTCTTAGAAGTAGAAAGATAGTCATTAATCTTGCCCCTTCAACCTTTTGCCATTCTTTATCGTTCAATCTCTACGTTCCGACGACTGTTCCATTATTCTATATTCGGGTGAAAATTCAATTATTACTTATTAGATTTTTTTTCGTTAAATGAGACAGTAAAAACTCCCACAAAAACAATGAACAAACCAGTAAAGGTCAACACTAAATTATTTTCTCCGCTCTTTGAATTTCTCCCCATTTCAAGTCCCATAATGAAAATTCCAATTAGGCTAATAATAATTCCGATAATATTTATTTTATTCATCTTTTTTTCGTTATTTTATTAGTTTTCTCCAGCGAACGGTCTCGCATACCCGCAGTCGCCAGCTTTTGCTGGCGATTGACGGGTATGCGTTGTTGAACAAAGCTCCTACGTCGCAGCTAAAAAAAGCGTACCTTGTAGGAGCAATATTGCTTAATTATTTCAAACGATTTACAAGTTATGAAAAAAAACGTTTAAAACGACTGGCAACCCTGTCTTTGATGCTGCCTTAACTAAAATGGATCATCATTTGGACTTAGCTAATTTCGCCTTTGCTACTCGACAAAGCTACCTCAGGGGAGTACGAGATTTAATCCTTCACTACCAACGTTTGCCTGAACAAAGTTCCGTTGATGAAATTAAAGCCTTCCTAATTCATCAGCGAGATCAAAAACAACTCGCCTCTTCTACCCTCAATATCAAAGTCTGCTCTATTAAGTATTACTTCCGAGAGGTGATTCAGCGCTTAGATTTGGTCGTCAATATTCCCAATCCCAGAATTCAAAAGTATGATACTGAGATTCTCTCCTTTGAGGAAATTCTACTGCTAAAAAAGGTCTGTCGGGATATGCGACAATTACTCATTATTACTTTACTTTATGATACGGGTATCAGAGTGCGAGAACTCATTCGTTTGAGACCTTCCGATTTTGATAAACACCATAGCTCTATCATTATTCGAAATTCTAAAGGAAACAAAACCAGAGTCGTTTACTATGGAAATGAACTTCGTGCGATTCTAGTTCGGTACTGTAAAGCTAGAGGGGGTGTTCCTCCTCATACCCTCCTTGAAAGCTATGGTGACCCCAATAAGCCCCTTTCTCTTAGAGGCGTCCAACATATCGTTCGTCAAATTGTCAAACGATCGGGACTCAAAAAGCGGATTCATCCCCATACCTTCCGACATACTTTTGCCGTTCACTATCTAAATGCTGGCGGTTCTTTGTCTAGACTCCAACGGCTTCTTGGACATAAGCACATTACTACTACACTGCACTACTTGAAGTATGCCCATTTACCAGATGTCACTCATGTCTCTGTTTTTGATGTCCTACTACAAGTGAAAAAACAGCAACGATAATGGCTCTGGAAATCGCTGATATTATCAAGCAATTTCTTCCGCAATTATCAAAATCCTTACCGCTTCATTATCTCAAAACCCTACGAGCTATTGAAGCTTGCAGAACGGCTGCTTTAGGAGGACATATTGATGAATGCGATGAGTGTGGATTCTTGAGAATTTCTTATAACTCTTGCCGAAATCGACATTGCCCAAAGTGCCAAGGAGTGAACAAAGAAATGTGGATTATTCAGCAAGAAGAAATGCTCTTGCCTGTTGCTTATTTTCATGTGGTCTTTACGCAACCACATGAGCTAAATGAGCTTTATCTATACAATGCTAAGCAAATGTATGACCTGCTCTTTCATGCTGCTTGGCACACACTCAATACCTTTGCTAAAGACCCTAAATGGTTGGGGGCTACCACTGCTGCTACTATGGTCTTACACACCTGGTCACAAACATTGGGATTACATCCACATGTCCATTGTATTGTGCCTAACGGCGGATTAACAAAACAACAAACTTGGCAATTCCCCAAAAAAGGACAGGCTAACTTCCTATTCCCAGTCACCGCTATGAAGAAAGTCTACCGAGGCTTTTTCTTAGCCAAATTAAAAAAGTTAATCCAGCAAGGCGCACTAACATTACCTCCTAACTTCCCTAAGGAATACAAATATCAACTTTGGAAAAACAAGCTCTATCAAAAAGATTGGGTCGTCTTTACTAAAAAACCTTTCTCTGGAGTCAAACAGGTCGTCGATTATTTAGCTCGGTATTCTCACCGTGTCGCTATTACCAATCGGCGTATTAAAAACAATACAGATAATACTGTCACTTTTGAGTACAAGGATTATAAAAACAAGGCGAAATAAGAGCAAATGACCTTAAACGGTACAGAGTTCTTACGTCGATTTTGTTTACACATCCTTCCAAAAGGTTTTAGGAAAGTTCGCCAATATGGCTTTACCGCTAATGCGGCTAAAAGTAAAGCCATCCCTCTTGCAAGAAAAGCGCTTGGGAGCAAACAACAGCAACTTTCCAATAGACAGCAACGTAAAAAATTAGCCTTACTACGACTCTTTGATACCGATATTAACCAATGCCCTTGCTGTGAAAAAGGAACATTAGTACTCATCTATGGATGGGACCAAGCTAGGGCTCCTCCTTCTTTTTATAACGCTATCGTAAAAAAAGCACGCACTCAATAACTTTGTGATTCGTGTCTCTTGGACACCTGATAGTTCTATGCCCAGTTAGCAAGAAAAACAGGAAAATCGAAGGTTTTTATCCCTTATTATTCTTTAAGATGCTAACAAAAATCATCTTTCCTCGCTCAATATTTCGGTAGTCCCTTTTTCTAGGGGCTAACCGGAAATTTAGTACCTCTTCTCTATCAATCGAAATTCCATAGTGCTTTGTTCATGCCCGCTTCGTTCAACCTAGGCTAATCGTTGGGCTTCGCCACAACTATTAGCCTTTAATGTTGTTCTACACAGTCTTTTTATTTATATTTCTCGATTTCTTCTATTAGTAAGTGGACTTTTGTGGAAGATTCTTCTTTGGCTGGATTTTTATTGTCAAAATTTTTGAGATTCCTCTCTGCTCTTTTAAAAGCTAAATCTTGTCGTGATTTATCTTCTCCTTTAATTTTAGAAATCAAAACTTCGAAAAATTCATCTGAAATTTCTTTGCTATCACAATCGTAAACTATTCCAAATTCTTTTAGATAATTATTTAATTTCTTACAATATTTATTTCTATGCATTGAAGCTCCTTGGTGGTCTTCGAAATGGAGTATTAACCAATATTCAAATGCTTGATTTGAATAAGCAACTTTAAAGCCCATTCCTTCAGCTTTGAAGATTGCATTATTAAAATTTTCATTCGGGAAATCGTCCTTATCAAAAACACACCATACCTGGTCATAATTATCTTCCTCTGAAAGTTTCTTAGCTCTATCGACTAAAGTTAATGTATTATATCCTTCTCCTACTGATTTAATTGTAGCAGTTGATAATTTGAATTTATTAAAATATGAAGGTTCAGTATTTTTACCTTCACATACTATTAGAATTTTTTGCTTTTCTTCTTTCCTAGGTTCAGGACGTTCTAAATTGGGCTCTGCATTTCTTTTCCTTCTTTTTGCTTTTTTAAGTTCTTCTAAATGTTTTTTCCTTTTTAGGATTTGTTCATCCTTTTTAGTCTTCATTTTCATAATTAAAAGATTTAAAAGGTGAACAATTTTTCAAAATTTCCGAGGTATGGTACTGCACCATATTTTCCTTTTACATAATTTTTTTCATAATCTTCTTCTTTTCTTACTCCTTTGAAATCACTCAAAGAATAAAGTGAAGATGCTCCATATCTATTTTTTTCGGTGAACCAAATTTGGTCTCTTCTAAATAATCCTGAACTAAGAAGATTAGTATCATGGGTATTAAAAATTAATTGAGCATTCTTTGGATTTCTATCTTTAGAATTAAAAATCTCTGTTAGCTTACATGTTAAATTAGGATGAAGCTTGTTTGCTAATTCATCAACAATTAAAATTTCCCCATTTTGTAATGCTTCTAAAATAGGACCAGAAAGAGCAAAGTATTTTTTAGTTCCTGATGATTCATCATTACTCATTGAAAGTTCTGTAAAATCTTCGAATAGATTATTAGAGTCGAATCTCTTGTGTACTGTAATAACATCTGAAAAAATTTCTACATCCTTTTCTTCTTTTCTCGTCTTCTTTATAAATTCTTTTAGTTCTTTAGGAAATTCTTTTGGCAAGTTATCCAAATCTAAAGCTTTTACATTTATATCTTCAATTCCCAAATCAGCACTCTTTAGAAATTTTACAGCAGCAGATTTGTTTTCTTTATTTTTTTGTATTCTTTCTACAGAAAAACTTTGATAGCCTTCTTCTCTTAACCCTGAAATGATATTGAAATTTCTAAACCATTCAAATATTTTTTTTGCCAATTTATCATTCCAACTTGCTGCCACAGATAACAACAAAGCATTTGGACGAATTCTATCGTTAGCAATTAAGTCTGATACCTTAAACTTAGTTTTATGAATTTCAAAACTTTGAAAATCTCTATAGAATAATTCAACCTCTTTTGTATTTGTTTTGGAATATAACCATTCAGAATGAACTTTCTCTTTGTCAACCTCAAAACCATACCTGTACATCACATTTTTATATATGAAGATTATTTCAAAAGTTGAAGGTTCTTTATCTGTTTCTGAACTTAGTAAAAACGGGTCAACCTGAATTAGTTCATCTATCTGACTTTCTTTAGATGATGTTAGAATGAAATTACGCATGAATCCTAAACCTTCAATAAGTTTAGTTTTCCCACTTGCATTAGCACCATAAATAATAGCACTTCGCAGTAATTTTAAGCCAAACTTTTCAACATGAAAGATGTTATCGTCTTCTCTTGTACTTTTATCGTAATTAGAAGCAATTAAAGTTAATTTCGCCTCTTCTTTGAAGCACTTGAAATTTTTAAGGGAAAATTGAATAAGCATAATAAAGCTGTTTTTTGCATTTAATACGCAATAATAGCTTTTATTGTTGTATAAATATTATTTTTTAGATGATTTTTTGTTTTTTTTTGATTGTGTAGAAATTGTATATACGAGCACCCTAACCAATTACAAACGACTACAAACGATTGTAATCAATTAAAATTCACATAAATCATAAATGTAATAAAAAACAAATCAAAGTCCTACTGTTTTTTTGATTGAAGCGAACGGTTTCGCATACCTGTAGTCAGCTTTTGCTGGCGATTTACAGGTATGTATTGTTGAATAAAATTCCTTCGTCGAAATTTCATTAGGCAGTAAAAGAAGTTCTTTCGGAGTAATTTCATGCCCAGGTGAGTTGTTGGTACTAGATTGAAAAGGGTTATTTCCCAATTATAACATCATAATTTTCGGGAATCTCTACTCCAGTAAATCCATTTGTTGAGCCATAAAAGATAATCAGCGTTATTACTATTCCTATCATTAAAATCAGCTTTGATTGTTGTGCAACGGAAAGGCCTAAACAGTTCTTTTTCATTTTCTGGTAGTGAATCGAAGCTATGTGTCCAAAGAAGGACAAGATCGCAAGTCCATAATAGGGGGCGAAAAATAGATTGAATGGGAAGGTATTTAAACCAGCTACGCCAAAATAAAAATTCGTATCAAGCTCTAAAACATGGCGACCTATCAACACTGCACTAACGTGTATGATTAAGAAAAATGCTAAATATAAGCCGGTCCAAATCTGCAAGTGCTCGTAAAAATTGTTTGTTGATTTGCGTTTTGAAAAGAACAACTTTATTCCTGAGATAATTTGAACAACTACCAATAGCAAAAGGATGGTTTCTACAATTATATTTCTATAAACGAGCCTTAGTTTGTTCATTAAGTCAATATGGGTTGCTACTCCAAAAATACTTGCAACATGATTCATCAAATGTAGTCCTATAAAAATTGTAATCGTTAGACCTGATATAAAATGTATTCGTTTCATTTTTTCTAGCAAAAATAAGTAATTACGGAGTTGAATCATTTGATCTACATCAAATTCGTTTTTTTGCGCTTCTTATTCTACTCAATGTTTCAAGTTTAATACCCAAATAAGAAGAAATATGGGTTAGCGTAACTCGTTGCGTTATATTTGGATAGGTTTTTAAGAGATTTTCATACCTCTGTTCTGCTTTTTATTTCCCGTTCCTTAGTTCTGATAAATAATTTATGTTTAATCTGAATTTTCATTTTTGATTTTTACTGTTGTAGAACAATTGAAGCATAATTATAAAAAACATTAATTATTGCGTAAACAAACCTTTTGTTCCATAGTAAGCTCCAGATTTAATGATATACAAACCAGATATTGAATTTGTATTGTTTTACCATGACTAGTAGCCTTTAATGTTCGGTGTAGGCTTCATTTTTTATTCATCATCAATTTTCCAAAATTCATCTTTTTCAATATCCAACTTAATTACAATCATAAATTAAAACCTGATTATCTGCAATAGTAAAGATATCTCCATTAGAACCATAAGCCAGTCCATGGACGCAATGGGAATCAAAATTAGTATCAAATTGAGGGTAGTAATCTTCAGAAGATAGTAATTCATTTTTTGATATTTCAAACACCTGAAATCCTTTACAGCTTGCCAAAGTAGTCGAAATGTACAATTTATCCTCATTAATAATTATACCCGTTATGGAAGGTAGAACTATTGCTGTAGTTTCATCGGAGTCAGGTGTATTTACTGAATCAAATAATGTCACCCATTCTTGGTTATTCGTATACTTAAATATCTGATAGGCAAATCCATTTTTAGCGACTAATATAGCTCCTTCTTCATAAGCTGACATAAACATAGGAACTTCAAGCACAGATTCATTTATTGGAAGGTCATCTGCATCATAAAAATCAAAAAAAAGTTGATCTTTAAATCGTGCGATTTTACCATTTCCTGTAATTGTCCATAATTCACCATTATTAAGTTCAATTAAATTAAACATATCTATAAAATTGGTTAGGTGACTATCCGTATAAGGTGTAAGTCCTTGAGTAGAATTCCAACTTAATATTCTTTTATCAGTACCAGTCATTAAAAAAGTACCATTTGTACTTAGATGAACCGAATGACAGCGTTCATTGGTTTCTAGTATGATATTTTGTTGAGAATCGAAACTATATAATCCTTCTTTAGCACAAATCATTAATTTCCCATCATATTCTAAAAATTGATTTACTCCTATCGTATCAATTTCAATTAGATTTTCAGTTGCAGGGTTGAAAATTACCATATCATTGAAACCACCACCAATAATTAAATTTTCAAATTCGTATGCTCGATTTATTTGAAAACTTACATTCGACAAGTTAATAATTTTACTAGGACAGATCACTAACTCATCTTCAACGTAAAACTCAGGTATTCCAGTTAAATCACCATCACTTGCATCATCATCATTTTTACAAGCAAAAATTAATATCAATAGAAATAAAATAGCGAATAAATGTAAAAAAGTGATTTTAGTGTTCATTTTCCTATCGTTTTTGCTTTGAAATTCCATAGACATAAAAATTAAAATCACATCTGGAGCAATTGAATTTACTCCAGATATGAAATAAAATATTTTGAGAAAACCTATTTTACAGCAATAATCTCATGCTTGTTAATGTCGCTTACTTTGAAGTCTACCAATAAGTCGTCTGCATTTTCCATCAAAGCTTTTGCGATGTCGCCACTCAAATGAGCATTTCGTCCATCTTCATCTGCAAAGGTGTCAAAAATACCAAAAGTGGTTTCGTCAATTTGGAAAGCATACCAAGACTTAGTACCTGCCTCTTGATTGGCGAGAGGTAAGGCACCCATTAGGAATTGTTTGACATCATTTGCTTTTTCAGGTTTCGCATTGACAATTACAAATAACCCTAATTTTTCTGAATTTTCCATTGATTTTAAATGTTGATTTGTGAAAGGAAAAAAGTGGAAGAAGTCCCAAAATTGTAACTCCAAAAATAAGTGAATAAACTTTTCTCTACCGTACACTTTTTTGGTGACGGAAAAAAGTTCTTTGATTTGTAGGAAAAAATAAAAAAAGATGCTTTCTTGTACAGAAAACAACCTTCAAAATATGTTTCTGTACAAAAATATAAAAAAAGCTTTGTTGTCTGCATATGGACCTCTAGAAGGCAATCCACTTCGTAGAGCAACAAGCCTAGCATGGCAACTTTGTGGTATCATTAAAACTGGTAAAAGTTATTTACATTCAGTAGGTTCAGAATTTCCACAAGATATTGATTTGGAAAGTCGAGTTAAGAATGTAAAACGTTGGTTAACAAATAAATATACCGATTTTAATATAACCTTTTTTCCCTGTATTGCACCTATTTTAGCTTCCTATATAGGGAAAGAAAAAGAAATGGTTTTTGCGATAGATGGTTCTGAAACAGGAATGGGCTGTACCACTTTAATGATTAGTTTGACAGTGGGTAAAAGAGCCATTCCCATTTGTTGGTTAGTCCGAAAATGTAAAAAAGGACACTTACCTGCAAAAATGCATCTAGAACTATTTACCAAACTTCATGAGCTACTAGAAGGCTATGAAAAAGTAGTCATTTTAGGCGACGGAGAATTTGATAATCACGAGGTCATAGAGGCTTGCAGTGACTGGAAATGGCATTTTGTATTCCGAACAGCCAAAAATACTTATATTTTTGACGGTCGTGACGAATATAAAATAGGAGAATTAGCTCCCGCACCATCTGAACCCTTCATGACTGTTGAAGATGTAACTTACACCAAAAAGCGATACGGACCTGTTAATGCCTGTGTTTGGCATGATAGAAAATGGGATGCTCCTGTTTATTTACTTAGCAATTTTGAATTGTCTTTTGATACTGCAAGGTATTACAATAAAAGATGGAGTATAGAAACTTTTTTTGGAGATATAAAATCCAGAGGCTTTTTTATTAACAAGTCAAAATTGACTGACCCACAAAGAGTTGCAAAGCTTTTAATTATCGCCTGTCTCGCATATATCTTATTATTTAAACTTGGCGAACAAGAACAGAATTCTCCTTATGTGCCTAAAGTTACCAAAAAAAATAGGATGGATTTATCCATTTTTACACTAGGTAAAAAGCTAGTAGAATATTGTATCAAAAAAGAAATTCCAATTATTTTTTCCTTTTCAAAGAACTGCTTCATCTGTACCGTTTAAAAAGTGTACGGTAGAGAAACAATTAATAGGAAGGGAAAAGGAAATTTCGATTCTACAAGGTTTATTAAAATCCACCGAATCAGAGTTTGTGGC
>ENA-ORXT01007078-ORXT01007078.1-marine-metagenome-genome-assembly--contig:-NODE-7078-length-10162-cov-50.581656_pt1 | contig 10162 bp, 7 predicted proteins | sample MGYA00237868_ERZ511482 | MGnify/ENA metagenome assembly ERZ511482
AAATGGGCCCTGCCCGACTGACGTCAGTCAGGCGGGGTTATGCACAGCATAATAACCATTTTAGTAACCCTGCCCGATCTGATAATCTGTCCGGCGGGGAAGCGTGATGGAAAAAGAGGAAGCATAGTGTCTTAATTTATTTTATCAACATTCCTTAGTGGTGCCTTTTTTATTAATTCGAGTAAGCACTTGTTACACTCGGTATTTATTTCCATCCAGTCGCGTCTTAAAAACCGCAAAAAAAAGGAAACAAGAATCCAGTTAAAAAAAGCAAGCAACTACTCTACTAAATTTTACCATGAAAAACTTACTTACTTTCTCCTTACTGCTTTTCGTCGTCGGACTTTCCGCGCAAACTATGCAACTAACACTCTCCGATGCTATCCTGAAGCGGGGCAGCACCTTTGCTCCCGATCGACTGGCTAATCTACAATGGATTCCGGAAACGACTCAGTTTTCTTACCTGTCGGCGGATCGGCAGGCCATCATGATTGACAAAGGCGAACAAGCACATGCGGCGATCACGCTGGAGCAGCTCAACAAAGCTTGTCAGACCGATCTCAAGCAAATGCCCGGAGTACGCTGGGTAAATTCTAACCGTTTTTATTTTCATTATGACACGGCTTATATTGCTTACGATCTTGATAAAAATCAGGGGTTTTTACTGACGCCACACGCGCGGGGCGCGGTTAATGCGGACTTTCTTTATAAATACAATCAACTGGCTTACACGATTGATAACGATCTCTATACCGCTACCATTGGTATTCCTAAAACGACCGTGGTAGACAATACGGATCGAAACATTGTCAGCGGTCAGGCCATTGCCCGTTACGAATTTGGAATTGGTAAAGGCACTTTTTGGTCACCCGACGGAGCGCATTTGGCCTTCTACGAAAAGGATGAAACCAACGTAGCTGATTATCCGCTACTCGACATTAATACAACTCCTGGCAGTCTAACGACCACCAAATATCCGATGGCGGGACAAAAAAGTGAAAAAGCCAAAATTGGTATCTATAACCGGATGAGCAAACAAACCGTTTATCTAAAAACAACGGGAGAAGAAGATCAGTATTTAACAAATTTGGGTTGGGGACCAAACAATGAGTTTGTCTACGTCGCCGTCGTCAATCGGGATCAAAACCGGATGTGGCTGAATCAGTATAATGCAAAAACAGGTGATTTTGTCAAAACACTTTTTGAAGAAAAACATAGTAAATACGTAGAACCCGAGAACCCTGTTTGGTTTCTACCCAATAACTCCAACGAATTTTTATGGATGAGTGAGCGGGATGGTTTTATGCACGTCTATCGTTACGATAAAAATGGTACGCTACTCAACCAGGTTACCAAAGGCAATTGGGTAACCCTGGAAATTATCGGTTTGGATAATACTGGTAAAAAATTACTGGTCAAAGGCACCGACGAAAATGGATTGAATCAATATGCTTATTCCGTCAATCTGGATGGTAGCGAACAAAAGCAAATAGCGGGTAAACCGGGCGTGCATAGTTTTAGTTTGAATGATAAAAGCGACCAGCTAATTGATGCTTATTCCAGTCTGGAAGAACCGTATAAAATCAATGTGATTGACCTAAACGGAAAAATCTTGCGAACGATTTCTGTTTCCAAAAATAAAATGGAGGGCTACGCTCAAACGACTACAGAGATTCTCGAAATCAAATCTCCCGGGGGGATGATGATGAACGCCCGGATGATCAAGCCAAGTCATTTTTCTGCGGATAAAAAATATCCAGTGGTCGTATACGTGTACGGGGGTCCACACGCGCAGATGGTCACCAACCGCTACGGAGCGGGAGCGCCTTTGTGGATGCACTACCTGGCAGAAAAAGGATATCTGGTTTTTACGGTGGACAATCGAGGCTCCGCTAATCGAGGTTTTGATTTTGAAAATACCATTCACCGTCGCCTCGGTACGCCGGAGATGGAAGACCAGTTAGCGGGCGTAGAATATCTCAAGTCCCTACCCTACGCGGATACGGACCGGATGGCAGTACACGGCTGGAGTTACGGTGGTTTTATGACGACCTCGTTGATGCTGCGTCATCCCGGTATTTTTAAAGCGGGTGTTGCCGGTGGTCCGGTGACCGACTGGAAATATTACGAAGCAATGTACGGCGAACGCTACATGGATCGTCCGGAAGAAAATGAAGAAGGGTATAAAACCAATCGCTTAATGAACTATGTACAAAATTTAGAAGGAGAATTGTTATTGATCCACGGCACGGTAGATGATGTGGTCGTCATGCAACATAATCTGGCGCTGGTAAAAGCATTTGTGGATGCGGGCGTACAGATGGACTTTTTCCCTTATCCGATGCATCCACATAATGTACGTGGGAAAGATCGAGTGCATTTGATGGAGAAGGTGATTCGGTATATGGAGCGGGCGATTGGGCCGGGGACTGTGGATTAGGATTGGTAGATATGCGGATTGGTGGATTTTTTTAATTCCGTGTATCAGCTAATCAGGATAGAACTTACTTAAAAAAAGATAGTGAACAATATGGTTATCAAGGTGTAACACATTCGTGTGTCATCCAATTTCATAGCTAATCATCACATGCTTATTTTTAGCTTTGGGTTCCTATTATAAGAGCCAAAACTACCATTCTCTCTTCCTAATATAGGGGTATGAGAACATTTCTAATACAAAAATGTTACTTTATAACATATTTTCGCCTACTTTACCTTTGAATAAATGATTGCACACTTATTACTATAATAGTAACTATGAAAGAAGAAATTGTATCTTATGAACTTATCTTAAGGTATACACCAGGTAGCCTGAATCCCATAGATATAAATGAAAATTATCTTGAAAAGGTAAAAATTATCGATGATTCTAACAAGATAGATAGAGGAATGCTAAGGATTGGTTCTTTAGGAACTAACATTATTCTATCTAACGAAACTGAAGATGAAATAAAAATTCAGCAATCATCATTAACAGTTCAATCAAAGAGTTTCGAGCGATTGGATTTCATTGTTAATCAGATTAAAAAATCATTTAGAGTTGTTTCAATAATTGATGCCGAGTATAGTTCTCATACTCATCTTATTGATGAAAGCTATCCAAATTCAATATTCGATAAATACACAACCTCTGAGAGTTTAGATTTAGATGTTATTCGTTTTAAGCATGAGAAAATTATGCTAACCATGCACAGTTGTAACCCAAATACGATTCACCTAACGTTATATAATCGGAAAAAAATCGGAAAGCAGTTTGTGGATTTAAAAATCGATGAAGACCTTGAGATGAAAAATATGAATCAAGTATTTGAAAATTTTAAAAAGAACGATTTAAATATTTAAAATATGAGTAGTTGTTTTAATTCATTTGTATATTCTGGTCATAAATTTGAACATGATCAATGTTCAAATGTCCTTTCATATGAATACAGTCAGTTTGCAAATAAATTCACAAGAGATTCTTTGATTGAATTATCAAATACTTGTTTTGATTTATATAAACATAGGCTTGGAAATATTTCACCATTAATTCAAAACATTGGAAAAAAAGAATTTGACATAATAAATAAAGAGTTAATTTCATTAATACTCCCATTCGATCCAAAGAAATTTAGCTTTTCAATTACCGAGGACCCTAGTCTTCACTTTTTTGTCCGATTCTCAAAACATGTTTCTTTATTTGTTGAGACATATTTAGATATTGAAACAGGAAATGACACTTACCTTCAGATATTAAAATCTGGTCACAGTATTTTTGAAAAAAATTGCATGTTTGATGAAGCGGTACTTGAGATAAAAGATGTTTTGTCTTCTGAGTTTCCTCATTCTCAATATAATCCATTAAATATCTCACAAGTACTACATCAATGCCCTCCATCCCTTTAAGACTCATCTCGAGTGAAGAGAAAGTAAATATTATAAAAAATAATTTTTGCGGTAATTGTAAGCTAAATCGTAGAACTAATATTGACCAGATATTAACACCTGGTGAAGAGTTGGATGCTAATATTTGGCGAACACAAGATATTTTTGGCTTGTCTGTTAATGTTGACTTATGTGATGACATAAAACCAAAAATTGAATCATTCCGTGATGATGTGAATATAGTTCCAGTTAACTTTGTAGACAATGAATTTATTTCAGACTTGCAATTAGAGGACTATGATTTTAAAGAAATATTGGTAAAAAAATTAGACTCCCTAATAATTTTTTTAATTACGAATGAATTGAAATCTATTGAGGGAACATATCCATTTAAAGGTGGTACTCCCGATGAGGAAATTTATAATTTTAAAATTCAGATAGAGCATAAACCTATGATTTTAAATGCTTTCCATTTCCAAATTGAGATATTTACAAATCAAACTGGGGAATGGGCAAAGATAGACAGGAAGTCAGCCAAAAAAAATTATATAAGAGGTTTAGCTAGTAAAATTAGAAACAGACTACTAAGTGAAAAAAAGGTCTATTCTCTTGTTATTGACAATTAAATATTAAGCTAACTCAAATAAACATACTTTTTATCTTAATATACCATTCCCAAAGAAAGGGTCAAACCTAAACGATCTACCCCTGCCAATAACCAGATTTTTTATATGGCCTCTATCATTTTTTTGGTAGTAATCTCATTGATGGGAGCTGGTTGTGCTTCTTTGGGTAAACTAACCATGATGATAGAGACACTCCACTTTCCCACCCAATTCTTAGGTTAAAACCCAACCTTTTACTAGCTTAGTGCAAAATTTACAGTATAATATAGCGTATACTGTTCTGCCACTATCTGCCACTAACCACCAAAACAAACCAACTATGAGATTTAGATATCTTCTAATATCCTCCCTCCTCACCCTCTTCGCCTGTCAAAGCGATCCAGCTACCAAAGGAGCCACCAACGATTCTTCGATCTCCTTTGCCGATTCCAACCAACCCTGGATTTTTCGATCCGTCATGGACTTGCAGCCACGGATGATTACGCTTTCGCTCGCGCCGGATTTTCTCGTTTCTTATAATACCGAAACCGCAGCGATCTATAAAGCGTGGAAAGGATACGTGGATTTTGACGGGGCGGTTTATACCACTGCGCACGGTCCGCAGCCTACTTCCGTCGGGGATGCTTATTTTATTAACAAATACAAAGAGCCCTGGTATCTGGTAAAAAATGGAAAAGAAATTATTCCCGATGTGCAATATCGTGGTCACCGAATTGTGGACGGACAGGGAGAATTGCTGTACCAACTCAACTACGACGACGGTAAATCTATCCAGGTCTCCGAACGCCCCGTTTACCATCCTTCAAAAAGTGGCCTCCCGGGTTTGCAAAGAATATTTACCACCGAAAATGTGCCGGAAGGAACGCAGGTGGGTTTAAAAACAAATATAAATTCCGTCGCGGTAAAAGAACAAATTAAAGCGGATGGTACACTCAACTTATTAGATGAAAAAGAAGTTAAGCTGGGAAAATATTCTGGCGTCGCCGTCACCGGAAAATTAATGTTGAACAATAATGCCACCACGACGCTTACCACACCTTTTATCAAAGAACCATTAATCGAAAATGAAAATAAACCGGAAGTGGAAAGCGCTGATTCTCCGAGCGGTGCCAAACTAATTGCGCGCAGCGATTGTCGCAGTTGCCACAACGCCAACCGTAAAACCATCGGTCCTTCCTACAAAGCGATTGCCGAAAAATATACGACAACCGACGAAAATATTGCCATGCTTGCCAACAAGATTAAAGTGGGTGGTAGCGGTGTTTGGGGACCACAAGTGATGAGTGCCCACCCGAAAGTTCCGGACGAAGATTTGAATACCATGGTCGCTTATATTTTAGCGATGGATAAAAATGATAAAGGGGCAGATAGCAGCGCCGCTAATCCCGAAGGACAAGATTATGTTTATGGAAATAAAGACATCAACGAAGAAGATTTATTTCCTGGACTGGTGACCAAAATGTATAGTTATAAAAAAGACCTTAGCAAATTGGCGGATACGCGATCTGGTGGAAAACTTACTTCCGCAGGCATTATTCCGGACGTCGTTATCCCGCAAACTAACATGGTGAGTTTGGACGATAACGCCGCTATTTTTTTACAGGGCTACCTAACAATTAAGGAAGATGGTGTTTATAACTTTAGACTGACAAGTGATGACGGTTCCATGTTATTTATTGACGATAAAATGGTCATCAACCACGACGGACCACACGGCGCGGATATCAAAGACGGAAAAATAGCACTCAAAGCGGGTATCCATCCAATTCGAATTGATTATTTTCAGGGATACGGTGGCAAGAGTCTGGTTTTTCAATACAAGCCATTGGACGAACCTGGCTTTGTGGATGTGCCCCGCGAAATGTTTGGTCACCTGGCAAAAGATCGTCCGCAGGAAATGACCAAAAACTTATCGATTGCTGCGACCATTCAGGTGCCCGGAGATCAATTACCCCTCAATTCCGTTCATCCCGCTTTTACGATTTCACAGGCACGGCCCGATAATTTTCAGCCCAAAGTGGGTGGAATGGATTTCCTGGCGGATGGCCGACTGGTTATTTCTACCTGGGATCCAAGTGGTGGTATTTATGTATTGGATAATCTGGATGCGGAGGATCCAAAAGATATTAGCGTAAAACAAATTGCCGCCGGACTCGCCGAACCACTCGGACTGAAAGTGGTCGACAACGAAATTTATATTTTACAAAAACAGGAGCTTACCAAATTAGTTGACAATAACGGCGATGATATTATTGACGAATATTTAACCGTTTCCAAAAACTGGAAAGTCTCCGCCAACTTCCACGAATTTGCTTTTGGACTAATTTATAAAGAAGGTTATTTTTACGCAACTTTGGCCACCGCCATCAATCCCGGTGGCGCCAGTACGCAACCCCAAATTCAGGATCGTGGTAAAGTCATTAAGATCAGTAAAGATGATGGCTCGGCAGAATTTATTGCCAGCGGATTACGGACGCCCAACGGAATTGGACTGGGGCCGGACGACGAAATATTTGTTGCAGATAATCAGGGAGACTGGTTACCCTCTTGTAAAATTCTACACATCGAAGAAGGCAACTGGTACGGATCACGATCGGTTGATTTTGCGGGTACCGCAAATCTAAAAGAAACACCGCCGGTCGTCTGGTTGCCGCAAGATGAAATTGGTAATTCTCCTTCTACTCCAATGAAAATTAATGTTGGACCTTATAAAAATCAATTGATTCACGGTGAAGTAACCCACGGAGGAATCAAAAGAGTTTTTACAGAAAAAATAAACGGTCAGATTCAGGGAGCGCTCTTCCGTTTTTCGCAAGGATTCGAAGCGGGTGTCAACCGAATGGTCTGGGGCCCTGACGGTAGCTTGTACGTAGGCGGGATCGGTAGTTCGGGAAACTGGCGCCACGACGGAACGCTCTGGTATGGATTACAAAAACTGACTTATAACAAAACTTCTGTTTTTGAAATGCTGGCCGTACACGCTAAAACCAATGGCCTGGAAATTGAGTTTACCGAACCACTTAAAATCGGGGATGGTTGGAATCCAGACGATTATACGATTGAACAATTTTATTATAAACCAACCGAAGCATACGGTGGCCCTAAAATGGATCTAACCAAACTGCAGGTACTATCAGCGACGGTCTCCGAGGATCGTAAAAAAGTATTTTTAGCATTAAGAGGCATGAAACCGGGCCATATGCTTTATCTTCATCTCAACAAGTATTTTGTTAGCGAGGCGCAGCATGAGCTATGGACAACCGAAGCCTGGTATAATATGAATCAGATTCCGACGGATCAAAATGGAACGACCAAACCAACACCAGCAGAATATGTGGCTGGCAGCTTAAACACTTTATCTCCTTCAGAAAAAGCAGCAGGCTGGGTACTTTTATTCAATGGTAAAAATCTGGACGGCTGGCATACTTACCGTAAGGATAAACCCGGCAGCAGTTGGGTGGTCAAAGATGGTGCGATTACGCTGGAGGTTTTACCAAAAGAAGGTGGCGTCACTTACACAAAAGATGGTGGTGATCTGACGAGTGAAAAGGAATATGAGAATTTTGAATTAATGCTGGAATGGAAGATTGCTGATTGTGGTAACAGTGGTATTTTCTTTAATGCAGTCGAATCGGATAAGTACTATGCGGGTTATATGACGGGACCGGAAATGCAAATTCTGGATAATACTTGTCACCCCGATGCTAAATACCGGACTCACCGAGCAGGCGATTTATACGATATGATAGAGACAAGTATGCTGATGGTCAAGTCAGCCGGTGCCTGGAATGAGGTAATGATCCGCAGTGTAAAAGGTCAGGTAGAATTCTGGTTAAACGGAAAGAAAGTTGTACATTTCGAAATGTTTGGAGACGAGTGGAGAAAAATGATTGCCAACAGTAAATTTAAGGAGATGTCAGAAGATTTTGGAACGTTTAGGAAAGGGCATATTATGTTGCAGGATCATGGAGATGGAGTGGCTTTTAGAAATGTGAAGATTAGGGAGATACGGTAGGCTTTTTCCCTTCTAGCGTGTTTGGCTTTCAGTTGGCGAACAATGGGCTTTCGATGGGCTCTCTTCAAATGGTGAGGGCTTTCGATGAGGTTAGCTTTTGAATTTGCAATTGATATTGAGCTATTAGGAGAGACTCAAAAGATGTAATAATTTTATATAAAAAAATTAAAAAACGAAACGAACGATATTATTATGGAAGCAATTAATCGATCAAGGTTGTTTACGGCGAGTTGCCTTGCCCTTGTAGTTACAGCGATGACCTTTGCCATTCGAGCGGGTATTTTAAATGAACTGGGGACAGACTTTGGGCTCTCCAATACGGAGCTGGGCTGGGTAAATTCTATGGCCTTTCTTGGATTTCCGATTGCTACTATTTTCGGTGGTTTTTTGTATAATATTTTAGGGGCCAAGAAGTTAATGTTGCTAGCTTTTATCAGTCATTTATTAGGGCTTGTCTTAACGATTTTTGCAGGTGGATTTTGGGGGTTATTGATCTCTACCTTTTTGATTGGCTTTGCAAATGGAACGGTGGAGGCAGCGTGTAATCCGATGATTGCCGATATGTATTATGATAATCAAACGACGATGCTTAATAAGTTTCACGTGTGGTTTCCCGGTGGAATTGTGATTGGTGCGCTGGTTGCTTATTTTATGGGCAATGCCGGTATTGGCTGGCAGATTCAAATTGGGGTCATGTTGATTCCTACTTTCATTTATGGCTTTTTGTTCTTTGGGCAGGAATTTCCCAAAATGGAAAATATGGAAACCGATACAGGAGTCAATCTGAAAAAAATGTTTACCACCCCATTATACGTTTTTATGATTTTCTGTATGACCTTGACGGCAACGACCGAGTTAGGCACACAACAATGGGTAGAGAAAATTTTAGGAAATGCGGGTGCTCATCCGATGCTTATCCTGGTGCTGGTCACTGGACTCATGGCGGTTGGACGTTCCTTCGCCGGACCAGTTGTCCACCGCATTAATCCAGTTGGAATTTTACTGGGTTCTTCGATTATTGCCACCATCGGGATCGGTTTGATGAGTGTGGCAACGGGTGGAATGGTTTATCTGGCCGCAGTGATTTTCGCTATAGGTGTGATGTATTTCTGGCCGACGATGATTGCCTTTGTGGGAGAATATATGCCGGAAACGGGACCACTGGGAATGTCATTAATGGGTGGCGCAGGAATGTTTGCTACCTCTCTCTGGCAACCGGTTATTGGTGGCTGGTTAGATACAGAAAAGGCAAAGGCGCTGGCAAGTGGCTTAACAACGGAGGCTGCCGAGTTAGCCGCCGGGCAAGCTACGCTGGATAATATTGCGGTCTTTCCTGCGATTTTGATCGTGGCTTTTGGATTGTTATTTTTGTATAGAAAGAAGTTGGCAGCGCGTCGGGTAGCGCAGGCGCATTAATTCGGATTTGTGGATTTGAAATATTTATTGACAATGAATTGTTGATTTTTAAAACTTATGTTTAATAGTTTACGAATATAGAGTCTACAATCTACTTTTACACGTCGGCAGACTCAGCGATTCAACAAGCGAAGCGTTTCAACACTTCAATAACTTAACAACACTTATGAACAACAGAAAAATCAGAATGGGCATGGTCGGTGGTGGTCGCGGTGCGTTTATTGGCGCGGTACATCGAATG
>ENA-ORXT01007079-ORXT01007079.1-marine-metagenome-genome-assembly--contig:-NODE-7079-length-10161-cov-12.771420_pt1 | contig 10161 bp, 11 predicted proteins | sample MGYA00237868_ERZ511482 | MGnify/ENA metagenome assembly ERZ511482
TAAATGGTATTTGGGAGTAAAAAAATAAAACTAAAAAAGTGAAGTGGAAAATTTAACCCTTTCGCAACGGTCTCATAGGGTTATTATTGCTTTCTTGTAATTCTGATTCGCATACCTATGGTTCTGAAGCAGAAATTGATATGGCAGATGTTTCCAAAGATCAGGCGCCTGCTAGAGTTGTTAAAGACCGAAAATTAATCAAAACAGGTGAAGTAAGCTTTGAAACACAAGATTTAAAAACGAGTCGGCAGCAAATTTTAAAAGCGGTAGAAACTTCTAAAGGCTATGTATCGGGGGATGAAAGTAATTCGAATTATAGGACCACCACGTATAAAATTACAGTACGAGTTCCATCAAAAAATTTTAATACACTCCTTAATAGTGCTACAGAAGGAGTAAAAGAGTTTGATAGTAAAAAAATTGATGTAAAAGATGTTACTGAGAAATATTTTGATACAGAGGCCCGTTTAAAAACACAAAAACAATTAGAAGCTCGCTATTTAGAAGTACTCAAAAAAGCTAAAACAGTTACCGAAATTCTTGAAGTAGAGCGGGAGTTAGGCGGTGTCCGGATTAAAATCGAAACAACTGAGGGTAGGTTAAATTATTTAAAAAATCAGGTTGGTTTGTCTACTCTGGTTTTTAACTTTTACAAGTCAGAAGAAGTAGAAACTCTTGGTTTTGGTGACGAGTTGCTTAGTGGATTTATATTTGGATTTGATAGTTTAAAAAGTTTTATTATTGGCTTAATAAGCATTTGGCCCTTCTTGATTATTATGGGTATTTTTATTTTTGTACTTAGAAGGTTTATGCTAAAGTGAAAAAAATAGTATGATTTTAATTTTAAATACTGTATGTGATCTATACTAATTTGGGTATAAAATGACTCTTTAAATTAGTTTTTTACTTTTTTGTTAAATACGATAAACAAATAAGGGCTTTGTTAATTACGTGTTGGCTTCAAAATCACAATATTTGAGAAGTGCAATATGTAGTAGGATACTGTTACACATCTTCAACGAAGCGTTATGGGTAGAATGATTTGGAGAATTTACACGAATTGGTTGAGGGTTTGCATCTGATTGAATAATTGCTATCTTAGTGATTATAAAATAGATAAAAAATATTCAAAAGATATTTTGGAGTATTAAAAGCAATTTTTTGATAGTAAAATTAATTAATAAGATTGACGGAAAAAAATTCAAAGAAGCTGTCAAGTTGGGAGACGAAAATTCAAAGACACTTGGTTTTTTACCAGAAGAAGCTTTTAAAAAATATGCTAAGCTAAACCAGATTTTTGGGGCATTTGATAAAATCACTAATGAGTTATGTGGTTATTTACTTTATCGTATTTCTTATAATAAAGTAAATATAGTGCATTGTTCTAAGCCATTGGAGCAACAAATCAAAAAACAATGGTTAACTCTTAAAAGCCAAAAATTAACCAATGATCAAAGCCAAATTATTTGTTTTAGGAACAGAACGAGAACTGTTATGTACAGATTTAGAGTATTATAGAATTCTTAATAATAAAACAGGTCGATCGGGGCCAATTCCAATGGGAGGACTTGTTACCTTCTCATTTATGTCAGGCTATGATGATGACAGACTACTTCGTTGGATGACTCATAGCGAAGAAGATAAATTCTGTACATTAACAGAATGCAAAATTGTTTTTTATGAAGGTGATTTTGATGGAGTAAGTCTTTTTGAATACAAGTATAATGATGCAGCTTTAGTCTATTGGAAAGAAACGTTTAACTCTGTAGGTGACAAACCAATGACCGTAACAATGACTATTTCTGCTGCTATACAAAAAGTTAAAGGAAAAACTTGGGTAAAAACTTGGCAAGAGAGTTGGGTGCCTCCTAGTGAGCAAATGCCATATCAGGCAGTTGAAAATAAAGAAGGAAGGATTAAAAATTTCTATATCACAGATACTAAGGGTAATGAAAACCCTAAATACAAAGTCGGAGATATTATACTTGCAAACATTAAGAGTGTTAATAAAATTGGAGATACTATCGATATTAGCATAAAAAATAAGACTAAAGATTTTAAATATAAAGGTGAAATATTACCAAATGACACTTTAGCTAATTATAAAATTAAAAGCAACAAAGATAGCATTAGATTAGAAGTTGTAAAACCAATAAAAAAACAATCTTAAAAATGGAGAAAAACACATTTGAATTAGTAGAAAAAGGAACAGTTTTAGCATCAACATCTATTGAAATTTCTGATTTTGCTCCAATTGTTGTGATAAATGAAGATGAAGAAGGTGAAAATGCAATGTGGTCTATGCAAAATTGTTCCACATCAAAAAAGGAGAAATTAACTTTAAGCGATGGTTTTGATGAAGATTTAAGAGAATATATTGTGCCAGAAATTGTGATTGCGCAAAACTTAAATAGTAAAATACCTTTAAAAATTTTACAAGGATATGATCCTTGGGGATTTCAAGATGATGATGGTATTGTTGAGTTCTCTTGTTCAAATAAGAATGTTGTTATTAACATAGAAGGTGTTGATAGTGAAACCAAAAATAAAAAAGAAGTAGAATATGGAGATGATATTATAATTGAGCTATCTTTTAAAAATAGACTAAATAGAGGCCAGAAATTTTCTATTGATATAAAAGGAAAAGATGGAGATAATATAGAGGTTTCTGGGAAATTAAACTTCACTATTATTGAAAAAGATGTTTTTATTACTGATGAATTCGAAACATTAATTTCAGAAAATAAAGTATCAATGAATAATCATACAAAATGTTACATAGCAGTAGACAAGCAATTTTCTAAAGTAGTTAAAAACACAAATTTCATTTTAAATAGTTATTCGAGATTAACAGGAATGGATTGCGCAAATGACTACAAAAGTAAAGGTTATGTAAAATCTTCAAAAAAATTCACACAAGAAGACACTTGGGTAAGAATTAATTATCCTGATTTTGACGTTAAGCCTGTTAGGTTTAGGGATGGGCAAGAATCAGTATTCACTGACTATATTGAACCTGAAATCAAAAAGAAAATAGGATATCATTTTTATTACTATGTATTATTATCTGGTTATCACGTTTTAATGATAATCATAGATAATACAAATCCTTGCAATCCAATGTATAAAATAATTGATCAAAATGAAGATCGTCCTTTTATGAAGTTAAATAAAATTAATAATGACTTGTTAGAAATGGCGAAAGATTATTATAAAGGAGCTGTTAAAAGCGTACAAAAAAAGCACCCTAAAGAAAGAACTCACAGATCTGATATGTATTTATGGAAATTAAAAAGAAAATAATGAATATTCGTTTTTATATAAAAATATTTTTTATAGGTTTATTTAGCTGTACTTCTAATAAAACTATAGATTCAAATGATTTTTATATTAGAAATTATAATTTAAAATCTGATATAAAAATTTTAACTAAAGATGTAATTCATATTAAAAATAATATATATGAGTATCAAGGCATACTATATTTATCTATTGATGATATGAGTAAAATGTTAAATAATAACAAAGAGATAATTAATGTGAAATTAGGAAATTTCTTACTTGATTCTTTAGGTCACAAACCTATTAAAAACATTATAGATTTGGACTCATATAAGTCATTAATTAATGAATATATTCACATAGATAAAAATAACTTGTACATCTCTCAAGTAGAAAACGGTTGCCATCATTGTATAAAAGTATTAAATGTAAATGTTGATAAGCTAAAAATTTTAGACAAACGATATACTTATGCTTCCGACGGGGATAAAATTTATTGTTTACGATATGGAGAAGAAATCAAGACTAAATTCCCAAATACATTTAAAGTGATTGAACTAAATGGATCACCATATGGTATTGATTCAACTTCAATTTATTCAATGTGTGAACCTATGCCACCTAGCGATTTCATGAAATATTATGATAATATTGAGTATAAAGTTCGTGATTCAATTGTAAAAAAATATTTTGATTAATAAAACAAAAACGGCTTAGAACAATGTATAAAAAACATAGGGCATTTGTGCAAGACCCAAAGGTTTGTGAACTTTACAAAGTCCGCTAAATATAAAATTTGACATTTAAAGAAAAAATAAAAGCAAAATTTTTATATTTAGCTAAGTGTTAAACCCGAAATATAGTGCTTATCAACTGCCCTACGTTTCTTATACGAGACGATATTATACTGTTAGGCTTTATTAAAACAACAAACTAATTAAAAGTCAATTTAGCACAAAACATCAGATAAAAAACAACAAAAACAAAAACAAAGAGATATATTCGCATAATATACTCAAATAATGATATTAAATATTAAATTAAAAAATTATAGATTATTTAAAAATGAAACTAATTTTTCACTTATAGCTGAATCTTCTAAAAGTAAAGAAAGTAATATTTTTATTAAAGAAATAGGGAAAGATGATAGTGTTAGAATACTAAACACTGCTGTAATTATAGGTGCTAATGCTTCAGGAAAATCAACTTTATTAAGAGCTGTCTTTGAAATCATTAATTTCATAACTAAAAACACCTCAGATGTTGACAGTGACATACAAGCTTATGATAGTTTCGCATTTAATGAAGATACTATAAAGTCACCTATTGAATTTTCAATTGATTTTATAATAAACAATGTAAAGTATAATTACTTTCTTAAGTTTAATAAAAAAAATATTTTAAAAGAAACTCTTGAATATTTTCCTTCTAACAAGAGTCAGATATTATTTCAAAGAGAAATATCAAACGAAATAGACTCATTTAAACATACTGGTTATATTGGTTCTATTTCAAAAAACAAAAAAATAGATCTTTTCCATAATCAATTATTCTTATATAAATTTGGTAAAGATATTCCTCATGACATTATTAGTGAAGTCTATTTATATTTCAAAAACATTCAGGTAATAAATGCGGTCAGTTCACGTATGTTAACATCTGCAAAAGATGACATAAAATCTTTATGTAATGATAATGATGAATTTAAAAACAAATTAAACAAATTAATTAATTTAGCAGATGTCGGTATAAACCAAATTCACATTTCGGAAGTTGATGAGGATGAATTTGAATTTCCTGATAGTTTTTCTGAAAAACTGAAAAATAAAATTATAAAAGATAATCAATATAGATTAACGAGTCTTCATAATTTTTATAAAGGAGACGAATTATTACATAAAAAAGAATCTTTTCCATTTGAAGAAGAATCACATGGTACGAAAACATTATTTGCTTTAGGAGGAAAACTTTTGCATGCTATAGAAAAAGGAAGACCTATTTTTGTTGATGAAATTGAAACAAGCCTTCATCCTCTTCTAACAAAAATGCTAATCTCTTTATTTAAAGACAAAGAAATAAACAACAAAAACGCTCAATTAATCTTCACTTCTCACGACACTAACGTACTTGATCGAAATAGTTTAAGAAAAGATCAAATTTGGTTGGCAGAAAAAAACATCAAAGGAGAAACTGATTTATTTTCTTTGCAAGACTTTTCAGACGTTAGAGAAGACACTCCTTTTGACAAATGGTATATAGCTGGTAAGTTTGGTGCTTTACCTTCAATCAAATCACTAAACAACTATATAAACGATAATAATGAGTAATTATACAATTCTTATTGTTTGTGAAGGTGAAAACACAGAACCTTTATTTTTTAATTCTATTAGAGATCAATTGATAGAAACTAAAAAAACTGATAATCCATCAAATATTAAATTAACCATAGCCCCTGAACCAAAAGTTGAAGAAAAAATAATAGATAAAATAGTTAAACATAAAGAAAAAAGAAAAGTAAGAAAAACAAAATCTATTCCTGAAATTGATAAAATAGAAATAATTAAAGGTAAACCACCTTTAAGATGGGTTCAAACTGCTATAAGAGAACTGAAAACGGGTGCATTTCATGAAGTATGGACCGTATTTGACAATGACAACCATCCTGCAAAAGAAGAAGCTTTTAAAGCTGCAAAAGAATTAGTTAATGGAAAAACAATCCAAATCGCATATTCAAGCAGATCATTTGAACAATATATATTAACTCACTTTGAAAGAAAATACACTCCATTTGTTAAAACTGACTGTAAATATAAAATTAAAAAACGATCTTATTTAAATAGATGTGGTACAAATGTTTTTCCTGATAAAGACTGTAATGGAAATGTTTGTATTAATGGATATGCAAGTACAAAAGGTTTTTGGAAAAACACAAACGAAGATAACTCCAAACAAAATGAAATGTTCTCATTAATCAATGATAAATTAGAAATTGGTTTTGAAAATTCGAGTTGGATAAGGTATCAAAGTGATTTACACGAAAACGAAACTCCTTTATATAATAAAAATCCATATACAGATGCCGATCTATTAATAAAAAAACTATTAGGTTACTATAAAATTCATCAATGGTTAAAATTAGACAAAATGTATACTATTAAAAATATAAGTATATATATTGACTCTAAAACTAAAATACTGACAATTAAAAACATATCAGATACAATTGTTATCATTCCAAATAATATATTAATTGTTTATAAAGGTCAAACTGATTTAAAAATAGGAGATAAAACTATCTTAGATCCAGAAAATAGAATGTCAATAAGAATAGATAAATATCAAGATTCGGAAACATGGTTTAAAATTTGTCATGAAGAATATATTCTAATGTTCGAAAACAAAGCCTAACAATGTATATAAAAAATAGGGCTTTTCTGCTAATTCCAAAGTTCTGTATTTATTTACAAAGTCCGCTAAATGTAAAATTTGGTATTTAAACGAAAATTAAAAACAAAATATTTATATTTAGCTAATTTTTAAACCGTTAAGATAGTGCTTATCCTTTACCCTACTTTTCATATACTAAACGTTATACTGGTATTATACTGTTGTAGCACATTAAAGAAAAACTTGAACGAACTAATAAACATCATAAATGAAATCACCAAATATGGATTAAATCCGAATTTGGAACAAAACGATGCAGAAAAGGAATTTGAAAGAAATCTTGTTAAACTTTATGCTAAATATTTTGAAATTAAATACGTTTTTGACGAAAAAAATTACGCAGATTACGAAAATACTGGACTGAATAAAATACGAGAAAATGTAATTTCAAATTTTCCATCTTTCGGTCTTTATCACAACTTATCTGAACTGAATAAGATTGAAAATAAAGCAGACTTGGTTGTCGGAGATGCTGTTGACGACTTAACTGATATAATTCTTGACCTTCTCGAAATAAAATGGAGAGCGGAAACAAATAGCGAAAACGATGCTTGGTGGTATTTTGAACTGATTTTCTACTCGCACACTCAACAACATCTGATAGATTTACTGAGTTTTATGAAACATAAAAATGGGTAAAAAAATCTTTACAGTTAAAAACATTGCGATTGGAATTGGACTGATAATATTTGATATTGCTGTTTATATCGTTTTAGGGTTATTACTAATGAATTATGATGATTTTTATGATGAAAGTAAAGGAGAATATTGGAGTTTGGAAAGTATGACAGCTTCTCAAAAAGCAACTTACATCGGATTAAATTTCTGGCATATTGTAAATATAATAATTTTCGGATATCTGATTTACAGAATTATAAAAATTGTGCGAAATAACGTGCTACAACAACGTATATAACTCATAACTAATGTGTTGCTTAATCAAAGTTAAGGCATTTTTGGAAAGTCGCCAAATTTTTAAATTTGACGATTTCCAAAAAAAAAGATAAATAGTAAAATTTAAAAATCTGGCTTGTACTTAATCCGAATAAATATCGCTAATTTGCACGCCACGAGCCATATACAAGATCGATATTATACTGATATTATACTGTTGCAAAAAATTAAAACAAATGAATAATAGTTAACTTAAACACTTCATTTAATGATATAGTTTTGCCATTTAATTTTTAATCTAACATAATAATGAAAATGAATTTTTTTTTGGGAATTTTATCCCTTATAAGCATAAGTAATTTTTGCATTGCGCAAGAAACAAAAGATAGTATACCAGGAAACCCTGAGCTAGTATCTTCCAAAGAAGTATTAATGGAATTAGCTGCTCTTGAAAAAGAAGTCTACAAATATTCAGTAAAGGATTATTTTAAAAAACCAAAACAAAGCTCCTTTAAGTTTTCTCCTAATGGACTTTATCTCTCATATAGAGAAAAGGATGAAAATAGCAAAAAAAACCTTTACGTTAAAAATACCGAAACAGGTAAAATTATACGTATTATAGAGGAAGGTGAAGACTTAGTGAGAGACTATGGATGGGCAAACGATAGCAGGCTTATTTATGTAAAAGATAAAGGCGGAGATGAAAACTATCACTTATTTGCTGTTGATCTTGATGGAAAAAATCAAATAGAATTAACGCCTTTTGATGGCGTGAAAGTAAACATACTAAATAGTTTAAAAGATCAAAAGGATTATATGATTATTCAAATGAATAAGGATAATTCTCAAGTATTTGAACCCTATAAAATTAATATAAAAGATGGGCAATTAAATAAATTATTCGAAAATAAAGATCCAAAAAATCCAATTAGTGGATACGATTTTGACAAAGACGGAAACTTAAAAGCATACACGCAACAACAAAATGGAATAGAATATGTGCTTTACTACCGAACAGGGAATAAAAACGCATTCGAAAAGATCATTAAAACTACATGGAAAGAGAATTTTAGTATTATCGACTTTAATTATATTACTGATAATCCACATGACGCCTATATTATTTCGAATACTGAAAGTAATACAAACGAAATAATCCTATACGATTTTGAAAAAAAGGAGATTATAAAGAAAGTTTACTCTAATAAAACCTTTGATGTAGGCGGAATCAGTCTTTCGAAAAAAAGAGATTATGAGGTTGATTACTATTATTACACAGGAGAAAAGTCTGTTGTTATTCCAGTAAGTAAAACCTATAAAAATTTGCACAAGAAATTTACTAAAGAATTTGGTGCGTACGATTTTGATATTGTAAGCAAAACAGATGAAGAGGATAAATTTTTAATTTATGTAACAAGTGATAAGTTATATGGTCTCTATTATTTATTTGATGCAGTAAAAAACACATTTAAAGAAATTTTCAATTTGATGCCTTCATTAAATCCTGATGATATGGCAGAAATGAGACCAATAAAAGTTTACATCTAGAGACGGCTTAATAATTTATGGCTATTTAACAATTCCGAAGCAAGCAGAAGATAATAAAGTACCATTAATTGTAAATCCGCATGGCGGACCCTATGATGAAAGAGATTATTGGGATTTTAATCCAGAAAACCAGCTATTTGCAAGTAGAGGGTATGCAACACTACAAGTAAACTATAGAGGATCTGGTGGATTTGGGAAAGAATTTTACCTAGCAGGAAATAAACAGATTGGAAGAAAAATGCTAAATGATTTAGAAGATGCTGTTACTTATGTAAAGACGCTTAATTTAATTGATGAAGAAAAAATAGCAATCTACGGTGCTAGTTACGGAGGTTTAGCAACGTTGGGAAGCCTTGTAAAAACACCAGACCTGTACAAATGTGGAGTCGATTATGTAGGTGTCTCTAATATATTTACCTTTTTTAAGTCTTTCCCTCCTTACTGGAAACCATATTTAAGACAAGTATATGAACAATGGTATGATGAGAATTCTACTGAAGATCAAGAGATTATGAAACAAGTTTCACCAGCTTTAAATGTTGATAAGATTACAAAGCCTGTGTTTGTTATTCAAGGTGCAAACGACCCAAGAGTAAATATAAATGAATCTGACCAAATCGTTAAAAACCTAAGAGACAAAGGTTTTGATACACCATATATGGTTAAGTACAATGAATGAAGGTCATGGATTCGGACATGAAGAAAACAGACTAGAACTGTATAGAGCTATGATGGGATTCTTTGCAAAACATTTAAAAGAATAACTTTTTACAACACTGTATATAAAAAATAGCAGTTAAGTTCTAAACTTTAGGTTTGTTCTTTTCTGCTATTTTGATTCTAAATTGAAAATAAAAGAATATTTATTCTACTACTTTTTATATACTAGACCGTTATACTGTTATGTGGCATTTGTACTTTCCTGAAATAGGTTGACTAAAAATTAAACCTTTAATTATAGTCACTTATGAACAATCAAAATGAACACTG
>ENA-ORXT01007080-ORXT01007080.1-marine-metagenome-genome-assembly--contig:-NODE-7080-length-10161-cov-6.549881_pt1 | contig 10161 bp, 11 predicted proteins | sample MGYA00237868_ERZ511482 | MGnify/ENA metagenome assembly ERZ511482
TTTGTGTTCGACCCGAACTTGCGCAGAGCCCAGCACATGGCCTGCCGAATGAAAAGAGATCCAGGTGTCACCAATTTTGAGCTTATCGCCATAGCCAACGCCGCTTAAGTTAATCTCTTTCCCCAGTCGTTTTCGCAGGATGCCTTCCGAGATAGCGGTGGCGTAGTAGTGGTTATGTCCGCTGTAGGCATGGTCTGCATGGGCATGGGTATACAGCACGGCATCAAGACGTCCAACGCCCGCATTCAGCAATTGGTTGCGCATGTCAGGGGAGGTGTCGATCAACACGCGGGTGACGCCCGTGTCGGTGGTTTTGGTGACCAAAATGGAACAGCGTTTGCGGATGTTTTTGGGGTTTTGCGGATCGCACGCGCCCCAATGCCCGCCAAGGCGCGGCACGCCGCCAGAAGACCCGCAGCCCAAGATGCGTATCCTGGTGGTCATGGTGTCCCCACGTTTTGCCAGCGGGCCGCCTTGGTGAACAGGCGGTCAAAGTTCGCCTGTGTCTGTGCGGCAAATTCAGGATAGTCCAGCCCGAAGGTTTCAGCGGCGCGGCGTGCGGTATGGGCCACGAAGGCAGGCTCGTTGCGCTTGCCGCGTTTGGGCACGGGGGCCAGATACGGCGCGTCCGTCTCGACCAGCACCCGGTCCAGCGGCGCATCGGCGAAGATATCGCGCAGGGATTGGGCGTTCTTGAACGTCGCGACCCCGGACATGGACAGGTAGAACCCCATCTCCAGTGCGGCCTCCGCCAGCGACCGCCCCGACGAAAAGCAGTGCATCACGCAGGTATAGGCCCCCTCCGCATACCCCTCGCGCAGGATCGCGGCCATGTCGTCGTCGGCATCGCGGGCGTGGATGATGAGCGGCAGGCCCGTCTCGCGTGCGGCAAGGATGTGGCGGCGCAGGCTCTCCTTCTGCATCTCGGGCGGCCACTTGTCGTAGTGGTAGTCCAGCCCCGTCTCGCCGATCCCCACCATCTTCGGATGCGCGGCGAACCCGACCAGTTCCTCGACCGTCAGGAGCGGGGCCTCGCCGACGTTGAGCGGATGCGCACCGACGGCGTAATACACCGCGTCATGCGCTTCGGCGATGGCGCGCACGGTCGGCTCGGCGCTGGCGCGGGTGCAGATCGTCACCATCTTCGTGACCCCGGCGGCGCGGGCGCGGACGACAAGATCGTCACGGTCCCCGTCGAAATCGGGGAAGTCGAGGTGGCAATGGCTGTCGACGAGCATGGATGATCTTCCCGAACGGTCAGGACGCGGCCCGCTTCGCCGCCTCCTCGATGCGGGCGCAGGTATCGAGCAATGCCTGCCGCCGGTCAAGGTTGAGCGCGCGGGTCCGCTCCGCGTCCGATTGTATCGCCATCGCCGTCTCGGCCCAGCGTGCACCGTTCGCGCGGGCGGTTGAGCTGTAGCCTTCGCCCGTGTCGCAGGCGTTGCGCGCGGCGATATCGGACAGGATACGGATGGCGATGGCGAAGCCCTCGTCGTTGCCAGCGGGCGCGACCGCATCGCCCAGCCGGTGCAGTGCCGCGCGGTCGATATTGCGGGGCAGCGGGGCGAGAATGGCGTCGATCCCCTCCATGATCGCGGCCCCGTCCTCGGATGCCAGCCGCATCGCCTCCCCCGGCGACCCGCGCGCGACCGCGAGGAGGGCGGGGGGCAGGTCGACCCCCGCGCCCGCCATCGCCCGGTCCATGGCCTCGTCGTCCAGCGGACGAAAGTCGAGCACCCGGCAGCGCGAGCGGATGGTGGGGAGGAGGCGCCCCGGCGCGTGGGAGACGAGGAAGAACACGACCCGTCCGGGTGGCTCCTCCAGCAGTTTCAGGAGCGCGTTGGCCGTGCTGGGGTTCATCTCCTCGGCCGGGTCCACGATGACGCAGCGCCATTCCCCGGCCCCCGCCGACAGGGTCAGCGCGTGGCGCAGATCCCGGATCTGCTCGACGTCGATCTGCGTGCGCAGCTTGCCGGTCTTCTCGTTGATGCGCCGGGCGATGACGGTCAGGCGCGGCTCGTTGCCTTCGTCGATGCGGCGGGCAACCGCGTCGCTCGCATCGGTGTCGATGCGATCCCGCCCCGTCAGCAGCGCATGGCTTGCCATCCGCGCGAAGCGCGCCTTGCCGATGCCGCGCGGGCCGCAGAGCAGCCAGCCGTGATGCATCCGCTCGGCCCCCAATGCCGCGTCGAAGGCTCCCAGCGCATCGTCCTGCCCGATCAGCATGACAGCGCGTCCAGCGCCGCCGCCAGCATCTCGGCGGGCGGGCGGGTCGCGTCGATCACGGTCACGCGGGTCGGCTCGGCGGTGGCGATGTCGAGGAACGTCTCGCGCAGGGTGGTGTGAAAGCCGCCCTCCATCCGCTCGAACCGGTCCGGTCCCTGCCGCACCTTCGCGCGCGCCAGCCCGGTATCGGGCGATGCGTCGAGCAGGAGCGTCCGGTCGGGGGAGAGGCCGACTGCCGTGTCGTGCATCGCGTCGATGGTGCGCCGGTCCACGCCCCGCGCGCCCTGATAGGCCCGGGTGCTGTCCAGATAGCGGTCGCAGATCACGTCGCGCCCGGCGGCCAGCGCCGGTTCGATGGTGCGCAGCACATGGTCGCGCCGGGCGGCGTTGATGAGCAGCAGTTCGGTCAGCGCGTCCCACCGCTCCGTCTCGCCCGAGACGAAGAGCGCGCGGATATCCTCGGCCCCCGGCGACCCGCCCGGTTCGCGCGTGAAGAGCGCACCCGCGAAAGCCGCCGAATCGCGCAGCCCCGCGACCAGCGTCGACTTGCCCATGCCCTCGCCGCCCTCGACGGTGACGAAGCGGCCCCGTGTGCTCATTCGGTCGCGGGGGCGTCGGTTGCGGGGCGCAGGGTGGCCAGCGCCGTCTCGACCAGATAGAGCGCCCCGGCCTTCAGCTTTTCCTGCATCCCGCCACGCTCGACCGCCGCGCCCGCGTAGAGCGGCACCTCGACCTCCTTGATATCCGGGGCCGAGAGCAGGAGCGTGGCGATGCGCTTGCCTTCCTCGATGGGCGCCTGGACGGGGCCGGGATAGACGATCTCGCCCGTCACCTTGCGCAGCGCGCCGAAGGGCGTGGTCATCACCACCGGCTCCTTCACGACCAGCGGCACGCGGGGCGCCGCGCCGATCCAGACGGCGGCGGTGCCGACCTCCGCGCCTGCGGGCAGCATCTGCCGCGTCTCGAACTCGCGAAAGCCCCAGCGCATCAGGCGCTCGGCCTCGATCGACCGTTTCGACGCGCTCTCCAGCCCGGCGATCACGAGGATCAGCCGCCGGTCGCCCATCACCGCCGACCCGACGAGGCCGTATCCGGCGGCCTCCGTATGCCCGGTCTTCAGGCCGTCGGCCCCGAGGCCCAGCCCGAGAAGAGGGTTGCGGTTGCGCTGGTTGATCCCTTCCCACTCGAAGCTTTGCTCCGAATAGATCGTGTAGAACTGCGGATACTCGCGGATGATCAGCTCGGCCAGCTTCGCCAGATCGCGCGCGCTCATCTCGTGGCCCTCGTCCGACCAGCCGGTCGCGTCGCGGAACCGCGAATTCTCCAGCCCCAGTTCCCGCGCGCGGATCGTCATGCGGCGGGCGAATTCCTCTTCGGATCCGGCCAGCCCTTCGGCCACCACGATGCTCGCGTCGTTGCCGGACTGCACGATGATGCCGCGCAGGAGGTCCGACACCGCGATGCGGTCGCCAACCTTGACGAACATCTTGGAGCCGCCCTTCTTCCACGCCTTCTCGCTGACCACGAATTCGTCGTCGAGCGACAGGCGGCCCGAAGCGAGCGCCTCGAACACCATGACAACGGTCATCAGCTTGGACATGGAAGCGGGAGGGACCGCGACATCGGGGTCCTTTTCCATCAGGACGGCGCCCGAGGTCATGTCGATCAGGATCGCGTTTCGCGCTTCGGTCGCGAAGGGTTTGGCCCGGGCAGGGGTGGCGGCGATGAGGAGGGCGATGAGGAAGGCGGACCAGCGCAGCATGGAGGACACTCCGGGTAAACGAAAGAGGCCGCGCCCGGGAAGGGGCACGGCATCCTAGTCTAAGCAGGTTTTCAGAAAAGTGGGCACCGGTTTTCGGTTAAAAAAACTGCAAAAACCAAAGAATCTAAGCAGGCATTCGTTGGCGAAGCCAAGAATGCCTGCTTAATGCGTTACGGGCCGGCATTGAAGCCCGTTTCGGCAGGCATCGACCCTGAGCGCATCAGCCCTTGACGACGCGGGCCTCGTAGTAGCCGAGGTTGCGGATGCGGTCGCGCACGACGCGGGCATCGCGCTGGCTGGCCGCGAGGACGCGGACGCGGTGGTACAGCTTGCCGCGCACCTGGGCGGGGATGATGATCGCCTGCTCGCCCTTGGAACCGAGCTGGTTCACGAGGTTGTTGGCCCGGCCCGGATCGACGAACGCGCCGACCTGCACGAAATGCGCGCCCCGGGGGGCGACGGGTGCGGCGTAGGTGGGCTGCGCGACGACGACCTGCTGCTGCGGGGCGGCGGTGGCGAGAGCGGCGGCGGCGGCGGCTGCCGTCTGGGCGCTCAGGTCGTAGTAGTCGGTGGAGGGCTGCTGGGGAGCGGCCTGGTACTCGTATCCGCCCACGTTCACCGATTCCTGGGGTGCGGGGTAGGAAGCGGTTGCCTCGTACTGCTGCTGCGGCTGCTGGGGCGCGACCTCGTACTGCTGCGTGTAGGCGGGCTGCTGCGGCTGCTGCGTGTAGGCAGGCTGCTGCGGCTGCTGCGGCTGCTGCGGTGCGGCCTGATACTGCTGCGTGTAAGCGGGCGCGGGCTGCGCCGGGATCGCCTGATACGGGTCGACGCCGGTGGTGAACTCGGCGGAGCTGCCGACATAGGTGGAGCCGGTCGCTGGAGCGACTTCATAGGTGTAATCGGGCGCGACGGTCGTGGCGACGGTGGCCGATTCGATGGGCTGCATCGTCGCGGGTGCCGCCGGGGCGGGCGCGGCGGCTACGGCTGCGGGCGCACGTTCGGCGGGGGCGTAGGTCGGCTCGGAAGGAGCGAACTGGCTCCACTGCGAGGACGCGCCGTAGGGGTCGCCATAGGGGTTGAAGCCCGCGATCGGGGCGCCGACGGCACCGGGAACGGGAAAGCCGCCGGGAACGCCGTAGCCGGGGAAGGGCTGGGGCGCCGTGCCGTAGCCCTGCGGTGCCTGCTGGGGCGCCGCGTAGGCGGGCTGCTGGGGTGCGGCGGGAGCGGCATAGGAAGGCTGCTGCGGCGCAGGAGCGGCAAAGCCCTGCGCGGCCGGCTGCTGGTTGAAGGTCGACGCGGGCTGGATGGCGTAGCCGGGGAAGCCGGCGGGGGCGCCGAAGGGTGCCTGCTGCTGCGCGTAGCCGTAGGGCGCGGCGAACTGCTGCTGCTGGGCGAAGCCGTAGTTCGGCTGGGCGTTCTGGGCGACGGCGGAGGTCGCGCCGAGGGCGAGAAGGGTGGCGGCGATGACGGCGCGCGAGGGCGCCTTGCGGTTCGATGCTGGCAGAGACATGACCTGGTCCTCAATCAAAAATTTCACGCCCGGGTTTGCTCGACAGATTTTTGGGTCTTATTAAGGGCGCATCTGGGCGTTACAGGGGCCAGGCCCCGGCAACATGCAGGGCCAAGATAGGCGAATCACTCTGAATCGCGCAACACTTTTTTGATCCGCTGATGCAGAAATATGTCGACTCTATAGGAGTCTACCGGATTTCCTTCATGTTCTATCGAGGGAAAGGCCCGTTTAGCGGGGGCGGCGCCCTCTCCGCGCCACCACGATGACGGGAGAGCGCCCCCTCGACGCACCCGCTTGAGATGCGGCGCGGAACGGCCTAAACGCTGATCCCGATACAGACCCCCGTCCGAGGAGCCATGCCCATGATCGGCCGCCTGAACCACGTCGCCATCGCCGTGCCCGATCTCGACGCCGCCTGCGCGCAGTACCGCGACGCGCTGGGCGCCACCGTCGGCCCGCCGCAGGACGAGCCGGACCACGGCGTCACGGTCGTCTTCGTTGATCTGCCGAATACCAAGATCGAGTTCCTGTACCCCCTGGGCGAGGGGTCGCCGATCGCGGCGTTCCTCGAAAAGAACCCGGCCGGGGGTATCCACCACATCTGCTACGAGGTCGACGATATCCTCGCGGCCCGGGACCGTCTGGTCGAGACGGGCGCGCGGGTGCTGGGCAGCGGCGAGCCGAAGATCGGCGCGCATGGCAAGCCCGTCCTGTTCCTGCATCCCAAGGATTTCATGGGAACCCTCGTCGAACTGGAGCAAGCCTGATGGGTCCCGTATCCGCCTTCGTCGTCTTTTCCGTGACGTGGTTCCTCGCGCTGTTCTGCCTCCTGCCGGTGCGCATCCGCAGTCAGGAGGAGGCGGGCGATATCGTGCCGCCGGGGTCGATGACCGGCGCGCCGTCCAACCCCAATCTCGGGATCAAGGCCATCGGCGCCACGATCATCTCGGCGGTCATCACCGGTATCGCGTATTACGTCATCACGAACCGCATCGTGACGCTGGAGACGATGGAGCGGGTGTTTGGCTAGAACGCCCAGCCCCTGCATCGACGTCTGCAAGTACCGGCGCGGCGACCACTGCATCGCCTGCTCGATGACGCGCGGCCAGAAGGGGGCGTTCAAGGCGCTGAAGAAGGAACGCCAGCGGCGCGGCTTCGTCCTGCTCGTCATGGCGCAGCAGGCGGTGATGGGCAAGTTCAAGGCGTGGCCCGACGCCTATGCCAGGCGATGCCGCAAGCGGGGCATGCCCGTGCCGGCCCTGCCCGACGCCTGAAAAAAGCCGCTCCGGGGCGATCCCGAAGCGGCTTGTCGCAAACCCTATTTCAGATGCGCGCGCATCATCCAGGCGAATTTCTCGTGGATGCGCCCGCGCTCGACCGCCAGATCCTCGGTCAGCGTGTCGCCATGCTCGGCGGAGATATGCTCGACGCCCGACAAGGTGGTCGAGAGCTGGACCTGCGCGGCTTCCATGATGCGCAGCATCTCCACATCGCTCTGGGTGCCGTCATGCTCCGTGACCTTGGAGCGCGCGACCATGCCCGCGAGCGTCCCCTCGGCGTGGCAGTCCAGCGCCTTGATCCGTTCGGCGAGGTCGTCCTGTCCGACGAAATGGTCCTCGTAAACGGTCTGGAACAGCTCGTGCAGCGGGCCGAAGGACATGCCCGTGACGTTCCAGTGGAAGTTCTGCGCCAGCATGGTCGTGACGGCGGTTTCGGCGACCGCCTGGTTCAGCGCCTCTGCGATCGCCTCGCGGGCGGACGGGCTGATATCGGCTGCGGGTTGCGCCATCGGGAGTCTCCTCTTCGTGAAATCCGTCAGGGTAAAATCGGTCGAAACGCGGTCAGGTCAAGGCCGTGCGCGCATCTGCCTTTGCATGGTCCCGTCGCGGTGTCTCGTCCCCTTCGATCCCCCCGGCGCGCGCCTCGGCAACGCGGCGGGCGAGAAAGGCCATCCGCGCGCGGGCGGGCGGGGCGACGTGGCGGATCGTGAGAAAGCGCAGGCTGTCGCCATCCCCCCGCGCCGCCGCCTCGACCAGCGCGAGCAGCCACGATTCGTCGAAGCTGATATCCGCCTCGCCGGGGCGATAGAACGTCAGATGCCGCCCGGTCGCCTGCGGCGCGGTCGCGACCAGCGAGGCGAGACAGGGCTTCATGCCCGCATCGGGGACGGTGCAATCGCAGGACGCATCGACCCGCGCCCCCGCCCGGCACGAACACGCGACGAAGCGCATCCGCGCGAGCAGGGCGCGGTCGACGGGCGCGGCCCGGGCGGCATGGGCGAGCGAAAAGGGCGGGGCCTGCAATGCGGTCATCGTGCTGTCCGGTCGGTGCGAGAGCGGTTCGGTATGTCCGACCAGAATAATCGGACATGCATGGACCGCAAGACGCAATCCGGCGGTCTCGCGGGACCAAACGTCTCAGTAGTTGCGGTCGCGGGTCAGGTGTTCGCGATCCATCTCCAGCAGCTTGCCGGCCCCGGCATTGAGCGAGATGAGGAAATCCATGACGGACAGGCCCAGCGCGATGCAGGTGAGATAGACGCCGTCCGAAGAGATCTCGACACCGTAGAATCCCAGCGTCGACAGGTAGATCAGCATGCCGATCGCCCCGCCGAAGAAGACGAGGTCGAAGGTGATGTCGAGCACGAATTCCGTCTTGGACTCGATGTCGAAGCTCTTGAAGGCCGTGATGCCAAGGGAGACGACGGCGAGGAGGAGGATGAAGATCAGGACCTGGTTGAAATCGACCATCGTTCCGAAGATCTCTTCGAAGTCGCGGAATCGCAGCAGGAACGCGAGGACCAGGATCAGGAAGACGATCGCGCGCGGTGAAAAGATGGTCCGTATCATCGCAGCCGTTCCCCGTTACCCCCCGCTTCGTCGTGTCACATTCCGGCCCCCGTCGCAAGCGCGGGGGCCGGTTCGCCTATTCCGCGGCCTGCGGAAAGGGCGGTTTGTCGGAGCCGGGCGGCGGCACGGGCATCCCTTCCGTCCAGACGAGGGTCGGCGTCACGTCGGTCGGCACGGCGTCGACGAGGGGGGCGTTGCCGTCCGCCCCGCCCAGCGCGGGGGCCGCATGCGAGGCGGCGGCCACGGCTTCCGGGGGCATCGCCGGTACGTTATCGGCCCGGCGCCCTTCCGGAATGGCGGGGAAGGCGGGCGAGGGCAGGCGCGCGCCCGGCGCCGCGCCGAAGGCCACCGTCTCGTCCCACCGCATCGTATGCCCGTCGCGGAAGCCCTTGCTGACCGCGCGGGTCAGGCGGCGGTCGCGGTTGTACTGCGCCTTCTGCCCCGCGCCCGCCATGACCAGCGTGCGGATGCCGCGCCAGCCCATCTTCGGCAGCTTGCCGAAATACCAGACGCGCACGGCGAGGAGCGAGGGCGTCACCACCAGCGTCAGGATGGTCGCGAAGCCGAGGCCGAAGACGATGGCGGTGGCGAGCTGCGTCCACATCATCGCGCTGGGCGCGCCGACGGTGATGCCCCCTGCCTGGAAGTCGATGGATACTGCGAACATCATGGGCAGCAGGCCCGCAATGGTCGTGACGGTCGTCAGGATCACGGGGCGCAGGCGCTGCACCCCGGTCTGGACGATGGCCTCGACGGGGGGCAGGGTCTGGCGGAACTCCTGAAAGGTGTCGATCAGGACGATGTTGTTGTTCACCACGATCCCTGCCAAGGCGACGATACCGATACCGGTCATGATGATGGAGAACGGCTGTCCCATCACCATCATCCCCACCAGCACCCCGCCAACGGACAGCACGACCGCGAGCAACACCAGCACCGAGTTGTAGATGCTGTCGAACTGCGCGAGCAGGATGATAAACATCAGGCCCAGCGCCCCGGCGAAGGCGCCCATGAGAAACGCCTGGCTCTCCTGCTGTTCCTCGAAATCGCCCACGAAGGTCGGTTTGACGCCCTTGCCCAGATCGGCGGTCTTCAGCCATTCGCCGATTTCCGCGATCTTCTCGTTGGCGTTCACCCCGTCCTCCACGTCGGCGGCGACGGTGAAGACGCGCACCCCGTCGACGCGCGTGATCTCGGATACCTTGGGCACCGCGCGGCGCTCGACGAAGTTGCCCAGCGGAACCAGCCCCACGTTGGTCTGCACGCGCAAGCGGTCGATGATGTCGATATCGCGGTTATCCGCCGGGAAGCGCCCGCGAATGTCGATCTCGTCGTCCGAATCGTCGGGGCGGTAGGTGCCGACGGTGACGCCGCGCGTGACCAGCTGGACCATCGAGCCGATGGAGGCGACATTGGCGCCGAACTTGCCCGCCTCCGTCCGGTCGATGGCCAGTTCCCACTCGATGCCGGGCAAGGGAAGCGTCGAGCTGACGTCCTTCAGTCCCTCGACCTCTTCCATGTGACTCATGACCGTGCGGGTCGCCGCTTGCAGCACGTCGAAATCGACGGCGGCAACGCGCACCTGCACGGGCTTGCCCTGCTGCGGGCCGTCGGCCATCTCGGCCAGCTCGATCTTCACGCCGGGCAGTCCCGCAACCGCCTCGCGCAGGTCTTCGAGGATCTCGGCGCCCAGCTTGCGCTCGCGCCAGTTGTCGAACTCGAACTGGATCTGGCCGATGGCGTCCTTGGGCTTGCCGCCATTGTCGGCACCGCCGCCCCCGCCGCCGACCGTGGCGAGGATGGCCGAGACG
>ENA-ORXT01007081-ORXT01007081.1-marine-metagenome-genome-assembly--contig:-NODE-7081-length-10161-cov-4.052856_pt1 | contig 10161 bp, 7 predicted proteins | sample MGYA00237868_ERZ511482 | MGnify/ENA metagenome assembly ERZ511482
CATTGCGCGTTTGAAATCCATTCCGGCCGCCAACGGCTCGTTGCTGGATCACACGCAAGTGCTCTTCGGCAGCGGTCTGGGCAATGCCAGTTCACACTCTAACCGCGACCTTCCGGTGCTGCTGGCTGGCGGAGGTTATCAACACGGTCAACATTTGAAATTAAAAGAAAGCACTCCTCTGGCAAATCTGTTTGTCACGATGCTGCAACAAATGGGCATTCAAACCGATGCCTTTGCTGGCAGCAACGGCGATTTGAACAGTCTATTAAAGGCCTAAACCCCATGCACTTGCGATACCATCATCATCCATTGGCTGTGGCGGCGACCCTCTTTTCACTGACCAGCATCCTATTGCTTTCAGCGTCGACGCACGCCGATGAATTCGCTGATAAGGTCAATCCGTTTGTAAAAAAACATTGCATCGCCTGTCACGATCAGCGTGAAGAGAAGGGCGACTTCCGAATCGATCAGCTCAGCCGCGACCTCTCGGATCCCGCCAACGCGATCGCTTGGCAGGACGCCGTCGATTTGGTGAAGCTCAGCGAGATGCCGCCGCCCGAACAACCGGCACCGACCGAAGCCGAACTTAACGCATTCGTTTCCGCCGTCGACGAAGCGATTAAAGCCGAAGCGATGAAGGGCGCCGCGACGCGCACGGAAATCCGCCGGCTGAGTCTTTCAGCGATGGAGAACACGGCGAAGGATTTACTGGGGACGCGCTTGAGTCTGTCCCAAGGGTTGCCTGCGGATCCCGAGGTTGCCGGTTTCGATAATATGGCTGAAGCCTTGGGGCAATCCGATGAATTTATGGAGACGCTGCAAAACAATTCCCGGCGGCTTGCGCGTGACGTTATCTCGTATCGCTCGGACCCGCGTGACAGGGAAATCTTCAACATGTCGAAGATCAAAAAAGGTTCCGACGTCGAAGGACGCAAAAACGAATATGTGCTCTACAGCAGTCGCAGTCGCTCCAACACGGTCTGGCCCGAAAAGTTTTCGGCGCCCCGCACCGGTGTCTATCGAATCCAGCTCAAGGCTTTTCAAACCGACAATCGATACGCGCTAAATGCTGCCGGTAAGGAACTCAAGAATCAAAAAGATGTTGGCCCCATCATGCCCCAACAGCGGACTCGTTTCGCCGCGATCATGGCGGTGCCCGCAGAAGCGATGAATGAGTCAATGAAGACTGAATCGGCCGGTGGTACCGAAGTAGGGCTGATCGAGATCGGCAAAAAAATGGGGATGACCGAAGTAGAAGTGGTGCTGGAAAAAGGGCAAAACTTCTTTGTCTACGCGATCGACACGTACCGGACTCAGCGCGTTCCCACCGCGAACGTCGGTGGTAAAAAAATGACAGTCGGTGAATTGCTGCATCTCAAAGAGATTCGCGTGGAAGGTCCGCTGATGGATTCGTGGCCCACCCGAGTCCAGCAAGCGCTGCTGCCAGAAAAAGCAAACGTTCCCGTCAGCCAACGTCTGGATGTGCTTGAGCTATCAAGCAGACGGCTCAACGGGCCTTACGCTTTTCTCACCCGCGCGTTCCGCCGCCCAATCACCAAAGGCACCCTCGGCCGTTACAAACTCATGTACGAAATCGGCGTCAAGGCGGGGCTGACTCGGGAATCGGCGATGCAAAATGTGGTGGAATCGGTGCTGTGTTCGCCTCGTTTTCTTTACAACTTCGATACGGGTGAAAAGGATGCGTGGGCGATCGCCAGTCGATTGTCGTACTTTCTCTGGAACACGATGCCCGACGATGAACTGTTGGCATTGGCCGATGCGGGCGAATTATTGAAACCCGAAGTCATTGAGGATCAAGTTACCCGCATGCTGAGTGATCCCCGGGTCGATCAATTCGTTTCCGATTTTACCGCCCAGTGGCTGGGTTTGAAAAAGGTCGGCGCGATGCCGCCGGACCCAGACCTCTATCCCGAATACGATAAAGCGCTCGAACATGCGATTCGAACGGAGTCCGAAACGCTGTTTAAGAACATTCTCAATAACAATCGTCCAATCACCGAATTTCTGGCTCCCGGCTACGCGATGTTGAACGAGCGATTGGCTATTCATTATGGAATTGATAACGTTCAGGGCACCGAGTTTCGCAAAGTTTCGCTGCCATCGGACAGCCCGCGCGGTGGATTATTGGGCCACGCGAGCATGCTGACCATCACGTCCGACGGTACGCGTACCTCTCCGGTCGTCCGTGGGGTTTGGGTTTTGGAGAGCCTATTGGATTCTCCGCCTTCACCTCCGCCGGCCGATGTGGAAGCGATCGAACCCGACGTGCGCGGCGCTACCTCTATTCGCGAGATGTTAGCCAAACACCGCGATGTCGCCAGTTGCCGCGAGTGTCATCGGCGTATTGACCCGTGGGGTTTTGGCTTGGAAAACTTTAACGCGATCGGTGCCTGGCGAGACAATTACTTCGGTGCGCGGAAGAAGAAGCAAAAGATGCCGTCCAAAGGCAAGCCGGTTGATTCGACTGGGACTTTCGCCGACGGCAAAGACTTTGAGGGCGTTGAGGGACTCAAGTCGGCGCTGCTGAAGCGTTCGGACCGATTTGCTCACGCGTTAACGGCGAAGTTGTTCGCACACGCGCTAGGTCATCCGGCAACCGTCGCTGAGAAGATTGAAATCGACGAAATCGTTGCGGCGAACAAGTCTTCGGGCGGTCGATTCTCAGATTTAATCACAGCCATCTGCACTTCAAAATCGTTCCGGGGTATTCGTTAACTTTCGAAACGATGTCATCTGCCAGTCGCCTAATTTTTCTTCACGGGCCACAGTATCCAATCACCATCGGTGTCAGCGATTAAAAGATTTTCCGGTCGATCAAATGCAAAGGGGTTGGACCACTGGTTGTGCTTTGCCCCATCATCGTCCACATCGACGCCAACGCTGTAGACGATGATCGTATCGCCAGTTATCCGGAACTTCAGTGGTTGTCCAGAGACGCGGTCAATCGGGGCTTCGTCGACGTAATCTCCAATGAGATCATCCAGCGTTTTTGGCCATTGACCGCTTGCACGGTGAAAGCGTTTCGCCGCGATAGCCAGCACCGTCGCATTTTGTAACGCAGCGGCGTTGTTCAGCGCGTCTCTTACCCGACTAAATGAAGAAACGAATGCTATGAATTCCTCATCCCGTTTTTCCGCTTCCAACTCCTTTAGATCGCCATACTCCGGATCCCAAAAGTTGGCCGTGAACGCTTGTTCGATTTGCTCATTATAGTGTTGAATCGATTCAGTTACTGCTTTCCGAGTTGGTGCCGACAACATCACAGCTGGGCCAAAAAATGTGCGCGTTGATTGAGAATGTTGATGCCAAGGCACGTCGTAATTCTCTGTCCCGTCCCAATCCACGTTGCCGATCAACGTTTTTGCCATCAAGAGAACTTCAAGACCGACCGGAGTTAATCGTCCATCACCATTGCCATCATCGGAATATATACGTTGGATTAAATCCTTAGTTAAGATGCGCTCAACTGGAAAACTTCTTTGCATCGGAACTTCGAATTTGGCGATCGAGTTTTGCAGGCGCTCCAGTTGTTGCGGACTGAATAATCTTGGGTTCTCATTGACCATCTCTTCGACATGCCGGACGGCCATATTGAAAATGGCAGATCCAATGACGGTGGTAGTCGTAAATGGCTCGTTATAAAGCTGGCGAGCGAAACCGAGAGTGGCTTCGACGTTCGCGATCACGCGATCGGGATCGGATTGCGTTACGGCCAATCGGGAATCTATGATTAATACTGATGCAGCACCGCGAAACGACTGAACGTGAGGCAGCAGAATTCCCATAGTTGATCTACTCATCAAATACTTGGCTTCATTGGAGAAACCTTCCTTGCCAAATCCCGACTCTACCCAGGCGTAGATATCCCCAGCGTTGTCGTATTCGCTTTGGGGATAAAGCGCAGTGAAGTCCTCTTTGGAGTATCGGCTGACATCCGCATGCAGCGCGAGCCCCAAGTGGTCAAGTTTGGAACCTTTGCGAATTGCCTCAAGGAGATCCTGTGATTGTTTAATGGAGGTGACTGCTGCTTCCCATTGTTGATCGCCTGGCCGCGGATACTCCTCGAATCCATCAACGCCGACACTGGTGATGAACTTATTGTACAAGGTCATACGTCCATTCAGCCCGTACTTGATCCATGTATCCCGATAGACGGGCCAGGCTTTTTGATCCTGCGGTATGGACTCGATTGGTTCGTTCATCTTTGCTGAGTAATCAGCTGCGATGCTTGGGCGCGCAAGATTATAGAACGCGAACAGTCCAAGATAAACGATGGTTAACGTTAACGCAGACCACAGCGAAAATTTTAAAGCTTTGATCGCAATAGGTCGATTGCTCAACCGAGTCGATCGAAACAGTCGGGCTGAAACAGCAGCATTGCCAAAGGATGCCAATAATTGTTCCCACGATTGACCACGCTGGTGGCCGTCCTGAAAATGGGCGATCAGTTCTTCGGTGATCTCGTATTTCTCGAATCGAAACAGCCGAGTCTGGGTCACTACCGATCGAACCATCGCTTGCACATCATCCGGCAGTTCCGACTGCGTTAGTGATTCTTTCCAGTTGCCTTCGGCAAAGAACTGCCTCCTTGTACGTCGGAAAGAACGTCGGAAAGATCCACGACCAAAGAGCCCACGACGGAAAAAGCCTGCAAAGGTAGGCATCAGGCGTTCGAATGTTTCATGATCTAAAATGTTCATTGCATTCCAAATTCAAAGGTTTGTCTTAATACTCGCGTGGTCGATCCCTAATAACCCTATCCAAAGGACGGCGATTGAAGGTTCGAGTCCGTCGTTCGTGTTAGGCCCAATGCGCCCATGCCTTTGACCAGCGCCGCCCATTGTTGACGATCACTGGCCAATTTCTTTTTGCCTTTGGCCGTCAAGCGGTAGTAACGGCGAACGCGTCCGTTGTCGCCTTTCTTCTCGCGCGAGGTCAACATTTTTTTGGCTTCGAGGTTGTAAAGCATCGGGTACAGTGTGGACTGTCCCAGCTCGAATACACCCTCGGATTGCCGAGCCAAAGATTCGACGATCTCGTAGCCATACTTTTCACCACCGGCCAGTAACTGCATTACCGCAGTCGGCCCGGCGCCGCGCATCATCTCTCGTTCCAATTTCATAATCTGTTCCTGTCCTTGTTGGTATGTAATACATAGTATGCAAGGCAGCGTAAATGTGCAAGAAGTTTTGTGTCGGGCGGATCCTGCCTCATGGATGAGTAAGCTGGCAACTCCGAAAAACGCGGGAGAAGATTGTGACAAATTTCACAAGGGAGGTTTTTCCAGATCCGCAGCCAGTTTTTTGTTGGATCCGGTGGCGAAGTGGCTTACATTGGAATGTTCCTCTACGAACTGACTCCAGCGTCTTGTTAATTCAAACAATTTGTTCCAGCGGTTTGGATAAGCGGCCTTTTCATGCGGCTGGAACTTTCTATATCCGTAAACTTTCACTTCTCTGGGAGAATACTATGACCACCGGTGTAAAACTTTCTAACGTTTTGTGTGCGGCTGATATCATGACCAAGAAACTGGTCAAGCTTCGTCCTGAACAAGACGTCTTTCATGCTATCGACTTGTTGGTGAAGAACAAGATTTCCGGTGCGCCCGTCGTCGACGAGAAGGATATGCTGATCGGCGTTTTCACCGAAAAGTGCTGTTTAGAAGTGCTGGTGGATACCGCTTATGAATCGTTGCCGACCAACGAAGTCGCCGCGTTCATGATTCAGGCTCCTTTGGCGATCGAAGAGAATATGCAGCTACTAAGTATTGCGCAACTGTTCATTAGCCAACCGGTGCGTCGTCTCCCGGTCGTCCGAGATGGTAAATTATTGGGGCAGATCAGCCGCCGCGATGCGATGAAGCACATGTCGGAGCTAAACAAGCCGATCCGCGCCAAAGGCAGCGCGACGCTATATCTCTCAGCGCTGGACCTGCGAAAATCGCCAGCGGTTTAGTTCAAGTGGCAATGTTGTCGAGGATTTTAGCCAATATAAACCCTAAACCCGCAGCGGAAGCAAGCGCGGTTCCGCGCGCGGAAATAACTCGCTCATTTGCACGTTGGGCGTCGGGCGTGTATTGGGATTCACAATCTACTGGTCGGCGTTCATGCCCAGCTGTTTCATTTTTCGATAAAGGTTTGAGCGATGGAGGCCCATGTTGGCGGCCGCATCGGTGATGTTACCTTTGGCGTGGTCGATCTGTCGCTGAATGTAGTCCATCTGAAAACTTTGCGTCGCTTCGTTCAGCGATAGCGACAACGGGGTCGCCGATTCCTCGGCCGCCGGTGCGTTGATGAACGCGAGATCATCTGGAAGCACCTTGTCACCGTCGGACAGATAAGCCAATCGCTCCATCATGTTCCGCAGTTCGCGCACATTGCCCGGCCAACGGTGGCCCAACAACAACTTTTTCGCAGCCCCAGAAATTGTCGGTGTTGATCGGCGCGCTTTCTTACAGAACCCATCCAGAAAATGGTTCGCCAGTAGCAACACGTCATCACCGCGCTCGCGCAGCGCCGGCAATTCGATGGTGACGACGTTCAATCGGAAGAACAAGTCTTCGCGAAACTTCTTATCACGAACCAATTCACCCAGATTCTGATTGGTCGCCGCCACCACACGCGCCGAGGTAGGGATCGGGACGCTGCCACCGACACGCACGACGATTTTCTCCTCCAGCACGCGTAGCAATTTCGCTTGCCCGCTGAGACTCATATCGCCGATTTCGTCGAGGAACAGTGTGCCGCCGTTGGCCAATTCGAATTTACCTTCTCGCGCCTGATGAGCGTCGGTAAACGCTCCTTTCTCGTGCCCAAATAGTTCGCTTTCGAGCAGCGTTTCGCTGATCGCCGCGCAATTGACCGCCACTAAAACCTCGTCACGTCGTTGGCTTAAATAGTGGACTAATTGAGCAACGACCTCTTTGCCGGTGCCATTTTCGCCGGTAATCAGAATCGCCAGATCGGTGTCTGCGATTCTGGCCAATGTCTGTTTCAATTCGGTAATTGATTCGCATTGCCCAATCAATTCCACAGCACCCGCGGCTTCGTCGGCGATGTGCGATTTCGTGGAGACCAATTTTTCGACGTGTTGTGTGTTTCCGATCGCGACCGCTGCATGAGATGCCAATTCGGTGAGTGCGACTTCGTCCTCAGCGGTGAAGTTTCCACTGTTGCGATTGATGACCTCGAACGCACCGATCACTTTCTCATTTGCGTCCAGCATCGGGACGCACAAAATCGTCTTCGTTTCGAATCCCAGTTGCTGGTCAACGCTGCGATTGATTTGTTGTTGTTCATCAGAAATGTCTTCATCGACGCGCACAGGTCGCCCCGTTTTCATGACTTGTCCCACAACACCGGCCGAAGCAGGAATTCTGAGCATCCCGTCTTGGACACCCAACGCTGGTTTTCCGATCAGCGTTTCTCCTGAGGAATCCGGCAAGAAAATCGTGGCGCGCTCGGTACCCAGCAAACGTGTCGAAGCTTCCGCGATCTTGATCAGTAACTGATCCGTTTCGCGCGATTGATTCCATTTGGCAGTCATTTCCAGAATCGTCTGAAGTCGATCACCACGCCGCTGGTTGACGATCTGGTTTTGGTGGCTGATCAACGTAAGATGCAGCGCCGCAGCGACGGAGTCGAACTCTTCAGGCGAGGGCGTTTTTGCGTTTTTCTGAACCAGCAGCATGCCCTGATACTGCGGGTCAGATGTCGAGTGCGCTACCGGCGTTGCGATCCAATCGCCCGCAGATTGACAACGTTCCGCATCTAAAACATCGGTCAACAGGTCTTGCGGTGGTTTGTCATTACCCGCGTTGCCCAGCGTGCGCCATTGGCCTTTAACGCCTCGAAGAACCGCAGTGGTCGTGGCACCGGTAGCCGAATTGATGAGGCCGGTAGCCGATTCGAAAAATTCGGCGGAGTGAGAAGTCTGCAGAGATTTGACAATCAGCTCGGGCAAAAGTTGTGGCCCGTTGTCTCCCTGAGTGATGCGATCGGTTTGGGCTTGATAGCTCATCTTACAACTGACTTTTTCTTAAAGTGTTAGCCGATGGGTCATTCGTTAACGTTTGGGTGTTGGTTAACAGACATTGGTTGATAGGCGTTTGTCGATCTCGATGGCGGCCTCCCAAAGTCGGCGATCCTAGGTCCGCGCGCTGAGCACTTGAAATTTACCAGACTGTCCTCATTTTGACACTCAGGGGCAATGAACAAGCCAAGCGGTTGTGGTAAAATAGCGGAGAATTGGGCTCGCCAGATTTCGGAGCGACCCATCCTGATCCCTTACCAACGATAACCGAAGGGTTTCAGGAATTCCAAACGAAAATTAGAGGAACGTTATGGCGGGTATGTTTGAGGGTAAAAAAGGTCTGATTTTAGGCGTCGCGAACGATCGTTCGATTGCTTGGGCGATTGCGGACAAAATCATGTCCGAAGGCGGTCAGTGCGGTTTTACGCATCTGCCCGATCGCGAAGATGATGACAAGAAGAAGAATCACCGGCGCGTTCAGAAGTGTTTGGAAAAATCCGATTACCAAGATCAAGCAAAATTTTTGGTCCCGTTGAACGTCCAAGATGACCAGCAGATCGCCAGCGTGATGGACACCGCGAAACAAGAGTTTGGCAAAATCGACTTTCTTCTGCATTCGATCGCGTTTGCCGATCGCGCCGATTTGCAACGTGAAACCGTCGAAACCAGTCGAGACGGGTTCAATCTAGCGATGGAGATCAGCTGTTACAGCTTGATCGCGGTCGCCAATGCGGCGCGTCCGATCATGTCTGATAAATCTGCGATCGCTTGCATGACATATTTCGGCGGCGAAAAATGTGTGCCCGGATACAACGTAATGGGAATCTGCAAAGCGGCGTTGGATGCCACGATGCGATATTTGGCTTACGATCTGGGCCCCGCCGGCGTACGGGTCAACGCGCTCAGCGCCGGGCCGCTCAAAACACTCGCCGGAAGTGCTGCTGGTGTGGGTGACATGCTGAAGATGTACGAACACATGGCGATGACCGGGAAGAACATCTCGCACGAAGACGTTGGCAAGTCCGGCGCGTTTCTGTTGTCCGATCTATCCGAAGGCATCACCGGCGAAATCCTCCACATCGACGGTGGATATAACGCGATGGGATCACCAGGCCGTCTGACGAACATGCTGGCGTAGGTTGGATTTTTAATCCGACGATAGAGGCATGGAGATAGATTCGGCGCTTCTATCGATTGTTTAAGGATCAAACGTAGGACGGGGCACTCTTGCCCGTCCAAAATTTTGAATTTCTGATCTATCCAAGTGGTCGGGCAAGAGTGCCCAACCTACGTTTTGGATATTAGGATAAAGAGCCGATTACCGGCGGTTGCCGCCGAGCAGACCCGCGCGGTGAAGAAAATACAGCAACGTCATTAGCGAGGTTACAAACGCGGCGACGTAGGTCATCGCTGCCGCGTTGAGAACTTTGTCGATGCCATAGCGTTCTTGTTCGGAAACGATGCCAGCTTCGACGACCAGATGCTTCGCGCGGTTGCTGGCATTGAATTCGACTGGCAGCGTCACCAATTGAAACAGCAGCAGCAATCCATACAAGCACGCTCCGATAACGAAAACGACTTGACCGATCGCGCCGGCCAGACCGAGAGGCTGATGTGTCTCGCCTCCCACGACGACATCGATGCGAAGCTGCCGTTCCAGCTGCGCGAGAAGGACCTTCAGCCCCTGCCCGTCGCGAACCTCGACGAGGTGGACGCCATTTACCGCAAGGTCGCCACCACGGCACCGTTGCGGCAGACGATAGACGTGGAGGTAGTGCGATGAAGGTGTCCTTCGACCGGCCGACCGGCCTCTTCCTTGCGGCCGCATTCGCCGCGGCGGTTCTCGCCGGGAGCGTCGGTCCCGCAGTGGCGCAGGAGGCGACGGTGTTCACCGAACCACCGTCCGCCGAGGAGCTCGCCGACATCCTGTTCCCGGCGAAGACGCGCTCGATCGTCATCGACGAGGCACCGGACGAGACCGGGTCGGCCCCTGGCACCGACGCACCGGGGGGCGCCTTCGGCCTGATGATCAATTTCGCCTACGGCAAGGCGGAGGTGCTCGCCGAATCGATGCCGCATCTGGACGCGGTCGGGCGGATGCTCAACCTC
>ENA-ORXT01007082-ORXT01007082.1-marine-metagenome-genome-assembly--contig:-NODE-7082-length-10161-cov-3.882388_pt1 | contig 10161 bp, 7 predicted proteins | sample MGYA00237868_ERZ511482 | MGnify/ENA metagenome assembly ERZ511482
CGGACTTAAAAAAATAGTTTCTTAGAAGGAAAAAGATGTTTTCATATACGTGTTTCTTATTGATGAACAAGTCTATTACTGGTACTATAACCAAATATAAGGAGCTAGGGTTTAAAAGTTGACTTTTTTTTGATAGGAAATTGAGAAAGAGGAAGGAAGAAGTCTGCTAAACACAGAACCAAAAAAGAAACTGCTCCTAACTGGAGCAGCCCACATTATGAGAACACCCGTTAATTCTTAGAATATTCAAAAAGAACTGCTCCGAACCTTTTAGGGCAGCGGAGCAGCCCACTATGAGAACACCCGTTATATTTTAATGGCTAATGCCAGATATTTCAAATTAGGTGACAGGAGGTATTCGTCACCTCTTACTAAAATCTTTTAACCTTTTTATTCTAATCGGCTAATAAGTATCATTCTTAATTCCGATAAAAAATCCCATGATAAAGCGTTTTTATTCGCTCTTTTCATTGTTCCCCCTTAAGACGTTTGAGAACCTCTAAAAGTTATGTGGGCACTTGTTATTGTTTTTAACTTGTGTTAAAATAAAATTTATTTATTGTTGATAGTCAGTTATTAATGCTTGTTAAAATGGATAATGTTAAAAACTGTTAAGAGTTTAGTCGATTGATAATCAATTTAAAAAACAATATTTCGCTTAAAGGCACAACCTAAATCTATCATAGATTCCGTTTTAGCAACCCCATCAATATTGTCAATGACATCGTATAAAATACGCCTTAAATCTTCTTGGTCTTTGGCAAATATTCTTACATAAAGCGTGTACTGACCCGCAATAAAATGGCATTCTGTTATTTCTGGAATATTTTTAAGGGCTTCAATGACACTTTGGGTTTTATGTTCCTTGTCTAAAGTAATGCCTGTAAAAGCACCGTATCCGTAACCAAGCCTTCTTTCATCGAAAGTTGGATTAATTTTCGTAATAATTTTTTTACGCCGTAGTCGGTCTACTCGTTTATGTACCATTGTATTAGAGATACCAATTTCGTCTGCAATTTGAGAGAAGGCTTTTCTTCCATCCTCTTCTAATTTTTTAATTATTTGTCTATCAAAGTCGTCGAGTTCGTAAATCATAAATTATATTTTGAGTCAAAATTAACCTGAAAATGTTTATTTGGGAAAAAATGACTCTATATTTTTGTTTACAGAGTTAAAATAGGTTTTTTACAAAATCCCCTTATATATTTGTACCAAATCATCTAAAATTTCCAAAATGCTAACAGCAACAATCGACCAAGCGCAAAAAATAATTGCCAAAGAGGATAAATATGGTGCCCACAACTACCATCCTTTACCAGTAGTTTTAGAAAAAGGAGAAGGAGTGTATGTATGGGATGTAGCAGGTAAACAATATTTTGATTATCTCTCGGCTTATTCTTCCGTGAATCAAGGGCATTGCCATCCAAGAATTTTAAAGGCAATGTTAACACAAGCGCAAAAATTGACCTTAACATCTAGAGCTTTTCATAACAATATGTTAGGCGCATTTGAGGAACAGCTACATCAAATTTTTGGCTATGATAAGGCATTGCCAATGAATTCGGGAGTGGAAGCCGTAGAAACGGCTATGAAATTGTGTAGAAAGTGGGCTTATGAAGTGAAAGGCGTTCCAGCGAATGCAGCGAAAATTCTATTTGCTAAGAATAATTTTCATGGTCGAACTTTATCCGTCATTTCTGCCTCTAATGATCCTTCTAGTCGAATGGGCTTCGGACCTTATATGAATGGGATTGGTTCGGTACCTTATAATGATCTTGCAGCTTTGGAAGCGCAATTGGCGAGTGACCCAAATATTGCGGCTTTTATTGTAGAGCCTATCCAAGGGGAAGCAGGGGTTGTGGTGCCAGATGCAGATTATTTACCGACCGTTGCTGATTTGTGTAAAAAACACAATGTTCTATTTGTAGCAGATGAAATTCAGACAGGATTAGGGCGAACAGGGCATTTATTAGCAACGTATATGGATGGTGGCAACACCAAATTGCGACCAGATATTATTATTTTAGGGAAAGCCTTATCGGGTGGCTTTTTGCCAGTCTCTGCGGTATTAGCAGATGATGAAATTATGATGACTATTAAGCCGGGAGAGCATGGTTCTACTTATGGTGGTAATCCATTAGCTTGTGCGGTGGCAATGGAAGCACTAAAGGTATTGATAGAGGAAGAATTGCCACAAAACGCCCTTAAAATGGGGCAACTATTTAGATCAGGTTTAGAAGCATTAGCAAAACAGTTTCCGATTATTAAAAAGGTTAGAGGTAGAGGTTTACTAAATGCCATTGTGATTGATAGCGATGAGCATTCTAAATTAGCATGGAATATTTGCCTTAAAATGCGAGACAATGGTTTATTGGCTAAACCAACGCATGGTAATAAGATTCGGCTTGCGCCACCATTAGTAATTAATGAGCAACAAATAAAAGAGTCTCTAGAAATTATTGGGAAATCGTTGGCCGATTTTTCTTAAAGCGTTTTTTTTGAAACACAAATTTTTTTTGAAACACAAAAGGAACAAAAGAACACAAAAGAGTTTTCACAAAAGGATTTTTTTTGAAACACAAAAGGAACAAAATAAAGCACTTTTGTGAAAACTCTTTTGTGTCCTTTTGCTCCTTTTATGTTTCAAAAAACAAACGTTTAATTAACGTCTAGTAAATTCTCAATTTTCCATTCTCAATTCTCAATTTTTTTGAAATCCATTCTCCATTAAAAAACCGAGTAAATGTCCAACGCAATTTTCCGAACGCCTCCAACAAGAAATGAAAAGGTACTCAGCTATGCTCCAAATACGGCTGAACGAACAGAACTCCAAGCAGCACTAAAACAATTAAAATCTGAAACATGGGATATTCCCATGACGATAGGTGGCAAAAAAATACGGACTGGAAAAACGATTTCCATTCACCCGCCTCATGAGACAGCCCATACGCTAGGTCATTTTCATCAAGGTGGGACTAAAGAAGTACAACAAGCAGTGGATGCTGCCTTGTCTGCTAAAACTGCTTGGGAAAATATGCCTTGGCAAGATAGAGCCGCTATTTTTCTAAGAGCAGCAGATTTACTAGCAGGTCCGTTTCGAGCAAGAATGAATGCAGCTACAATGCTTTGTCAATCTAAAAATGCTTTTCAAGCAGAAATAGATGCAGTAGCAGAACTTTGCGATTTTTTCCGTTTCAATGTGCAATACATGACGGATATGTATCAGCAACAACCAGAAAAAAGTCCAGAAGGTATTTGGAATCGCTTAGAATATCGTGCATTAGAGGGTTTTGTTTTTGCGATTACGCCATTTAATTTTACTTCTATTGCAGCCAATCTCGCAGCTGCCCCTGCTTTAATGGGCAATACAGTGGTTTGGAAACCTGCCGATACGCAGATTTATTCAGCAGCAGTTTTAATGGAATTATTCGAGGCCGCAGGCTTACCAGATGGGGTGATTAATTTAGTTTTTGTAGATGGGCCTGTTGCTGGAAAAGTCATTTTTGAGCATCCAGATTTTGCAGGTTTGCACTTTACGGGTAGTACAAAAGTCTTTCAAAATCTTTGGAGTACTATAGGAAATAATATAGGTAACTACAAAAGTTATCCAAGAGTAGTCGGTGAAACAGGTGGAAAAGATTTTGTAATCGCACATGCTTCAGCAGATCCTAAACAAGTAGCTACGGCATTAGTCAGAGGCGCATTTGAGTATCAAGGGCAAAAGTGTTCTGCGGCTTCAAGGGCTTACATTCCTAAGAGTATGTGGACAGCGGTTAAGAAATATATGAAAGCGGATTTAGCCTCTATCAAGATGGGAGATCCCGCAGATTTTAGCAATTTCGTCAATGCAGTTATTTCCGAACAGTCTTTTGATAAAATAGCGGCATATATTGAAAAAGCAAAGACGGATAAGAAGGCGAAGATTATAATGGGTGGCGGCTACGATAAGTCAGTGGGTTATTTTATTGAACCTACGGTGATAGAAGCAGAAGACCCTAAATACACAACGATGTGTGAGGAGTTATTTGGTCCAGTTTTAACAGTATATGTATACAAGGATAAAGAATACGAGAAAACTCTAGACATTTTAAACGAGACTTCTCCTTATGCTTTAACAGGGGCTGTCTTTTCAACCGATAGAGCTATTATTAAGCTAACGATGGACAAATTAAAGCATGCTGCTGGTAATTTTTACATCAATGATAAACCAACAGGGGCAGTAGTAGGACAGCAACCTTTTGGCGGTGCAAGGGCTTCGGGCACGAATGATAAAGCGGGTTCTATCCTTAATTTATATCGTTGGGTATCACCTCGAACGATTAAAGAGAATTTTAATCCACCTTCGGATTATCGCTACCCTTTTTTGAAGGAGTAATTTGGGGGGATTGTTATATTGTTATATGGTTTTATTGTTTTATGGCTGTATTGTCCAAGTGCTATTAGCAATAACAGGGCGAACGAAAAATATTTTTTATAATATGACAATACTCTTGATTTCATTGAGTTTTTTACAAAATGTCATTCTTGAAAATTCATGAATTACATATAACGAAAACGACTTTTCGTTCGCCCTGTTATCAATACAGCAATATAACAATAAAACAATACAGCAATAAAATGACCAGTATTAAGATAATTAAAAATCGTTCCGATATAGGCGCAGGAACGCGTGGTTCGGATATGGGGATTGATGCCATTGAAATAGCCGCTATTAATCAGCAAAATACCTATTTCAATCAATTTGAATATGAAGACTTAGACACGCATAATGAGTCTGTTTATAATAAAGTAACCAATTCTTTTGCCAAGCAAATTGAGCATGTGTTTGAGCAATGCACTAGGGTTGCCTTAAGTATTAAAAGAACCTTGAAGGAAGATTATTTTCCTATTGTTTTGTCTGGTGATCATTCCTCTGCATTAGGAACGATTAGTGGTATTAAAGCCGCTTACCCAGATAAACGTTTAGGTGTGGTTTGGATAGATGCCCATGCAGATTTACATTCTCCGTACAGTTCTCCTTCGGGCAATATACATGGGATGCCAATAGCGGCTGTTTTAGGTGCGGATAATTTAGCTTGCCAAATCAATGAAGTTATTGGTAATACAGAAAAATATTGGTGGGCTTTGAAAAATATAGGGAAGCAAGGACCTAAAGTTTTGCCTGAAGATTTGGTGTATTTTGGAGTTCGTTCTACGGAACCGCCCGAAGTTCAACAAATGGAGAAAATGAATTTGAGGAATTATAAAGTTGCAGAAATACGGTATCGAGGTCTAGCGACTTGTGTGCAGGAAGCCATTGAACAATTGAAAAATTGCGATCATATTTATATTTCTTTTGATGTAGATAGTATGGATTGTGATATGATTTCTTATGGAACAGGAACACCTGTGCCTAAAGGTTTTGACGAGCAAGAGGTGATTCAAATTATTCAACAACTAATCCACACTAAAAAGGTGGTTTGCTTAGAGTTCGTAGAAATTAATCCGCTACTAGATTTAAAAGGAAATAAAATGGCGGAGGTCGCTTTTGAGGTGTTGGATACGGTTACTGCTGATTTGAAAGATTATTTATAGTTTGTTTCTTCTTACAGGCAAACTCGTAACTTGTAACGCTTAAAAATCAATTATGCCTAATCAATTAACTTCCAATATTTTAATGGTTCGACCTGCTAACTTTGGATATAATCCAGAAACCGCAGCCAACAATGCTTTTCAGGTGAATGACGAGCAATTAGATATAGCTGCAAGGAAAGTAAAGGCAATAGAAGAGTTTGAGGTTTTTGTGGCAAAATTACGGGCAGCAGGCATCAATGTAATTACTATACCCGACACGGAAACACCGCTTAAAACAGATGCTGTTTTCCCTAATAATTGGATTTCCTTTCATGAAGGAGGACTCATCGTTACCTACCCAATGTTTTCTCCAAACAGAAGATTAGAACGCCGCCAAGATATTATTGACCAACTTAGTGAACACTTTGCTTACCAGAATCATGTACGTTTGGAAAGATGGGAAGAAGAAGCGTACTTTTTAGAAAGTACAGGAAGTCTAATATTAGATAGGGTTCATAAAATAGCTTATGCTTGTTTGTCAGAAAGGACGCATCCAAATTTATTGGAGGAATATTGCCAGTTTATGGACTTTCAAAAAGTAGCGTTTAAAAGTGTTGATAAAACGGGGATGCCGATTTATCATACCAATGTAATGATGGCGATAGGGACTAGTTTTGTAGTTATCTGCATGGACAGCATCGCAGAAGTGAAAGACCGAGAAGTATTGACCCAGCTTTTTAAACAAACGCAAAAAGAAATCATCCCTATTACTTTTGACCAATTGTATGCGTTTGCTGGTAATATGCTACAAGTGAAAAATGAAAAAGGCGATACTTTTCTAGTGATGTCGTCTCAGGCTTATCATTCTTTGACAGATACTCAAATACGCCAAATTGAAGCGCATACTCAAATTTTGCATAGTGATCTAAGCACTATCGAAACTTATGGGGGAGGAAGTGCTAGATGTATGATAGCGGAGGTGTTTTTAGAAGAAAAGCAAAAGATTTAAAGAAGTTCCTCCAATACCCGTTGTCCAATCTGAATATTATCATAATTTTTCACAATGAAAGCCTGTGCATGTTTGGCCATCCTATTTAATTGTTGCGGTTGTTGCAAACAATTGTCTATTAACTGAACAAATTCACTAGCCGTATCAGCAATAAAAACCTCCTGTCCATGCTTCGCTGAAATACCTTCTATCCCTATAGTTGTAGTAAGTACAATTCGCCCCATCGCCATACTTTCCAATATCTTCACCCGCATACCACTACCCGAAAATAAAGGAACCACAGTAATTGGATGCGCTGCAATAAAGGCTTTAGCATCCTCCACTTCGCCATGCACAATCACCCCATTTCCAGCTTGTGCAAAAACCCATTGTGGCGTATTTCTACCTGCAATATGGAATTCTAAATGAGGATATTTTTTATGAGCTACTGACCAAACATTTTCCAAAAACCACTTTAAACCATCCTGATTAGGCATCCAATCTAGAGAGCCAATAAAAGAAATAGAGTAGGGAGGCGGTGCAGCAGGTGTAGCCTTATGATAATTTTTTAAATCCAATCCGATAGGAGCGACCATTATTTGTTTGGAAGGACCTAATTTATTGAAATAATCCACATCTCGCTGCGTCATAGCTAAAAGTAAGTCATAGTTTGCTAGTTGGGCAATTTCATAGTTTTTTAGTTTTTTGACCAAATACTGTAAGTACCATTTCTTAGGTAAAAAAGGAGTGTTTTCTGCTACTCGTTCCCATATTTCAAATTCTACATTATGGGCGCGCATGACCACTTTTGCTTTAGAATAGGATCGAATAGTCGAAATATAGGGGGCTAAATTAATGCCTTCCAATTGCACAATGTCAAACTCTGTTGTCAATAATAATTCTTTTAATTTATCTTTGAAATCGGAACTAATAAATCTTGTAATGTGATAAGAATCAGTAGAAAACAAATTTAAAAAAGCATCTTTAGCTTTTACATGATTGTCGAGGTAAACGGTATGAATAGCTTGATAATGATTAAAAGAGGCTGGTAAAGTAGCAATATCGAGGTAAGTTTTAATCGTATTGAAAGATAAGAGGGTAAGTTCGTGACCAAGTTCCTGATAGGCTTTCGCTAAATAGGTTACAGCAATGGATTCTCCATCTTTTAGAGGATAGGGGAATTTACGGCAAAGTTGGAGAATCTTCATGGACTCTTTTTATTTTTTCAAACTACGTCTGACTTAAAAAAATAAACTATTTTGAATCAAAAATAGTAAGTTTATCGCTAAGATAGTATAGGATTGTTTGATGGCTTGATTGTTTGATGGCTGGTATCACGTGTACCTCTTACCATCAAACAATCAAGCTATCCAACAATCATAACCATCAAACCATTTTCATACTTCTTTCTTATGGCCAAGAAAAAGCAAAAAATAACTAAAAAGACGATAAAAACGACAAAACCTAGCCTATTTTCCAAAGCATGGTTTTGGGGTGCTATAATAGCTTTATTAGGCTTTGGAATATATGCCAACACATTAGGTCATGATTTTGCTTTAGATGATTTTTCGGCGATTAAAGATAACAGAATTGTCAAAAAAGGATTAAACGAATTAACAACTATCTGGACTACCCACTATCGCTACGGTTACTGGAATAGCGCAGGAGAATTATATCGACCCTTGCCCTTAACGATGTTTGCAATAGAATGGCAAATGAGTTCAGATAATCCTTTCCTACATCATCTTGTAAACGTGTTATTGTACGCATTGACAGGCTTATTATTGTTTCTGACTTTATTAAAAATATTTAATAAAAAATGGCTATTAGCTTTTTTGGGAACTGCTTTATTTATAGCACATCCAGTTCATACAGAAATTGTGGCGAATATAAAATCTCGGGATGAAATTCTTGCCTTTTTATTCTTAGTTATTTCCTTAAATTGGGTATGGTCTTATATAGAAAAAGAAAAAATAGGCTATTTAATTGGAGCGACTCTTGCCTATACTATCGCCTTGTTTTCGAAAGAAAGCGCCATTACTTTTTTAGCTTTATATCCTTTATTTATATACTTTTTCTCTAGAAGTTCTTGGAAAAAAATAGGTATCGTTACGGGCGTTTTGTTAATCCCTGCCATTCTCTTTTTAGTAGTAAGAAGTCAGGTATTGAGTGGTTTTGTAACGGGTGGAAAGACGAATTCTGTACTTGATAATTTATTAGTAGGCATAGATAATCCAATGGATAGAATTGCGACAACTATTTTATTATTAGGGAAATATTTGTGGACTATGATTTTTCCACATCCTTTGGGTTCTGATTTCGGCTATACGCAGATACCTGCCACTAATTTTGGTGATTGGCGGGTACTATTATCCTTGGTTATACACTTAGGCTTAGGTGGGATAGCAATTTGGGGTTTTAAACAAAAGCACTTTTTGTCCTTTTGTGTGTGCTTTTATGCAATTACCTTTTCTATATTTTCAAATGTTATCTTAGAAATTGGTTCTTCCTATGGAGAGCGGTTTTTATACATTCCTGTTTTAGGATTTACACTAGCTATTGCTTATGCTTTACAACATTTTTTCCCTAGAGCAACGAATGCGAAAGGCTATTTTCAGCAATTCAAAATGCCTTTATTATTGGGAGGTATTTTAGTTGGGCTATATAGTGTGAAAACTATCGAAAGAAATCCTGCTTGGAAAGATAGCTATACCTTATATGCAACGGATATAAAAACAGCTCCTAATAGTGTTAAATTAAACTATCACTATGCCTTAGAGGCATCTAAAAAAGGACAAAACACCAAGAATTCGGTAGAGAAACAACAATATTATCAAGCAGCGAAACAATCATTTACAAAGGCTATTCAGCAATATCCGAGTTATGCGGATGCTTATGGACAGTTGGGTTTATTATACTATCGAGAAGGGAATAGTCAAGAAGCGTTCAAAAACTATCAAGAATCAATTAAATATAAAACCAATAATGCTTTGGTATATAGTAATATGGGAATTCTATACTTTCAGAATAACGATTTAGAGAATGCTAAAAAGGTCTATCAAAAAGCAGTAGAAATTGATCCTTATTTTGTAGATGCTCGAAGAAATTTGGGCGTAGTGTATGCCATGCAGAAAAATTTTCCAGCAGCAATAGAACACTTCTCCGCAGCCCTTAAAGAAGCCCCAAATGATGCCACGATTAACCAGTATTTAGGTTCTGCTTATAGAGATTCGGGAAATGCGTCGGCAGGACGACCATATCTTGAAAAGGCAGAAATATTACGGTCAAAAATGCAGAAATAACTTTAGCTTGCGGTAACAAATAGACCTTACCATCGTACATAAACACCGTCTATTTTTTTGATATTCCTTCCTTTAAAAATATATTTTTTTATTATTTTTGTGGGCTTTTATACTAAAAGCCTCAATATCACTAGCATCATTAACTGCAATACCATCAATTAATACGAGCACCTGCCCTCTTCTACCACCTCTAAGGTAAAATGAAGAATTGTTGCCATTGTGGTTATTGGCGGCATCAACATGCACGCCAGCAACGGTATTTAAAATTTCGGCAACTGTTTTGCCTTGGTGTTGCGCCAATTGCTCAGCGGTAATTTT
>ENA-ORXT01007084-ORXT01007084.1-marine-metagenome-genome-assembly--contig:-NODE-7084-length-10160-cov-5.916493_pt1 | contig 10160 bp, 9 predicted proteins | sample MGYA00237868_ERZ511482 | MGnify/ENA metagenome assembly ERZ511482
CGCCCTTTCCACACCATCATCCCCGGCTTCGCGACCGAGGGCGGCGTGCCGCGCATGGCCTTCGGCGTCATGGGCGGGCCGATGCAGGCGCAGGGTCACGTGCAGATGATCCTGCGCACGGGGATCTGGGGGCAGGACGTGCAGACCGCCGTGGACGCCCCGCGCTGGCGCGTGACGGAGGGGCTGGGCGTCGCCTGCGAAAGCGCCATGCCGGGCGAGGCGCTGGACGAACTGGCCACGCTGGGACACGAGATCACGCTGGAGACGCCGGATTCGGCCTTCGGCTTCGGGGGCGCGCAACTGATCCACCGGCTCGACAGCGGCGTCTATGCGGGCGGGTCGGACCCGCGCAAGGACGGGTGCGCGGCGGGGTTCTGAAGCCGGTGGCGATGGATTTCCCCTCTGCTCCGGGATCTCGCAGAGCGGTACGCCGACCGTCGAGATTCCGGGTCGTCGCCCTGGACAGAGGTGTCCGTCACCCCGCCTCGATGACGAGATCGGCGGGCAGGATATTGGCCGTGACGAACGCGGCATTCGGCAGGTCGTTGCCCTCGGTCTTCGCCCGCGCGCCCTCCTCCGCGAACCCGTGGTCGCGCCAGCGTTGCATCAGTCGCGCGCGCAGCACGTCTTCCGGCACGTTCAGATGCACCGTGAAATCCCAGAGCGGGGCCAGATCCCGCCAGATGGGGCGGTCCAGCAGCAGGTAGTTGCCCTCCACGACGATGGTTTCGGTTCGGGCATCCACGCATCCCGCGCAATTGATCGACTTGTCCAGCGCGCGGTCGAACAGCGGGAAGACGACCTCCTCCTCCGTCTTCAGCCGCCGGATCAGGTGCACGAACCCCGCCGCGTCGAACGTCTCGTGCGCGCCCTTGCGACCCCGCAATCCGCGTTGGTCCAGCAGCGCATTGTCGAGGTGAAACCCGTCCATCGGCACGACCCGCGCCCCCGCATCCTGCGCCGCCACCGCCTCGGCCAGGGTCGACTTCCCGCTCGCGGGCGGGCCGGAGATCGCCACCAGACGCCGCTTGCCCCGGCAGGGAATCGCCCCGATCCGCTCGGCCAGTTCCGCCGGACTCATGCGACCGCCGCCTCCGGCTCCATCGCGCCGGTCATCAGGCCCACGGCGTCGGACATGGTGTAATCCTTCGGGTCGATCACGCAGAGCCGCTTGCCGAGGCGGTGGACGTGGATGCGGTCGGCCACCTCGAACACGTGGGGCATGTTGTGGCTGACGAGGATGATCGGGATGCCCCGGCTCCTGACATCCTGGATCAGTTCCAGCACCCGGCGGCTTTCCTTCACGCCCAGCGCGGCGGTCGGCTCGTCGAGGATGATGACCTTCGACCCGAAGGCAGCCGCCCGGGCCACGGCCACGCCCTGCCGCTGGCCGCCCGACAGCGTCTCGACCGCCTGATTGATGTTCTGGATGGTCATCAGGCCGAGTTCGGACAGCTTGGCGCGCGCCATCTCCTCCATCTTCGAGCGGTCGAGCTGGCGCAGGTACTTGCCCCGCCAGCCGGGCTTGCGCAATTCGCGGCCCATGAACATGTTGTCGGCGATGGACAGCGCGGGCGACATGGCCAGCGTCTGGTACACCGTCTCGATCCCCGCCTCGCGCGCCTCGATGGGGGTCGCGAAGCGCACCGCGCGCCCCTCCAGCGTCACGGTCCCCGCATCGGGCTGCACCGCGCCGGAAATCGCCTTGATGAGCGAGCTTTTCCCCGCGCCGTTATCGCCGATGACCGCGAGGATCTCGCCCGGCATCAGGTCGAAATCGCAGTTATCCAGTGCGGTGACGCGCCCGTACCGCTTGACCAGCCCGCGCCCCGCGAGAATCGGTTCCATCACGCCGCCACCTTTCTGATCCACTGGTCCACCGCCACGGCGGCGATGATGAGCACGCCGATGAGCAGGAACGTCCATTGCGCATCCGCCCCCAGCAGGCGCAGGCCCAGCGTGAAGACCCCGACGATCAGCGCGCCGAAGAACGTGCCGGCGATCGACCCGCGCCCCCCGAACAGCGATATCCCGCCGATCACCACCGCCGTGATGCTCTCGATATTCAGCAACTGCCCCGAGGTCGGCGAGACCGACCCGATGCGCCCGATCAGCGCCCAGCCCGCGAATGCGCAGATCAGCCCGGCGAGGGCATAGACCGAGATGATCGTCTTCTTCACGTCCACGCCCGACAGTTCCGCCGCCTCCGGATCGTCGCCCACCGCATAGACATGCCGCCCCCACGCCGTGTGCTTCAGCACGTAGGCCAGCACCACGAACAGCACCAGCATGAACAGGACCCCGAGGGTGAAGACCGCCCCGCCCATCCGGAACTTGTACCCCAGCAGTTGCAGCAGGGGGGCATCGGCGGCGATGTCCTGGCTGCGGATCGTCTCGTTCGCCGAATACAGGAAATTCGCCGCCAGCACGATCTGCCACATCCCCAGCGTGACGATGAAGGGCGGCAGGCGCATCACCGCGACCAGCCATCCGTTCAGCGCCCCGACCATGGTGCCGAAGGCCAGACCGCAGACCACCGCGATCTCGGCGGGCAGGCCGTAGCGGAAGGTGAACTGCCCCATCACGACCGAGGAGATGACGGCGATGGCCCCGACGCTCAGGTCGATCCCGGCGGTCAGGATCACGAGACTCTGGGCCGCCGCGACGATGCCGACGATCTGCACCTGTTGCAGGATCAGCGTCAGGGCGAAGGGCGAGAAGAATTTCGAGCCGAGCAGGAAGCCGAAGATGGCGACCGACGCGACCAGCACGATCAGCGGCACCAGCGCGGGCGTCGTGTGCAGCGCGTGGTGGAAATGACCGACGAAGCCGCGCCGTGAATCGTCGAACCGCGCGACATCCGTGGCATTGCCGGATGCGGCGGCCTCGTAATCGTCCTGTGCGGACATGGCATTCCCCTCTGGTCATCCCGCGCGTCGGCGGTTGTCTTTCCCCGAGCATCCAACGGACGGGACCGTTACTCAACCCCCGAAACGAAAGGAGGCGAGCCGAAGCCCGCCTCCCGTCCGCATATCATGAACAGCGCAGGGCCTCAGCCCCAGCAGAGGTCCATGCCTTCCTTGCTGTCGATGCTCTCGACGCCGTCGACGGGCTTGTCCGTCACCAGCGCGACGCCCGTGTCGAAGAAGGCCTTGCCCTCGGTCGCCTCGGGCTTCGTGCCGTCCTCGGCCCAGGCCGCGATGGCCTCGATCCCCATGGATGCCATCAGCAGGGGATACTGCTGCGCGGTCGCGCCGATCACCCCGTCGGCGATGTTCTGCACGCCCGGGCACCCGCCATCGACCGAGACGATCAGCACCTTGTCCTCGCGGCCGAAATCCTTCAGCGCCTCGTAGGCACCGGCGGCGGCAGGCTCGTTGATGGTGTAGACGACGTTGATCGTGGGATCCTTCGCCATCAGGTTCTCCATCGCCCGGCGGCCGCCCTCCTCGTTACCGGCGGTGACGTCGTTGCCGACGATGCGGTCGTCTTCCTCGTCGCCCCACTTGCCGACATCCTTGACGTCGATGCCGAAGCCCTGGAGGAACCCCTGGTCGCGCAGCACGCCGACGCTGGGCTGGCTGACGGCCAGATCGAGCATCGCGATCCGGGCGTTCTTCGCCTCGTCGCCCATCGCGGCGGCGGCCCACTGGCCGATCAACTCGCCCGCGAGGAAGTTGTCGGTCGCGAAGGTCATGTCTGCGGAATCGATCGGCTCCAGCGGCGTATCCAGCGCGATGACGAGGATGCCGGCATCCCGGGCCTGCTGCACGGCGGGGACGATGGAGGAGGTGTCGGAGGCGGTCAGCAGGATGCCCTTCGCCCCGTTGGCGATGCACGTCTCGATGGCCGCGACCTGGGTTTCGTGGTCGCCGTCGACCTTGCCCGCATAGGTGTTGAGCGTGATGCCCATCTCCTCGGCCTTGGCCGCCGCCCCTTCGCGCATCTTCACGAAGAACGGGTTCGTGTCGGTCTTGGTGATCAGGCAGGCGGAGACGGAATGGCCGTCGGCATACGCGCTGCCCGACATCGCGACGAGGCCGAGGGCGGTGGCGGCGATCAGTTTCTTCATGGTGTCCTCCCGGGGAACAGATTGGCGTGCAACTGTGTCGTTACCTGCGCTCGGGTGGCAAGGTGCGTTAACGCGCGGGCCGTGTCAACGGCCCCGGGGCGGGTGTCGCCCCGATATCGACCTCACAAAGTTACAAGACGGGCAATCATTAACTTACAAGACTTACCGAACCGCATCAATACGATGGATTTCGGCAGGTTCCGCTTTAGGATGATCTTCGCGTCCCCTGTCGTCTCCACGAGAAGGACAAGACCATGAAGGTTGCAGTGATCGGTGGCAGTGCCTGGTTCGTCGGCGCGCTGGAGAGCATTCTCAACGCCGACCCGCTGCTGTCGATGGGGGCGACGGTAGGCGACCCGCTGCAACTGACGGGCGAGATGGAAGCGGGACAGCCCTGCATCGTCATCTTCGCCTGCCATGCCCGGGCCGACGATATCCAGGCGCTCGTCAAGCGGTGCCGGCGGCGGCGGCACGATGCGCGCATCGTCATGAAACTCGATACCCTGCGCCCCGATCTGGTGCGCGATGCGATGCAGGCCGGGGCGTGGGGCTGCTTTTCGGTCGACGATGCGCCCGAGGTGGTGCTGAGCGTGCTGACGAGCGTGGCCAACGGACGGGCCAGCTATCCCTTCGTCGATTTCTCGCTGCTGAAGGACGACCCGTTCGAGCAACTGACCCGGCGCGAGCAGGAAGTGCTGGAGGCGCTGGCGCAGGGGTGGAGCAATACGCAGATCTCCGCGCGGCTGGGGATTTCGGAAAACACGGTCAAGTACCACCTGAAGCTGATCTACGGCAAGCTCGGCGTCAGCAACCGCGCGACCGCCATCGCCCAGTACATGCAGCGCGACGTGGTCTGAGGCGCCTGAAGCATCCCCCTGCTTTCGCTGCCTGCCGGCGCGCGGAATATCCCGGCAACATGCGGCTTTCCCCGTTTCATCCGGGTAGGCCCGCCCCACCCGCCGGAGTTGGCGCGGACTACGCATCCTCGTGAAATCAGTATCCGACGAGGCGGGGCGGGCCGGGTTGTACGGTGCAATCATCCTTGCACGCTTAACCTGTTCGGGAGATTCCAATGACCGCCAGAGACACCCCCGCCAAACCGCTCGACGTCCGCACGATGAGTGTCGCCGATATCCGGCGCGCGCTCAGCGCCGACCGGGACGGAGAGATCGACGCGATTATCGTCACGCCGGAAACCGAACAGGCGGCGCATGCGATCGTCGATTACTGCTGGCACGACGCCGAGGTCGTCCTCTCCGTCGTCGCCACGTTCAAGCGCGCGGCATAGGCCGGGTGACCACTCCGGCGCGGAGCGATGCCGCTCCGCGCCCCGATACCGGATTCCGGTCCGGACACGCTGCACCAGACAGGACGGTCCTTCCCATGAGCCATACCCTCTTCCCCATGCGCCGCCCCCGCCTGCAACGCTCGACACTGGCCGTGCCGGGGTCGAACACCGCGATGATCGACAAGGCCGCCGACAGCGATGCGGACGTGATCTTCCTCGATTGCGAGGATGCCGTCGCCCCGCCCGAAAAGGTGCAGGCGCGCAGGAATATCGTGCAGGCGCTGAACGATATCGACTGGGCGGGCAAGGGCAAGACGATGTCGGTGCGCATCAACGGTCTCGACACCCACTACATGTACCGCGACGTGGTCGACATCATGGAGCAGGCGGGCGACAAGCTGGACCTGATCCTCGTGCCGAAAGTGGGCGTTCCCGCCGATCTCTACGCCGTCGAGATGATGATCAACCAGATCGAGCAGGGCATGGGCCGCGAACCGCACGTGCAGATGGAGGCGCTGATCGAAACCGCGCTGGGCATGGCGAATGTCGAGGAAATCGCGCAGTATGGCGGGCGGCTGGAGGCGCTGCATTTCGGGGTGGCGGATTACGCCGCGTCCCTGCGCGCCCGCACGGTGGTGATCGGCGGGCTGAACCCCGATTATCCGGGCGACCAGTGGCACAACGCGCTGTCGCGCATGACGGTCGCCTGCCGCGCCTACGGCCTGCGCGCCATCGACGGTCCGTTCGGCGATTTCTCGGACCCCGACGCCTATACCGATGCCGCCAGACGCGGGGCCGCGCTGGGGCTGGAGGGGAAATGGGCGATTCACCCCTCGCAGATCGCGCTGGCGAACGACGTCTTCTCGCCCCCCGCCGCCGAGGTGGAGCGCGCGCACAAGATCGTCGCGGCCCTGCGCGCGGCGGAATCGCAAGGCAAGGGCGCGGCATCGCTGGACGGCAAGATGATCGACGCGGCCTCCGAACGGATGGCGGCGAACGTGATCGAGGTCGATGACGCGATCAGGACGCGGGCAGGCTGAGGAGCAACCGACATGGACATCCACGAATACCAGGCCAAGGAAATCCTTGCCAGATTCGGCGTGCCGATCCCGCGCGGGGGCCTTGCGTACAGCCCCGAACAGGCCGCCTATCGCAGCCACGAGATCGGCGGCGACAAGTGGGTCGTCAAAGCCCAGATCCATTCCGGCGGGCGGGGCGAGGCGGGGGGCGTGAAGGTCTGCAACTCCGACGCGGAAATCCGCGATTACGCCGCGACGCTGTTCGGCAAGCGCCTCGTCACCCGCCAGACCGACGAACGCGGCAAGCTGGTCGGGCGGCTGTATGTCGAGGAAGCGTCGAGCATCGCGCGGGAACTCTATCTCGGCTTCGTGCTGGACCGGGCGTCGGAGCGGATCATGCTCGTCGCCTCCGCCGAAGGGGGGATGGAGATCGAGGAGTTGTCCGAGACCCGCCCCGATGCCATCCAGCGCGTGCTGATAGACCCCGCGACCGGCTTTCTCGATTATCAGGCGCGGGAACTGGCCTTCGGTCTGGGCTTCGATACCGGCCAGATCGCCGAGGCGACGAAGATCCTCCACGCCTGCTACCGCGCCTTCCGCGACCACGACGCCACGATGGTCGAGATCAATCCGCTGGTCGTGACCGACAGCGGCCACCTGATCGCGCTGGACGCGAAGATGAGCTTCGACGACAACGCCCTGTTCCGCCGCTCGCAGATCGCCGAACTGCGCGACATGAGTCAGGAGGACCCGGTGGAGGCGGGGGCCGCCGACCGGGGGCTGTCCTACGTGTCGCTGGACGGGAATATCGGCTGCATGATCAACGGCGCGGGTCTGGCCATGGCGACGATGGACATGATCAAGCTGGCCGGGGGCATGCCCGCCAACTTTCTCGACATCGGCGGCGGGGCCAGCCCGGAACGGGTGCTGACCGCCTTTCACACCGTGCTGGCGGACCCCAAGGTCGACGCGATCCTCGTGAACATCTTCGCGGGCATAAACCGCTGCGACTGGGTGGCCGAGGGGGTGGTGCAGGCGTTCCGGAAGATGGATATCGCCGTCCCCGTCATCGTCCGCCTGTCCGGCACGAATGTCGAGGAGGGCAAACGCATCGTCGCCGAATCCGGCCTGCCCCTCATCACCGCCGACACGCTGGCCGAGGCCGCCGAGAAATCCGTCGCCGCCGTCGCGCAGCGCAACGCCGCCCGACCATGATCCTGCCCCGGACCCGATCCGGGGCCTCGTGCAGCCTTGACAGGCCCCGGATGAGATCCGGGGCGGGAGTTACAGAAAAATGGCTATCCTTCTCGACGAAAACACCCGGGTCATCGTCCAGGGCATTTCCGGGCGCATCGGCCGGTTCCACGCGAACGACATGATCGAGTACGGCACCGATGTCGTCGGCGGCGTCACCCCGGGCAAGGGCGGGCAGACCGTGCTGGACCGCCCCGTCTTCAACACGGTCAAGGGCGCGGTGCGGGAGACGGGGGCGACCGCCTCCATCGTCTTCGTCCCGCCCCCCTTCGCCGCCGACGCGATCATGGAGGCGGCGGATGCGGGCATCCGGTACTGCACCTGCGTCACCGACGGCATCCCGGCGCAGGACATGATGCGCGTCAAACGCTTCATGCGGCGGTACCGGGCCGAGGAGAAGATGATCCTGACCGGCCCGAACTGCGCCGGCACGATATCCCCGGGCAAGGCGATGATGGGCATCATGCCGCCGCATATCTACCAGGCGGGCCGGGTCGGCATCGTCGGACGCTCCGGCACGCTGGGATACGAGGCGGCGAGCCAGATGAAGGCGCTGGGGATCGGCGTCTCCACCTCGGTCGGCATCGGGGGCGATCCGATCAACGGGTCCAGCTTCCGCGATATCCTGGCATTGTTCGAGCAGGACGACGACACCGACGCCGTGATGATGATCGGCGAGATCGGCGGGCCGCAGGAGGCGCAGGCCGCCGAATTCATCCGCGACCACATGAAGAAGCCCGTCGTCGCCTATGTCGCGGGGCTGTCGGCGCCCAAGGGCCGCACGATGGGCCATGCCGGGGCGATCATCTCGGCCTTCGGCGAGAGCGCGCAGGAAAAGGTGGTAATCCTGGAGGAAGCGGGCGTGACGGTTGCCCCGAACCCCTCCGTCATGGGATCGGTGATGGCGGAGCTGCTGAAGAACACGACGCTTGCGGCATGATCGAACAGGGAGAGCGCGGCATGGATACTCCGGCACGGGATACCGCCGATATCGAGGCGGGCACGGCCATCGTCGCCGCCGGGTACAGCCCCGAGATGACGGCGCAGTACCGCGACGAGGTGCAGGGGTTGCTGCATTCGCTGTTCGACGACTTCCTGCGCAGGCAGGAGCCGCGCCTGTACGACGTGCTGAAATCGGCCCGGGATCTGGATGCCCACGAAGGAACGCTGCTGGTCAAGGCCCTGCAATCCGTCGGCATCCGCTTTCAACTGACCGCCATCGCCGAGGAAATCGCCGATACGCGCAAGATCAGGCTGGCGGAGACGACGGGCGGTCCCGATGCCGTCATAGGCTCGTTCGACCGGACGCTGGGGCAGGCGGCGGCGCGGGGGACCAGCGATATCGACATGCAGCGCGCGCTCGCCAACTTTCAGGTCACCCCCACCATCACCGCCCACCCGACCGAGGCGAAGCGCGTCACGATCCTGGAGAATCACCGCCGCCTCTATCGCGGACTGGTCGATCTGGAGACGAATCGCTGGACCCCGCGCGAGCGCGGGAAGCTGATCGGGGAACTGCGCAACGCCATCGCCCTTCTGTGGATGACCGGCGAATTGCGGCTGGAGCGCCCGACGCTGGACGAGGAAGTGTCGTGGGGGCTGCATTTCTTCAACGAGACGCTGATCGACGGCACGCACCATGTGGGCGAGCGCCTGACCGATGCCCTGCGCCGCCACTTTCCCGATATCGAGACGGAGACGCCCGCGTTCCTGAAATTCGCGTCGTGGATCGGCGGCGACCGGGACGGCAACCCCAACGTCACCGCCAATGTCACCCGCCGCACCCTGCGCCGTCACCGCGACAATGCGATCCGTCGCTACATCACCGATCTCGACCGCCTCTCCCGTGTCCTGAGCATCAGCGAGCACGTCAATCCGCCCGGCGACCGCTTTCGCCAGCAGTTGACGGCGTGTCTGGATGCCTGCGGCGATGCGGAGGCCGTGATCCGCCGCAATCCGCACGAGCCGTTCCGTCAGTTCTGCGTCGCCAGCGCCATCCGCCTGCGTGCCAATATGGGCAATGCGGACCAGAGGGCGGTGCCCTATGCCGGTCCCGACGCCTTCGTCGCCGACCTGCGCGCGCTGGAAACCGCCCTGCGGGAGATCGGGGCGGGCAGCATCGCGGCGACCGATATCGCGGCCTTGCGCTATCTGGTGCTGTGCTTCGGCTTTCGCACCGCCGCGCTGGATATCCGGCAGAATACCGACGCGATCAACCGCACCGTCGCGGCACTGGGCGGCACCCCCGCCACCCTCGCCCGCGATCTGGCCGAGGGGTTCACGGTCGACGGCGACAAGGCCGAACTGGACGAGGAGGCGGCGGAGACCGTCGCCCTCTTCCGCCTGCTGGGCGAGAACCGGATGGACCCGGAGGCCGTCGGCGCGTTCGTCCTGTCCATGACGTCGTCGGTCGAGGATCTGCTGGCCGTGGCCTGGCTGGCCGCCGCCGTCGATGCGACCCGCAACTTCCCGCCTGTGGTGCCGCTGTTCGAGACGATCGACGATCTGCGCAATGCCCCCGCGATTC
>ENA-ORXT01007088-ORXT01007088.1-marine-metagenome-genome-assembly--contig:-NODE-7088-length-10158-cov-6.093146_pt1 | contig 10158 bp, 8 predicted proteins | sample MGYA00237868_ERZ511482 | MGnify/ENA metagenome assembly ERZ511482
CATCGCGGGACTCCGCCGTATCGCGGGATTCCGTAGCGTCACGGTCTTCCGTAGCATCACGGGCTTCCGTCGTGTCGTGCAGTTTCGTCGCCTCGCGGAAGTCCTCCGGATCGAGGGTCCGGACCGGCGCGTCGTACCCGGCGGGTTCCTCGCGCTCGGGGTCCGTCTCGTCCTGCACGAGATGCCGGGAAATCGCATCCTCGATCCCGCCATCCTGCGCATCGTCTTCCTCGACGCCGGAGACGTGGAACGCCGCGCCGCTCTCGACACTGCCGGTATCGACGGCCGACGCAAGACCGCCCAGCGGGGTGGTCAGGTCGAGCACGTCGTCCATGTCATGGTCGCGGTCGCGGGATTCGTCGGTATCGCCTTTCCAGGATTCCGTGATCCCGGTGGCCAATGCGTAGGAGGTCGCGTCGCCCTGCCCGTCCGCATCCCGATCATCGCGGTCGCCGGAAGCGAAAGCGGTGTCGCCGGAGGACGTGACCGGGGAATCGCCGGATGCCTCGGCCCGCTCCATCGGATCGGTCAGGTCGAGCACGTCGACATTATCGGGGGTCGGAAGCCGCGCGGTGACGTATTCGGCAGAATCGCCCGGCGCATCGGCATCGTCGCGCGGGGGCGGAGACGTCCGGCCCGAATCGCCCCCCTTGTCGTCATCGTCCTGCGAACCCCGGCCGAAGACCGGGGCGACCACGCCCATACCCGCTTTGGCGGTCGCGCCGGCGCGTTCCTCGGCCCGGGCGGCGAGGCTCTGCATGCGCTCGCGGGTGCTGGGGCGCGGCCCGCCTTCGAGCTTGTTCTGCGCCCGTGTGAAGATGTCGGTACGGGTGCCGGACAGGTCGCCAAGCGCGGAATCGTCGCCCGACACGTTCCGATCCGAGTCGGCATCGAACGCCCCGGCGTAGTCGGCATCGCCCCCGCCGACCTCGCCCTCGCCGCCGACCTCGCCGTCCGCACGCGCGGAACCCGCAGCATCGCGCCCGGTCGCGCGGGACCAGAAGGGGCTTTCGCGTTCCGGAAAGACCGAATCGCCCTCGCCATCGTCATACAGGGCGTCGTCATTCGGGGTATCGTCGTCCGGGGCGTCGAAGGCATGCGAAGCCTCGCGGCGCGCCGGATCGCCGGATACCGGACCATCGGACAGGGAACCGCCCGACATGGAATCGTCGATCTCGTCGAAGAGACCGCCCTCGTCGTCCTCGTCGTCGTCACGGTCGACGGTGGCTGCGGCCATGACCGGCACGGCACCCTCGCGACCCGCGTGCGACCGGCTCTCCACCGGTGCGAGATGATCGGAAGCGGGCCGCGCGTCGCGGGTATCCTCTTCGTCGATGATGCGCCGAATCGATGCCAGAATGTCTTCCATGCTCGGTTCACGGGCGTTTGCGGTGTTGTCGCTCATGGTCTTAACTCCAGGTCGACCGGCGGTTCGGGGCGTGGAGACATCGGGAAGCGATGCGGCAATACCACGATACCGTGCGGTCGTTCATCTTACGGCATTCAGTCAACACAAGATGTAATCATTTTTAGTTAACAGGCAATTCAATCACGCTCGAAGTTGCCAAAGAGTCGGGGCGGCCCGTGAATCAGGGCCGCCAGGGAAAACGCCATGCCGCTTCCGGACTGTCGACGATCCCGTAGGGTGACAGCGGTTCGACCGCCGCCGTTCCGCCTTCCCTGCCCGTGACGGGGATCAGCCCGAAGAAGTCGGGGCCGAGCAATCCCATCGCGGAGAGCAGCGAATAGGCGGATACGTTGAACTGCCGCACCGAATTCACCAGCGACACGCGCGCATCCAGCAGCGACCGTTCGGCATTGAGTACGTCGATGGTGGCGCGCGAGCCGACCAGCAATTCCTCCTGAATACCGTCGAAGGCGATCTTCGCGGCGGCGACCTGTTCCTTGCCCGCGTCGATGGCCCCGCGCGCGGTCGAGAAACCCTGCCACGCCACGTTGACCGACCGCTGCACCTCGCGCACGGCGGCGTGGTAGTCGGCGCGGCGCTGGCTGGCGATGTGCTGGGCCTGGCGGATGCGGCTGTCGATCTGGCCGCCCTGATAGACCGGCGCGTTCAGCGTGAGGTTGAGTCCGGCGGTCAGCGAATTGTCGAGCCGGGACCTGAACCCCCCGGTGGTGTCGTTCAGCCGGCCATCCAGCGAACTGCCCAGCGACACGGTCGGCAGCTTTCCGGCATTGATCACGCGGATATTGTAGACGGCGGCGCGCTCGGCGGATCGGGCGGCGCGGATCGAGGGGTGGGTGGCGACGCCGACATCCTCGGCGGCCCGGGCAGTGGCGGGGATTTCGGGCAGGAATTCCGGCGGATCCAGCGCCCCCGGCAACCGGCCCACGACGGCGCGGAAGCCCTCGCCGCTCGACCGCAGGTTGCCGTCGGCCTGGATCACCGTCGAGTTCGCCGCCGCGACCCGCGCCTTGGTCTGGGCGACATCGGTGATGGTGACCTCGCCCGCCTCGAACCGCGCCTCGCTCGCCTCCAGTTCCCGGACCAGCAGGCGCAGGCTGTCGACGGCCAGATCGCGCACTTCCTTGTCGCGCAGCACGTCGAAATAGGCGGAGACGGCGCTGAGGATCGTCGTCTGTTCGCGCGAGACGAGCTGGGCGTAGGCCGAATCGACATTTGCCCGGGCCTGGGACACGTTGTTGGCGGTGCGGCCCCCGTCATAGAGCGGGACATTGCCGTTGATGCCCAGATTCAGCGGCGCCGTCGTCGTGTCGCGGAGCGGGTCCGGATTCCAGCGGCGGGACAATCCGTAGCTGGACGACAGGTTGACGGTGGGCAGACGCCCGGCATTGGCGATGGAGACGCTCTCCCCTTGCGCGAGCAGGTTGGCGCGGGCCGCATCGATGCCGGGATTGTAGAGATAGGCATCCTCGACCACCCGGCGCAGGTCTTCCGCAGATACGGGAACCCACGCCGCCACGGCCAGCGCGATACCTGCAAGGCCGCCGCGCAGGGCCGGCCGGATTGTTCGCGTCCCGTCCATACCGCCCCTCACGCCATCAGAATGCAAAGGACGGTGTGGCCTCGAAACCGGGCAGGATCGGGGCGGTGGCGTCGAATATCCAGCGGGTCGCGATATCGTCGCCCGATTTCACGGAAAGGCGCGCCTGTCCGGTACCGTTCTGCATCCAGACGGCGATGAGACGGCCCCCTTCGGCCAACTGGTCGTAGAGCGCGGTCGGCGCGGTCGCGATGCCGCCCGACACGACGATGACGTCGTAGGGGCCTTCGCCCGGCACACCCTCCACCAGCGGCTTGTTCAGCACCACGGCATTGTCGATGGCCAGCGACGCGAGATTGGATTCGGCGGCATTGGCGAGGGCTTCGTCCTGCTCGACGGCGATGACGCCCCGGCACAACCGGGCGATGATCGCGCTGGAATATCCCAGACCGCACCCGACATCGAGCACCGTCTCGCCGGGGCCGATCTCGACGGTATCGAGCATCTTGGCGAAGGTGCGCGGGGCCAGCAGCGCGCGCCCCTTGCCCAGCGGCACGTCGCGGTCGACATAGGCGACCGTGCGCTGGGACGCGGGCACGAACGTCTCGCGCGGCATGTCGAGCATCGCGTCGATGATATTGTGGCGGGTCACGTCGGAGGGCCGGACCTGACAGTCGACCATCGCCTCGCGGGCCGGAGTGTAATCGTGCATCGTGTATCCCGTACAACGCCTTTTGACGGCGACCATAACGGGTGCGGCCCCGCCATTCCAGCGACGAATTCCCGATCGACGAAAAGGCTTGCATCCGGATCGAATCGGCGTACGAAAAATGTATACAACATGTATTGCCGACGGGAAGCGTGGTGGATGCGATGAAGAAGACCGATCTGCACGACATCCTGCGCACCCGGATCCTCGACCTGTCCCTCGCGCCGGGCAGCGCGCTGGAGGAAGGATCGCTCTGCGATGCCTACGGCGTGTCCCGCACGCCCTTGCGCGAGGTTCTTCAGCGGCTTGCCGGTGAAGGGCTGGTGACGCTGGAGGCGAACCGGGGGGCGGCGGTCGCGTCGATGGACCTGCCGGTCATCCGCAGCCTGATGCAGACCGCGCCGATGATCTACGCGGCGGTGGCGCGGATGGCGGCGGAACATGCGACCCCCGGCAGCATCGATGTCCTGAAGGATGCCCAGCGACGTTTTCGCGCGGCCAGCGGGGATGCGGCGGCGATGGCGATGCAGAACCACCGCTTTCACGAAGGCATCGGGACCATGGCCGCCAACCCCTATCTGATGCCGAGCCTGCGCCGCCTGCTGATCGATCATACGCGCATGAGCCGGCGATTCTACGATGGCCGCACGGCGACGCAGCGCGAGGCGATTCGCGAAGCGTGCGACCAGCACGACGCGATGATCGCGGCCTTCGAGGATCGCGCGCCGGCGCGGGTCGTCGGTTTGACGCTGGATCACTGGGCCTTGTCCCGCGACGGGTTCGAGCGATTCGTCACGCCCGACCCCCTTCCACTCGACCCCACGCAGGAGATCCGGGATGCGGTTTGAGGGAATCTACACACCCGTCGTCACACCCTACCACGCGGACCACTCGATCAACGAGGCGGGGTTCGAGGCGGCCGTCGAACACCTGATCGCCGCCGGAGTGCACGGCATCATCGTCGCGGGGACGACCGGAGAATACTACGCCCAGACGACGGAGGAGCGCATTTCCATGATGCGGCTCGCCAGGCGGATCATCGGCACGCGCCTGCCCCTGATCGTCGGGACGGGTGCGATCCGGACCGAGGACAGCATCGTGTTCGCCGAGGCGGCCAGGGAGACCGGGGCCGACGCCCTGCTGATCGCGACCCCGCCCTATGCGTATCCGACCGCGCGCGAGATCGCCCTGCACGCGCTGGCCATCGACCGGGCCGCGAACCTGCCGGTCATGCTCTACAACTATCCGGGGCGGATGAGCGTGAACATGGACGCCGAAACGCTCGACCGTCTGGGCCGCTCGCCCAATTTCCGCGCCATCAAGGAAAGTTCGGGCGACCCCAACTGGTTGCACATGCTGGTGCGGGACTATCCGCATATCGCGCTGAGTTGCGGGATGGACGATCAGGCGCTGGAATTCTTCGCCTGGGGGGCGCGAAGTTGGGTCTGTGCGGGGTCGAACTTCGCGCCGGAGGCCCATATCGCGCTGTACCAGGCCTGTGCCGTGGAGGGGGATTTCACCAGGGGCCGGGCGATCATGTCGGCGATGCTGCCGCTGATGCGGGTGCTGGAGCAGGGGGGCAAGTTCGTGCAGTGCATCAAGCACGGCCTGACCCTGCGCGGGATCGCGTGCGGCCCCCCGCGCCGCCCGCTGCAACCGCTGGACAAGGACGACAAGCGGGAACTGGCGGAGGTGATTCGCGTGATGGACATTGCGGTCGCCGCCATCGAGAAGGGGACTTCGCCATGACCGATCTGCTGACCCGTGCCGAGTACAGGGCCGTCGCCGCCGGCCTCGATTTTCCCCGCACCGCCTTCATCGACGGGGGATACCGGGCGGGCAAGGGCGAGACGCTGGCCACGGTGAACCCCGCCACCGGCGAGACCATCGCGGAAATCGCCGCCTGCAATGCGGCGGATGTGGATTTCGCCGTGGGCAAGGCGCGGGAGGCGTTCGACAAGGGGGGCTGGGCCACTATGCATCCGTCCGGGCGCAAGGACGTGCTGATTCGGCTGTGCAAGCTGATCACCCGCAACCGGCGCGAACTGGCGGTGATGGAGAGCCTCGACAGCGGCAAGCCGATCCGCGATTGCGAACAGATCGACATTCCGGAGGCGATCCACTGCATCAAGTGGCACGCCGAAACCGCCGACAAGCTCTACGACCGGACCGCCCCGGCGGGCGACGACGCCATCGCGATGATCGTGCGCGAACCGGTGGGCGTGGTCGGAGCCGTGTTGCCGTGGAATTTCCCGTTGTTGATGCTGGCCTGGAAGATCGGGCCTGCCCTGGCAGCGGGGAACTCCGTCATCGTCAAACCCGCCGAGCAGACCGGCCTGACCGCCCTGCGCGTGGCCGAACTTGCCGCCGAAGCGGGCGTGCCGCGCGGGGTGTTGCAGGTGCTGCCCGGCGATGGCCCGTCGGTCGGCGAACCGCTGGGAATGCATCCGGGCGTCGACATGGTGTCGTTTACCGGCTCGACCGAGACGGGGCGGCGGTTCCTGCGATACAGCGCGGACAGCAACCTCAAGAAGATCGTGCTGGAATGCGGCGGCAAGAATCCGGCGGTGGTGCTGGAGGATGCCGAAAACCTCGATTCGGTGGCCGAGCATATCGTCAACGCCGCCTTCTGGAACATGGGCGAGAACTGCTCGGCGTGTTCGCGCCTCATCGTGCACCGCGCGGTGAAGGCCCCGCTGATGGAGCGGCTCGTGGCCCGCCTGCGCGACTGGAAGACGGGCGACCCGCTCGACCCGGCGAAGCACCTCGGCGCGCTGATCGACAGGGAGCATGCGAAGAAGGTGTCGGGATACCTCAAGCAGAAGGGCCGCAAGCCCGTCGCGGGGGGCAAGGCGAAGGGCGCGTTCGTCGAGCCGACCATCTTCGACGGGGTCAAGCCGGGCGATGCGCTGGCGACGGAGGAGATCTTCGGCCCGATCCTGTCGGTGATCGAGGTCGCGTCGATGGAGGAAGCCATCACGGTCGCCAACGACACCGATTACGGCCTGACCGCAAGCGTCTTCACCGCCAATGCCCGCCGCGCCATCCGCGCCGCACGGGCGATCCGCGCCGGGACCGTCACGATCAACTGCTACGGCGAGGGCGACATGGCCACGCCCTTCGGAGGCTACAAGACGAGCGGCTTCGGCGGGCGCGACAACGGGGTGCACGCGCATGACCAGTATACCGAATTGAAAACGATCTGGATCGACCTGAGCGATCCGGCAAGCGGAGACAATATACCATGAGCATCGACACCCATCTGGCAGCGGCCCTCGTCCGCCTCACCCTCGACCTGAGCGGCGGCGATCCGGCGCTCATGGAGAAGACGCAGGCGATCATCGCCGATCCACCCACGACCTTGGAAGAGGTCGGCTTCTACGGCGCGGAAGACTTCCCAGCCGATGAGCGGGCCTTGAGAGCAGTGCTGTTTCGATTATCGCAGGCAGGGCATATCCTTGGTTTTGAAGATAAATACGTCTCCGAGATGATCGGCGCGCTGATCCAGAACGGCCTTGTTCCGGAGAACCACGGATCGGAGGCACTGACCACCTTTACCATCGACGGAGACATGGACGAACTCGTGTCGGATGACGACCCGGTAGAGGCCGCCGAGAGAATGGCCGCGCAATTGCCCGCAGCCACCCGCGCGCTGGAGGCCGCCGTCGCATCGAAGGGCCAGCAGATTCTCTATGTCGATCTTCCCGTGGGTGACACGCTGCACTACATCTTCGTCTCTCCCGAAGTGGCGAAGACCTGGAAAGACGTGATCCTCTATCGCACCGACGATGGGCCTATCGCGATTACCGGTCCGCAATGGATGCATTTCTGGGAATTCCTCATCGAATCGGCCGATCTGGAGGACGATGCGCCGGAACCGGATCTGCCTCCCTATCCGGTGGAGAATCTGCGCAGCCTGAAGGATGCGGGGTTCTGACGACGACACGACCCTCCCCTTCACGGTTACAGAGAAGGATTTTCCGATGACCGTCGCAGCGACAGGCAAACACCGCCGGGGCGGGCGCTCCTCCCGCCGCACGATGCGCGAGGATGTGCGGGAGGCGATGCTGCCGCAACTCACGCGCGGGTTGCCGCTGACCGAACCGATGTCGCCCGGACAGGTCGAGCGGATCGATGCGGCGTCGATGGATATTCTGGAGACCGTCGGCGTCGTCTTCCGGGACCCCGTCGCCATCGAGGATTGGCGCGGGGCGGGGGCGGATATCCGCGATGGCGACCGGGTGCATCTGGACCGGGGGTTGGTGCGCGAGTTGATCGCGACGATCCCGTCCGACATCACCCTGCACGCCCGCGACCCCGGCAAGACGGTGAAACTCGGCGGGCCGCACAGCATCTTCGTGCCCATGACCGGTGCGCCCTACCTGCGCGATCTGGACGACGTGCGCCGGGCGCCGACGCTGGACGATCTGGCGATGTTCCACAAGCTGAGCCACATGGCCCCGGCGATGCATTCCAGCGCGCATCATATCGTCGAACCCTGCGACCACCCGATCAGCCAGCGGCACCTGCGCATCACCTATTCCTCGATGAAGCATTCCGACAAGACGTTCATGGGCATGACCACCTCGCCGAAGAACGCCGAGGACGTGCTGGACATGTGCGCGATCCTGTTCGGCGAGGAGTATCTGGAGACCCACGCGGTCGTCACCGGCAACTGCAACGGCAACTCGCCGCTGGTGTGGGACGCGGTGATGCTGGGCGCGATGCGGGCCTTCAACCGGCGCAACCAGCCGGTGCTGTGCTCGCCCTTCGTGCTGGGGGGCGCGAACACGCCCGCCTCCACCGCCGCGTCGGTCGCGCAGCTCAATGCCGAAGCCCTGAGCGCGCTGGCCTATACGCAGATCGTGCGCAAGGGGTGCCCGGCGATCTACGGTCATTACCTCTCGACCGTCTCGATGGCGTCGGGCGCACCGATGGCGGGGACGCCGGAGATCAGCCTGATGAACTTTATGATCGGGCAGATGGCGCGGTTCTACGGCGTGCCGTGGCGGACCTCCAACACGCTGGGCGGGGCGAAGACGCTGGACGCGCAGGCGGGGTACGAGAGCGCGACGACCCTGATGGCGGTGCTGATGAGCGGGGCGAACTATATCTGGCATTCGGCGGGGTGGAACGAGGCGGGGATGCATTGCTCAGTCGCGAAATTCATGCTCGACGCGGAGCAATGCGCGATGGGCTATCGCATGGCGCAGGGGATCGACTGGTCGGATTTCGACGACGCGCTGGCGGCGATCCCCGATGTGGGGCCGGGCGGGCATTATCTGGGCCATCCGCATACGCTGGAGAAATTCCAGACGGCGTATTTCATGCCCAAGCTGCTGGACAACAACTCCATCGAGCAATGGGTGGCGGACGGGTCGAAGGACGCGACGACCCGCGCGCTGGAAGCGGCCCGCGCGACGCTGGCCGCCTACGAGGAGCCGAAACTGGATGCGGGAATCGACGAGGCGCTGCGCGACTACATCGCCCGGCGCGAGCGGGAAATCCCGGCGGCGGACGCGCTGAACGACACGGCCTGAAAGGCGACGGAACAGACTGCCCGCTCGCGGGTTTAACGGGACAGAGGAACGACCTCGCAAAGACGCACAAGACAGGAAGAGCACCCATGGCCATCGAGAACCTCACCCAGGTCTACCAGCACATGCTTCAGGACCAGTACAGCGCCAACAAGCAGTCGCTCGACATGACGACCAAGCTGGGCCGCGCGGCCAAGTCCAAGCCCCTCAGCGAAGCGCTGATCGCGGGCGCGAACGGCATTACCGAAGGCATGGACGAGGTCGCCTCGCTCTGCTCGACCCATGGCCTCGATCCCACGGGCGAGCACTGCAAGGGCATGGAGGGCCTCGTCACTGAAGCCCGCGCCCATTCGCTCGATGAGGACTTCGGCGACGACGACGCGCGCGACGCGATGATCATCGCCCAGTATCAGCGCATGGTGCATTACGCGATCGCGGGCTACGGCACGCTCGCGGCCTATGCCAACCGTCTCGGCCTCGACGGCGATGCGGCCGTGCTCAAGCGCTGCCTCGACAACACGTATGACGGCGACCGCACGATGACGGATATCGCGACGGGTGGCGTCAACGCCGCCGCGACGTCCTGACGCTCCGCGCATGATGGGGGAGGAGGCGTCGCCGCTGCATATCGACGTGCGCAAGCGGCCCTCCGACCCCGGCCCCGCCGCGTGGAACGCGATCCTTCCGCCGCAGGAGCCGCCCTCGCCGCTGGAGGGCGCGCGGCGGGCCGACTGGCTGGTGATCGGCGGCGGTTTCGCGGGCCTGTCCGCCGCCCGCCGGTTGCGCCAGCTTCGCCCCGATGACGGCATCGTGGTGCTGGAGGCGCGGCGCATCGCCGAAGGACCGGCGGGGCGCAATTCGGGCTTCATGATCGACCTGCCCCACGATCTGGCCTCCGACGATTACGGCGGCGCCGTGGGCAGCGACCGGCGCGAGATCGGCTGGA
>ENA-ORXT01007092-ORXT01007092.1-marine-metagenome-genome-assembly--contig:-NODE-7092-length-10154-cov-7.026893_pt1 | contig 10154 bp, 4 predicted proteins | sample MGYA00237868_ERZ511482 | MGnify/ENA metagenome assembly ERZ511482
TTGAAAAACCACTATCGACAAACCCATAAATAACAACAAGCCAATACCCGGTAATAATACCCAAGGCGTAATCGTCGTCCGAAGGATAAAATTTTGTAACCAAGCACTTGTTCCTAAAACAGCGAGTGGCGTTGCAATTAGAATCGCAATACCTAGCAACCATAAAAAACCTTTGGATAATCGCCAGATAATACTGCGTTCGCTTGCGCCTAGTATTTTTCGGATACCTACTTCTTTCATTCTGCCTTCAACGGTATAAATCACCATACCCAACAAACCCATACAAGCAATAATAATCGTTAGAAAACCAACAAAGCTAATGATACGAGAACCCATTTTAAAAAATTTAGTTAGGTGCATTGCTCGTTCATCTGTGTAAAAAGCAATGAAGGGTTCGGTCGGCGAAACATCTTTCCAGATAGCTTTGATACTTGCCAATGCGGCAGCTTGGTCATCTCCCTTTAATTGTATATTGGCATTGCGAATTTTCTCTTTATTCTGTCTTAATCCGAAAGGTTGGACGGGTCTAAACCAAATATCATCTTGATGAAAATTACTAGTAACCCCGATGATTTTCACCTGACTTGAATCTAAACTAATCGCTTGCCCAATCGCTGATTCTGGAGTTGGGAAACCCATTTTTTTGGTCGCTAATTCATTTAATAAAATAAATTGTTCTCCTTTTGAATTACTTGTTGCGGGTAGGTTTTTTCCTGCTAGGATTTCAATATTCATGTTTTCTAGATAATTCGCACTTACCGAATTATACAATAATATAGTAGAATCTTGGTCATTATTCCCTCTAGCCATTGTGCTTACATTTTCACCTGTCAATAAGACTAAATCTGAGCCAGATACTTCTTCTACTTGAGGTAACTGACGTACTTGCTGCGCAAACAATTCATAGTCCACTTCTCCTAAACGCACATTTAAAATGTTGTTCATACGAATACCAATATCTGCATTCAAGACATGATCTTGTTGTTTTAAAACAATCGTGACGGTTAGTATAAATAGCAAGGACAAAGCGAATTGAACGGTTATCAATACTTTTTGAATACCGACTTTGGAAAACAATTTGATGCTTGATAATTGTTGAATGGCTTGTATGGGAGACAATTTTGAAATGTTAAAAGCAGGCAGCATTCCTGCTACTAAACCAACTACTAAAGCGAAGCCCAAGAACACGCCATATACGGCTGGCGTTTTCATCAAATTAATTGTCTGTCCAATGAAAGGATCTAAACTATAAAAAGCAGGAATTAATAATTCTAATAAGCCAATGGCTACCAACAAAGCAATAAGCGATAAGACAATAGCCTCCCCAATAAATTGAAAAATAATGTCTTTTCTTCTTGCGCCAATTACTTTACGTATCCCAATTTCTTTAGCTCGTTTTAGGGAACGAGCAATAGATAAATTGGTGTAGTTAAAACAAGCGCAAAAAATAATAATCGACCCAAGTACCAGTAAAAAATACAGCACAATATGAGGTGTGCCAACACCAATCTCATTCCCTAAATCCCTACTCGGAAGAATGTCAGCTAATGCTTGAGAGGTAAAGAAATAACTTTCTTTTTCATCCCGTGTGCTATAGGACTGAGCAATGTCTGCTAAGGCTTTATCTAACTGGCTTTGCGGCACATTTTTATCTAGTAGTAAATAGACTAAACCTCTCCAAATATTATTGTACTCGTCATTTACATTGGCTTCTTCTCTTTCTTCTTTCGTAAAGATATCCACCGTAGCATAAGAGATTAAATAATCAAATCGGATATGAGAACGAAGAGGTGGATCGGGCAAAATACCTGTAACGGTATAGTTGCCCAATTTCTTTAATGCTAAAGTAGCGCCTATTGGGTCTTTATAAGGAAAAAAACGTTTTGCTGTACTTTCTGTAAGCACAACTGAGCGTGGGTTTAATAATGCCGTTCGTTTATCTCCTGCTATCCAACCAAAACTAAAAATGTCCAGAAAATCTTGGTCTACCATATAACTGCCAGCATTATGTACGTGCTCTTCTATCTGCACTTCCGCACCTATTCCTAAGAAACGAACCGTTCCTTTTACAAAAGGATATTCCTTCCTTAGATCCTCTGCAACAGTTAAGGCAGTGGTCGCCATCCGTGGTGTTTCAGGTGCTCTGTTTTCAGCTTTAGCAGAAATCACCCGATAGATTTGATCTCCTTTTTTATGAAATTTATCATAACCATATTGGTCTGCCAAAATCATGATAATTAATAAACAGACGCACATACTTGTGGCTAAACCAAAGATATTGAGTGCGGAAAATAACTTGTGTTTCCAGAGTTGGCGAAGGGCGATTTTTAGATAATTCTTTAACATAGGTGGTTTTTATTGCTGTATTGTTTTATTGTTTTATTGCTACTTACGTTTCGCTGAAATTAAATTCAAATAAAAACAAATTGAGGTTTCTACAATCAAAATTGTGTAGCATAAAGCTTTTAGCCCTCGGTAAGTGGTAGCCTTTAATCGTTTTTTAGAGGGAGCAAATTGGTTTTGTTTTTTTGCAAAAAAATAAAACCAATTTACTCCCTCTAAAAAGAAATATTAAATATACTTTTTACCAGATGCCAAGCTGAAACCATTGAAATCATCTAAATGGCTATATTGCTTTATTGTCTTATTGCTATATTGTTTTATTGTCTTATTGTCTTATTGTCTTATTGCTATATTGCTGTTTGTCCACGTCATACAAGAACAATAAAACAATATAACAATAAGACAATAAAGCAATATATCCTATTCATTTTTCAAAGCGTTACTCGGATTCGCCATTGCTGCTTTAGTCGTATGGAATCCCATTGTCATCCAAGCAATTAATAGCGCACTGATGCCAGCGACTAGGAAAATCCAAGGTTGCAAAGCGATGCTAAATGCAAAACCTGCCAACCATTTTTGAACTAAGAAATAACTAATAGGAAGTGCGATTCCGATTGCGAGAAGGACCATTTTTGTAAAATCCAGCGATAGCATTTGAACGATACTATAAATACTAGCTCCCAATACTTTTCGAATACCAATTTCTTTTCGGCGTTGTTGAGCAGAAAAGGAGACTAGACCGAATAAACCTAAACAGGAAATTAAAATAGCTAAAATGGCAAAGTATAAAGAGAGTTTTCCAACTATCGCTTCTGACTTATATTGGGCATCATAGGCACTATCTAAAAAAGTATAATCAAAAGCGTAGCCGGGGTTGTTTTTCTTATAAAAAGATTGGAGTTGACTAAGGACGGCTTGTTCTTGTCCTTTTTCAATTCTCGCTATCAGACTCGTTAGGCGGTTCTCTTCAAATCTAAAAAAGGTAGGTTCAATTGGGGTGTGTAATGATTGGTGGTGAAAATCTTTTACTACACCAATAATCGTCACATCTTCTCCCCATAAATGAACTGTTGCTCCAATAGGATTTGTAAGACCCATTATTTTTGCTGCTGTTTCATTAATAATTATTTTGTTGGCTTCGGCACCAAATTCCTTTGAAAAATCTCTGCCTTCCTTTAGCGTTACGCCTAACGTTTCTATAAAATCGTAGTAGACATTTAAATTCGCAAAACGAATTTCTTCATTTGGATTTTTACCATCCCAAGAAATTCCAGTTGTGAACGCACCACTACTAACTAAAGGATGATTGGTACTTGAAGCGTTGACAATACCGGGGATGTTTTTTAGTTGGGTAAGAAAGGTGGCTATATTCTGCGCTACCATTCCTTCTTTCGGAAATTTCAATACATTTTCTTTATCGTAGCCTAAATTCTTATTTTGAACAAATTGAATTTGTTGATAGATTACCAACACCGCAACCATTAATATAATAGATAGCGCAAATTGAAAAACTACTAAAGCTTTTCGTATCCAAACGGCATTGGTACCGCCTTTAATAGCTCCTTTTAATACTTTAACTGGTTGAAAACTGGACACATAGAAGGCAGGATAACTGCCAGCAAACAATCCTGTCAGTAGGGTAATTCCTAATAAACCAGCTATCATTTTCGCATTTAATGCTAAGAGTAATTGCTTTCCTGTCAATATATTAAAGGAAGGCAATAACAGGTGTACTAGGAACAAGGAAACAATTAAAGCAATAAAAGCAATGAAAATGGATTCTATTAAATGTTGACCAATTAACATTTGTCTGTTTGCACCGATGGTTTTACGAACCCCTACCTCTTTTAATTTTCTAGTGGATTTAGCAGTAGATAAATTCATGAAATTGATACAGGCAATCAATAAAATAAAAAAAGCAATGATAGAAAATAAACGTACATAAGCGATTCTTCCACCTGTTTGTTTCCCGTTTTCATAAGTGCCATATAAATATTTATCTGCATAAGGAGCTAAGAATAAACTAACTTTATCCCAATCTGCTTTTTCTTGTATGTAAGCAGGTAAGCGTTTATTTAATGCAGCTATATTGGTTTGTTCATGGAGCAAGACATAAGTAATAGCATTAAAATTTCCCCAGTGAATACCCGCTCCAAACATATCTCTATATACCTGAAAGGGTAAAAGGAAATCAAATTGTTGAGAAGAATTTTCTGGTACTTTAAACACTCCTGTAATGGTAGCTACCCCTTTAAATTGTATCAATTCCCATTCTATTGTCTTTCCAATCACAGAAGCTGCGCCCCCAATTTTATTGGCTAATTTTTCAGAAATTACGATGGATTGGTTGTCTTTTAAAAAAGTAGTTTTATCTCCTTCTAGTACTTCATAAGAAAACAGTTGAAAGAATTCAGGGTCTGCCCAGTTTCCTAGTGCTTTTACTTTTTGTGTACCTACTGAGAAAACAAAAGGTTGGGGTATGGGAATGCCCGTTTGGATGGCTAGTTCCACTTCTGGGAAATCTGCTTGCAAGGCAGCAGCTAGCAATCCTTGTGTTGCTTCTCCTGTCAGTACTTCATTTTCATTGTTATGATGGATCATCGCTTGGTGTAAACGACTTTGGTTTTTATGAAATTTGTCTACCTTCCATTCATCCGCTACCCACAAGGCAATTAATAAGGCACAAGCTAGTCCTGTAGATAAGCCAATTAGATTAATGAAAAAGGTGCTTTTATCTCGTAGATTATTCCTGTAAGCTAGTTTTAAATAGTGGAGTAGCATTTGGATGATTTTAGCGGAGAATATGTGTTCGTTCTTTTAGTGGGAGCAAAATGGTTTTTTTTTTACAAAAAAATAAAGCCATTTTGCTCCCACCAAAAGCTATTCAAATTTTAGAAATATCAAATTGTTTTTATTTGAAAATAAATTCAGCAAACGGGATTGTTTATACAATATTAGTTTTAGCCGAATAAAAATTCTAAACAAATACACAATTTACTTAATTAGTTTCCAAGCTTGTGCCAATAATTTAAAAAATTGATTGTTAGTGTTTTATGAGTTAAAGATATGTTGTTTTAAGGTGAGGTTGTTCATTTTTGAACAGTGTTTGTTCGTAAGTGGACAGTAGGAAATAGATGGTTTATGGTATTTATGTTGGTTAAATTTATCGCTTTCCGATAAAAAGAAAAGCAGTCATCCAATAATCGCTCAAAAAGAGGAAGTGGAAAATTAAAATTCTATTTAGAATTTCACAAATCAAAGCTTGTTGCAGTTTACGGTAGGCGTTGTATAATGAAAGGCTTTATATTAAGTGGAGAAGTGTTAGGCAACTAGGTAAACTTGTCAAATAATTCCCTTATTTTGCGTTATGAATCCGTAAATCAATTTGATTTGCAAAATCGAAATTAACTTATAGCATTAAAAAAAACAATTAATGCACTTACCTCTCTACCAAAATATTCGGCTAACTATTCTTAGTGCGAAAAATAAGATAGCCCATAGGGTGAACTTTACAATAGTAGAAACCTATTGGCAGATAGGCAAATATATTGTAGAAGAAGAACAAAACGGTGAAGAACGAGCAAAGTATGGAAAAGCACTAATCGCAAATCTTGCAGAAAGGCTAAGGGAAGAGTTTGGTAGTGGATACGATAGAAGCAATCTGTTAAGAATAAAAAATTTTTATCGGCTTTTTCCAATTCGTGACGCATTGCGTCACGAATTGAGTTGGACGCACTACCGCCAATTATTACGAGTAGAAAACGGAAAAGCAAGACAATTTTATATTGAAGAAGCGATTGTGAACGATTGGAGTACACGGGCTTTGGATAGACAAATAAATTCCTTGTATTACGAACGAATTCTATCCTCGAATGAACGAAAGGCAGTCGTTGAAGAAATGAAGGAAAAGACGAAAAAATTACAGCCTGACGATGTATTGAAAGACCCTTTTGTACTGGAATTTTTGCAACTCAAAGATAACAATCGGTACTTAGAATCAGAGTTGGAAGCAGCTTTAATTAACAACCTGAATGCTTTTTTATTGGAATTGGGAAAAGGTTTCGCCTTCGTAGCTCGACAAAAACGGATTAGCACCGAAACTAAACATTTCTATATTGATTTGGTCTTTTATAATTATTTATTGAAATGCTTCGTCCTAATTGATTTGAAAGTAAAAGAACTTAGGCATGAAGATATTGGACAAATGGATATGTATATTCGCTTGTATGAAGATAAATATAAAGCACCTGATGATAACTCAACTATTGGTCTAATACTCTGTACGCATAAAGATCGAACGATAGTCAAGTATTCTGTTTTAAATGAAAGTAAGCAGCTTTTTGCTTCCAAATATATGCTTTACCTGCCTACTGAGGCAGAATTGAAAGAGGAACTAGAGCGAGGAAAATTGCTAATTGATAGGGATAAAAGCTCTAAAACAGATGCTTCTCCTAAATAGTTATAAATTATTAGAATTGTTGCTCAATAAATGAACTCGCAATCTCGCATAGCACTATTTGAGTCCTCCTCAAAAAAAGTGTATATTTGATAATATGAAAAGACTACCATTAGGCAAACAACATTTTGAACTGTTTTTTCGGGAAGACCTCCTTTATGTAGATAAAACGCCTATCATTTATAAATTGATAGATGGGGTAGGATATTATTTTTTATCTCGTCCAAGAAGATTTGGTAAATCCTTATTGGTAGACACCCTCAAAAATATATTTTTGGGCAAACAAGAATTGTTCAAAGGCTTATGGATACATGATAAAATTGATTGGAAGGTACATCCAGTTATTCATTTAGATTTTTCGGTATTAGAATATGAAAGCCTCGGACTTGCAAAAGCACTCATGAAAGAATTAGATGTAATAGGAAAAAAATATCAGGTTACTTTAACAAATACTTCCTCTAAAGGCAAGCTCAAAGAGTTGATTGACAAATTATCTACAACAGCACCCGTTGCCATACTGATTGATGAATATGACAAACCAATCACAGATTATATTACAGATTTAGCTAAAGCCAATGAAAATAGGGAAACACTAAGTGAGTTTTATAGTGCTTTAAAAGCGTTGGGTGATAAAATCCAGCTTCTTTTTATTACTGGAATTGCTAAATTTTCCTGTGGGTCTTTGTTTTCTGTTTTAAACCATTTAACAGATATTAGCTTTAATGAAGAGTTTGCTAGTATTTGTGGCATCACCCATAAAGAATTAGTAGATAATTTTGAACCCTACCTAGAACGAGCAGAAAAAAAATTGAATCTACCCAGAGAAGAGGTACTTAAACAAATTAAACAAATGTATAATGGTTATTCTTGGGATGGCGAAAACTTTGTTTATAATCCATTTTCCTTATTAAATTTTTTGAATGAACAACGATTTAGAAGTTACTGGTTTAAAACTGGTACGCCCTCTTTTTTAATCGAATTATTGCGACACAACAAAATAGAAACCAAGCAGGTAGAGTCGCTACAAGTAGAAGATATATGCCTTGCTTCTCTTAATATTGAAAAAGGGATTACTATTGAACCACTACTTTTTCAAACGGGATACTGGACCATTAAAAAAATAGAATATGATAATTACTTTCCTGTTTATACTTTAACTTATCCCAATCTTGAAGTAAGGCGTGCTTTCCTTTACAATTTGTTAGAAATTCATGATGAAAAACTTAATTTGAGTTAATAAGCTATAAATCAATTCAACTATGCAGACCATTACTTTTGAATGCGAAACTATCACGCCTATATTTTTGGCAGGTGCGGACGGGCAAACGCCAGAACTGCGGGCACCTAGTATTAAGGGGGCTTTGCGGTTTTGGTGGCGGGCGATGAATGGGCATTTGCCATTGAAAGAGATGCACGCTAGAGAAGGCAAGATTTTTGGAAGCACCGCTTATGGACGCAGCAAAGTATTGATACACGTAGTAGAAGATATGGAATGGGATAATAGGTCAGAAGCCTCTCCTACACCTCATAAGCCAAGGTTTTCAAAAAAATCTTTTCGAGCAGGACAGCGTTTTGCTATTAAATTGTCTATTTTTAATACTATTGATTTGGGATATGGAGAAAAATTCACCGATGAAAGTTTAAGGAATTTATTTTTATTAACCGCTACTTTGGGGGGCATTGGTGGTAGGACACGACGAGGGTTTGGCGCTTTTAATATTATAAAAATAAAAGAGGACAGCGATGCCAAGAAACAACCAAAAACAATACAAGCAATAAGTGAATTATTACCGAGTGCGTATTTTAAACTAGTGGACAAAAAGATTGTGAGTATAAAACAACGAAATAATAATTATCCTTATATCAAAGAAATTGAAATTGGTAGCCCGAATGCGGATGTGCTTAAAAGGATAGGACATACTACACACGATGTAAAAGGGATGGACAAGTATGGATACGAAATTGCATTAGGTCATGCTTCAAGAGGTCGTTTTGCATCCCCAGTTTATGTATCAGTTATTAAAACGGTTATGGGTTTACGCCCCATAATTACCACTTTGAATACAGCTCCTAATACTGATAAACGAGTGGATTATAGATTACAAAATACCTTTAAAACAAAAATACTATGAGCGAAAAAGTTGGTATTAAATTAGAAAAACTGGTACTACGCAATTATAAAGGTTTTTATACGGGGGAGGATGAAGATGGAGTTGAAATTACTTTTGATGAACATTTGACAGTGTTTATTGGGGATAATGGTTCGGGGAAGTCGGCTGTTTTGGATGCTATTGCTTTATTTTTGGTGAAGTTGCGGTCGGAGATTAGTAATATTGGAGAAACCGCAAGTATTTATCCTTTTCCTATGCCTTCTAAGGAAAGGAAGAATAAGGCGGTTAATAATCAGGTAGAAGAAACAGCAATAGAAATACTTTTAAATCTATTCCCAAAATATATTAAAGACTATGTATATGAGAAAGAAACAAAAGAAGAGGTTCTTACGAAGTTCGATGATGAAGGAAATAAAAAATATGATAAGGAAGGAAATTTGGAAAAAATATCTGTAGTAGAAGCAAGAACTCACCCAGTTGAAACAAAGAGAAAGCCGTTAGTTGGTTTTTCTATATATATGGAGAAAGATAAATCTCCTAGTACTGTTACTATTGGTCAATGGCAAGACAATAGTACAAACATAGAGATAAAACCTGATGGCGATGATGGACAGACTTTAGAGCGATTTTTAAAAGAGTATATCCATGAACCTTATAGCCTTAAAAAATTAGACCATATTCCAATGTTAGCGTATTATGGTGCAAACTCGATAACTATTAATCTATCATTAGAAACCGAAGAAGTAGATACTTCTATTTTTGATACTTATCGGGATGCTTTAGATGCAAACAAATTTAGTTTTAACCAGTTTTTCGTTTGGTATGATGACCAACAAAAACGTTCAGCTCAAAGTCTTTTAGAAAATAAGTCTGATATTTCAAAGATGAAATTCATTGCAACAGCTATTTCTTTAATGCTTGATGATGATAATAATGGATATAAGAACCTCAAAATTAATTGGTTTGTAACGCCTAATGAAATGGCTATTACGAAATATAATAAACAAACTAAAAAGGAGGAAGATTTATCAATTAGCCAACTTTCTTCTGGCGAAAAAACACTAATTGCACTCGTAGGAGATATTACAAGAAGGCTCTGTTTAGCGAACCCAAATTCAGAAAATCCACTTGAAGGAAACGGTATTGCCTTAATTGATGAAATAGATGTGCATTTGCATCCGAAATGGCAACGGAAAATTATTCCAAAGCTAAGAGCTATCTTTCCAAATATTCAATTTGTTATT
>ENA-ORXT01007093-ORXT01007093.1-marine-metagenome-genome-assembly--contig:-NODE-7093-length-10153-cov-7.529873_pt1 | contig 10153 bp, 8 predicted proteins | sample MGYA00237868_ERZ511482 | MGnify/ENA metagenome assembly ERZ511482
CGCGTCGCTCGAGGTGTCCACCGCTGGGCTCGGCGAGCGCCACCCGCCGCCGCCGTGGGCAAACGCCGCGTCCGCGGGCAGCAGCGGCGGCGGCGGCGGCGGCGTGGCCGCCGCCGCCGTGCCGCCACCGACGCCACCGCCGCCGCCGCCGCCACCACCGGCCGCCGCCGCCCGCGCCTCATCGGCAACGAGGCGGCGGACGAGCGCGAGCGACGCGGCCTCGGCTTGCGCGGCCGTCAGCGGCGGGGCGGCGCCCTGTCCGCCGCCCCCGTCGCCCTCCTCGTCCGTATCATCTAGGATGAGCACGACACCGTCGGTGGAAAGGGGGCTCGCCGCCGAGCCGCCGGCAGGCATCGTGAAAGGGAAGGAAAGAAAAAGAGACGAAACGCAGCAGCGGGGGGGACGCGGGCACAGCGCCCAGTCGCCTCACCGCGGGACGCGGGGCCAACACGGCGACGGCGCGGTGGGGTGGCGGCGTCGGGTCCGGCGGCGGGGGGCACCGTGGACGCGGAGGATGGCATGCAGGCTGGGGAGAATGGGGAACGCGGTGCGGCGGCGGGGGCGGCAGAAGACGGCGGCATGGTCACAGGCAATGGGGAGGCTTCGCCGGTGCCAGCCGCCACGAGCGCATGAGCGTGGGCAGGGTGGGTGCGGGGCGGGGAGGGCTTGCGTGGCGGGTGACGCTCGGACGTCGTCGCCCATGCTTTTTGCTCGCTATGAGAGGGGTCCGTGCGGGTGCCATTGCACGGACCGCTCATAGGATGCGGTGTCGGACGTGGCCGCGGCAGCCGGCGTCGCCAGGCTAGACCCACCGGGCTGCGCAGGCCTCCATTGCACATAGTTTGAACAGTGGGCGCTCGGCGTCGACACTTTGTACCCTACCGGTAGCCAGGTATACCTGGCATTGAGCCCTGTCCCGCATTGTGTGCACTGCGAAGAGCCGAGCGTTGGTCGTCTGGACGTCGGGTCGGCCGTGGTTCGGATCCCGCAGTCTAGACAGTAGACCCAGCACTGACGGAATGAGAAAGGGACTGACACTGGGCAGCCGCCTGGAGGCGCGCCAAAGCCAGGCCTGCGTCTTTTAGCGCCGTATGTGCGGCACACTCTTCATGACAGGGGTGAAGTAGCACGTTCAAAAAAAAAAGATAAACAATGCATTCAAGCGAAGAAGAAAAAACAGGGCAGGAAAAAAAGGGGCCCCGCGCGACTGCAGTCACAGCACCGCACCCCACCGCCGACGCACAACAGATACAACTGGTTCACGCCGCTGCCGCCACCCGCACGCATATGTACGAAGGGCGCGTTTACACGTGGGGCAGGAAGTTGCCCTTGAGCAGCTGCTCGACAGAACCCTGGTTGGTCATCCATTGCTGGTGGATCATCCCGCCAATGCCGATCATGGCCAGGCGGCCGTTCTTCACCTCGTTGACGGCAAACGCGGGGTTCTTGCCGAGGTTGAGCGGGTCAAACCCGAAGTACCCCGGCTTGCGGTCCCCACCGTTGATCATCTGCACGACAGCGGGGGTGGTCAGCGCCTCCCAGATGACGACGGCCATCAGAATGTGAACCATGCCGCCAACCTTGACACCGTAGTCGTGGCCAGACGTCGCCAGGTGCGGGGCGTTCTTGTAGAAGGGGAAGGTGAAGAACTCCTGGACCAGCAGGCCGAGGCACGCCAGCATGCAGACGCGGCCGTGCTTGCTACGGGAGCCCAGCGCAACAGAAGCAGGACAGTCAACACAAAAGCAGAGAAAACAACTGGACGTCAGTACCAAATACGAGGCGCGGACGGAGTGGACGGCGCGCGAAGCTGCTCGTTCTGCATGGACCGGGTCAATGAGAGACGAAGCCGATAACAGAGGCAGTTCAACATACATCTCAGCCTCCTGCAGCCACTTAATCGGCAGGTACGCCGAGATGTTGAGCGGGTCGAACTCTGTGTACAAGTCAGGACAACCAGAGGAGCCAGCAGAAGCCAGGGCGTGAACAGGAGCAGGTCGTCACAACAGTATTAAACCACGCCTCAACAACGACATCGCCCGCGCGCTGAGCTGGCACTCATCCCGGTCGGAACGCCCAGTGAGTAACACACAAACCATCCGCAAGCCGGCTACGCTCGTGCGTCGACCTCGATTTCAAGCGAACCGCGAGATCTGATACGCCCCTGCACGAGTCTGCCCGCCTCTGTAGCCTCACATCGGACACGCCGCACCCCCTGCGTCGGTCGCAGACTGGCCCAAACGCTTGTCCGCTCAAAAACACAAAAACGTACCCACATTGCCGGGCATGCTCGGGTTCTCTGCCAGCACCGGCGGCACCTCCATGAAGGGCACCGACTTGGACGCCCGCATCGTCACGGTGGACACGGAGCGCGCAACGGCGCGGGTCGACACCCGCGCGGGTGCGCCGCGGCGGAGGACCGCCGACACGGCCGGGACAAAGGTGCTCACAAACGCCATGGTGAAAGTTGGGGGGGGGGCGAGTCGGAGGACAAGAAAGCGCTGGGGGGAAAGGTGGAGATGGTTGGAGTGGGGGATGAGGCGACGGGCGGAGGTGCGGGCAAGGTGTGGATGGCAGCGGCGTTTGGCGGGGACGATGATGCAAGCAAGATGGCGCCAGAGGCAAGTTGATCGCTCCCTGTGCTTCTTCTACAGAGCATCCAGTGGCCCAGACCGGCACGCGGCGGGGGGAGTGCCCCTCCTGGGCAATCCCCGCATCACCCCCCCACGCTGGAGCTCCACAGCCCCCCCCAGAGGAACAGAGCGACCCGCCGCCCGCGTGCAGCGAGTCGCTGCTGACTGGCGGCGGGCCGCCGCCCATCCTGCGGCGGGCGTGCGGCGACTCGGGCGCGCCTCCGAGTCCCGAGCTGCGTGCGGAGATCAAGCCACCAGCCCGGACCAACCGATGCGGCTTTGCCGCCACAACTGTGGTGGTTGGTGCAGATGGCCCAGAGCAGTAGATCTTAAACCAGGTACCTGGAAGACCTTGAATTTGCTTGTATCTAGCTTGCACCGGTTGGTGTGAGGTGTCAATTCCGACCCTCTGAGGGCCGTTTTCTCGTACAAGTGCCGTACAAAGGGGGACTCCTGGGCGCACAACACTGTGCCCAGAGCCCATTTGAGCACCGTTCGCACCGCAGAAGAGGTGCATGTGAGTCTATAAAAAACGAGCCCTGTCCGTCGTTTTGCGCATCGATGGCGGCCACAATCGAGTTTCTTGCATCCAGACTCTGTTATCTGAGACACTGCTTTCGTGCAAGCAGCTTGCAAGAGATCTGTGCGGATTCGTGCAGAGATCTTGCACCGGGTGCAGTCCTCTTGCACCAAAGTGGACATTCCTTGCATCACCTGGCAGTGTCTGCTTTTCTCTGTGCTCATCACAGCTGGTAATTCTCCCGACCAGTACACCTACAATGTGAATAGTCACCCCAGTCACCTACACTACCCTACCCTCCCCGCACCTTCATCCCCCCCGCATCCATGACACTCGTGCTGTCAAAAACGGAAGCATCGTAGCCCCACGCCACCCAGGTCGAACGGGTGACATTCACGCCCCTCAGATGAGCGGAAGCTGGTCTCTGCCGTCTCCAAAGACGCGAGAAGCACCCCATCGCATTGGTGCGCCTGTACTTCCGTTGGGGGGTGGTGGTCTGGGGTTGGATGCTTGACGTCTTGTATACCACGTGTAGACTGCCCTGATGGGCAGCGAAGTGGGTTACAACTGCTGTGGCGCAGTCTCTGTGGACGGGCACTGCCCCTGGATGCCGCAGCTTGACTCTTCTCTCTCGAGAAACGAGCCAAACGAGCTGCATGTAGCGCCTCTACGACCGTCGTGCAACCAGATACAATCAATCTGCACGGCACCATGCAAAACTCATGCAACGATTCGGTACACTCCGTGCATTGTGCAAGAGCCATACAAAAACTTTGTACGAAAAGCACCCGATCCGAACAAGAAGTCGAGGTTTGCATCAGCTGGTATCCACTTGTATTCAAGGAAGTTCAAGATGTCCTCCCTCCCTTTGCGCTCAATAAGTAGCACCCTTCATAATGCCGGCTGAATATAATGTCTCGAGTGCGAAGACAACGAGATCCGCTGCGTCGCCATGGACGAGACAGGTCAGGCGTGGTGCCAACGGAGATGCGGCGTCGTCTCTGCCGCCTGATCGGTCACAAGGGCGGAGACACGCACAGCGGCTTGCGCTTGCCAATGCCTCACGTCGGAGCTCCCTTTGCAGTTTTCAGAGTTGTGGTGGTGGGCTCCCAGCCTCTGTCGCCCACTCTGGGGGGGAGGAAGGGGGGTTGCCGCAGATGTCGGTGGTGGTGCCAGCGGGGCCTATTTGCGGATTTGACGCGCCCGAGCGTCTGCACGCGGCCGCCGCCACTGCTGACGGCGCGTCTGAGCTGTTGGTTTGGGAAGTCTTGGACGGCGATAGCCGATGCAGAAGCCGCCCGTCTCTCCGTCGTGTCGTCGGGCGGCGGCGACTTCGGGTAGACCGCGGGCGTCGGCGCGGCTGGCCCCCCTTGACATGACACCTATCGAGGTCGACGGTGGTGGCGAAAACCAGCGGCATTCGCTATGGATCAGGACGGCCTGTATCCACGAGTGGGGATATTTGCAGGGAAGCAGTGGAAGTGGCGTGCCTGCGGCTCCCTGCGCCTTCGCGCCACTGCATGGAGCATGATGCCCAGTCAAGTGAGTTGCCGCCCCACCTCCGCCACAGACGACCCGAGCGCCGCCGACGGATGCCGCGCATGCACGTGGAACTACCGTTGCGTCGTCCCGGTACCGCGCGTGTGCGTGAAACTATGGGTGCATCGAACGGGGATCGTCGACCTGCTCGGCAGCGGTGTGGCTGACGAGCCAGTGAGTAGCCGCCCGTGAATGCAGGCGCAAGAGCTTCCAGTTGGGCATGGGGGCGAGCGGCGCCGGTCGTTGGAAGGTGACGGTGGGCGCACAGGCGCGAATGCGGCGAAGAGTAGGAAGGGGGAGAGGAAGGCCCATCATCGTGATGACATCACACATTGTGGCTTGGTTCTCGCTTACAAAGGAAGCGCGGTGTGGAGAGGGGTCGGAAGCCCCTTCAGTTCTGGTTCACATCGGCCATAAATTACTGATCTCAAGAAAATGGCGGCAGCAGAGCGGTTGCAATGATCGTGCAGCGTACTGTTGTTTGCCGAATTTCGGCCCATGCGAACAAGAACGAGAACGGCAGAAACAGCCGCCTCGGCCAATGGGCGCGACAGAAAAATGACGTGTACCAATCAGATCACGTTTGTCCCCAGTCCTGTTCCTGTTCGAGTGGGCCAAAATTCACAAGACAGCAATACGTGGACCAATGGAATCGCCCCATTTTCTAAATAAACCCTACAGTTCAGGCCGACATAGACTTTTGTCTGGAATCGCACTTCAGCATCGGAGAAAATCTCTGGAATTTCACAGATCTGTAGTACGAGGAACAGAAAATCACCATATCTTCTTCCACGACCTCATCCCGCGTGGCAAGCGTACGGCGCTTCCACGGGAAACCACCTGGGGTCATCAGGTTTTTGCCTCTGAGAGTACAGTAGTTACGATTTTAGTTGTCTGCATACATTGCTGGTAGCTGACGTTGTTCCGTGGCAAGCCACGTATGTGCCCTCTGTCTCTGACGTGCCCCGTCGAAATGACGCGGCACGCGGCGTCTCATCGTTGCCGCTGACGCGCCACCGACGCCTCTCCTCCATGGGCCGAGAGCCCACGTCAAGCCACCCGTGGGCCCTGACAAGCCGCGGTCACACCCGTGTCGTTGCGGTCTGTCTCCCTCTCGCGCGGCCCGCACAGGCCGCTTTGCCCACACTGCAGGGGATGGCGCAGCGGCGGGGGGGGGGCCCGGAGCGCTCCAACCGCCCCGGGCGGCGACTGCCGGGGACACTGCGGCGGCGATTCCTGTGTCGAACTCCCCGGGGCGGCGACGTTCCCCCTCGCACCGCGCCGCCCGCCGCGGCCGCCGCTCCCCGCGCTCCACACGGCAGCCCCGCGCCGGCCCGTCGGCTGCAGCGGCGGCCTCGTGGTGCGTCTGTCGGTGGCTGGGGCGCCGCCCACCCCTCTCACCTTTGCCGCGACGCTTCTGGCGCGGCGCACGGCCGCTCGGTGGCGCGTGATGCGCACGACGGGCGCGGTGAGCGCTGGTGTCTGCCGCCGCCGCCGCCGAGGTAACCTTCCCCGTCCGGCCGCGGTCACCACTACGCGGTCGTTGCGGCGGTGGCGGCGGCGACGGTGACGGCAGCGGTGGCGGTGCGTTGCCCGCACGTGGTGCCGCCCTGCCGCTGGCGCGCCGCGTTGCGGCTGCAGCGGTCGCGCGTACAGCGGCGCGCGCAGGGGCGTGCCGGCGCGTGCCATGCGCTTCGAAACGGGGCGGTGCGGGGTGGGGCGCGCGCTCTGCCGAGGGCTTTGTCTGTCGCGTGCGCGGTGGGGCGGCCCGTGGTCAGTGGCTCCCGGGTGTGCTTGCTTCGCCAACCAACACGACCGTGGTGTTTGCTTTGCATTTTTGATTCGTCCCTCCCAGTGGCTCCTGCTGAAGGTCTGAGATGGTGTCCCTTTGCAGCAGCAGACTGCGACATCCGCGAGGGCCACGTCAGAACTAACCACATTCTGGTCGCCTGCTTCTTCGTCTCCTGTCCTCGCCCTGCTTTGCGGGCTTTCCTCGCCCTTTCGGGGTCGCTATGTGTTGGCGATTCAGACGGCCCTTCTCGTGTACGATTTGGTCGGCCGTTGTTTGCGTCACCTCTTTCCCCAACGCTGACGTTTCGCGGCATGGCCTTGCGTCGCTAAACAATGAGACGAATAAAGTGGCACGGTCAGCGCAAAAAGGGGACGCGCAGCAGACGGCCATCAACAGGACCTCACCGTACACGGTTCGGACGTTGGCTTCAACGTCTGTTGGTTGCAAACAGACGGACTGTTCTCTTTCCACTCTTGTACTCTTCGTTGCTCAGACACATTCGATTGCACAGGTGGCCTTGCCGATATGGGCGTTGGCGTTGTTCGATCTGACAACCAGCTACACGTGTTTCGATGTTGTTGATTAACGGCACCAGTATGTTTTTATCGTACGGGAGGGGGAAGGGGGGGGAGTCCTATACCGACGAAAGCCTGTACAGAGGCGTCGTCCACCAATGAACAAACCAAGAAGAAAGAAGCCAAACAACACCAAAATGAGAACCAAAAAAACAGAGGAAATATATTGGTACATGGCCAGTCTCACGATGCGGCCATGCAAACCCGGAACGACGCGGCGTAGTCAACGAGCACCGGCAGGTTCTCGACAAACACGCCGAGCTGCCGGTCCAGCTGCGCCACGGAGGGTGCGCCCAAAAACTTGACGCCCTTCACGTAGCAGTTGCTCATCGACGCGCACGCGTCGGTGGCGGCGGTGAGGTCCGCCATCCCATCTCCGAGCGCGAGCACGTTGGCGCCCCGCCACGACGGGTACAGCCTCCTCAGCTGGTCGTGAAAGGCGTGCACCTTCCACCTGCCAACGTCCTTTGGGAAGTGCGCGCCATAAGCGTGGCGGGCCGACACGACCGGGATGCGGGCGGCGGCAATGTACTCGGCCAGGCGTGGCATCAAGGCGGTGGTCGCGGCATTGACCCACCCGAGCGCCGAGTTGGTGACAATGACCACGGCGCCCTCGCGGGCGGCAGCGACCGAATGCGTCAGCGCCCGCACCGCAGCAACGTCCAGGGAGGCCAGGGCAGCGGCCAAGCCAGGTGGCAGCACCGCTGGCGCCGCGCCGAGGCGCAGGGAGTTCAGGACGCCGCCGGCGCCCGATGCCAGCGCCGAGGTGGGGAAAAGGCAATCGTCAAAGTCGACCAGGAACGTTGTCCGCTCCTTGGCACACGTGGGGTTGCCCGTGGGGTCGCACGCAGGTGGGGGTGCGGGGGGAGCAACATGGGCGGCGTACTGGGGGGCGTGTCTTGGCTCGACCTTGGTCAGGAGGGGCGAGTCAGAGACGGGCACCGCCGTGGCTGCGTCTACACAGGCCATGGCGACAGGGGGGATCGAAAAGGGGGCCCGGAAGAGCGTGGCCCGACTACAGAGCCCGAAACGACCACGATTGAGCCGCAGGCCCGGGCGAAGACCGAGCAAGAGGGGGTGCGACGATGGCGTGGAGTGACGGGCGCGAACAGGGATGGCGGGGATGTTCGGGATGAAGGGGCAAGTGGGGCGATGTGGCCGCTGTCCTGGTCACAATGGCCAACGATGGTGGAGGGTGGGTGGGCCCCGATGGCCGTATATAGCTCGGTGCACCCCCAAGGCGGCGAGTGGCTCGTGCACGTGGCCGACAGAAGAGCGCGTTGGCGGCGATGAGGTGCGGGTCGCAAGCCGCAACCAGTACAACGAGGCCACCCAATGTTATGTAACGGCGCCCGGCCGCTCACGCACGCACTGCCGCCGCGGTTGAGTGGTAGCCCGGACACTGGGCCCCGTGGCATCAGGAAAGCACCGTGGACAGCCCCCCGCTGCGTGTGCCGTGGGCCTGTCGTTCGGCAGACACGGCAGCGGCGTAACCCCCCCGCACGCGTACAGTCAGGCGGGCGTGGGCGTGTGCGGTGGCCGCACTCCCTGTCCCCCAGTGGGGGTCGACTCGTGGCGGGCGCTCCCCCCTCCCTCCTCTCCCCCCCCGCAGACGGCCTCAAGCCGGCCACCTCCACTGTCATGCGCTCGACACGATAGTGCCCAGACGGTGCTTGGGCGCCCACGCGCTGGCAGCGGGCGTCGGGGACTGATGCGCTGTGCGTTTGGGGGGCAGCGCGAACACAGCGCTGCACACGCTAGCCGGACCGCGCCATCACCTCGTGTCCGGCGGCGGTGGTGGGGTCCACGGGGGGCCGCCACGCGGCGCCGAGCCGCCAGCCCACCTACCTGCGCTGGACGCGCCCGCACGGCCAGTGTCATCCGTCTAAATTGCGACTACCGTCGGACTGCAAGCACCGGAGGCTCAGGCTCGCGCGGGTCGACCTCCCCCCAGTGCTGGCACGCGTCACACACAGGGGCCGGTAGAGGGCCAGCTGGGTCCCTGCTGTGTCGTGCCCAGACGACGGTGTCCTTTCATGACCTGCGCAAGGGACGGGACGGTGCAATTGTGGCGTAGCGAGCCAATGACTGCCCATCGGCCTCTCGGCGGTGGTGGTGGAAGGGAAAAAACGGGTCATCGCGGCGGGTAACAGTCGGCCAGGCGCCGAGGGGGCTGCCAGTCGCCTGTCAATCTGAGTGACCGGCAGCCGGCTTGGCTGTTGCCCGCGTCACGCGAGGCAAGCAACTCGTGGCTGGTTTCTTCCCCGGACAACCCCAAACCCATGGTCCGCCTGCCGCGGCTGTCGGCGCTGACCGTCGAAAGGGCCGCCAGCGATCGCTTCAGGCCAATCATATCTGGCGCAGATCGTCCATTGCGCGCGCGCGTGGGGACCACCCGCTTCCAGACGCTCCCTCAGCCGGGCCGCCCCAGCCACTGTCGGACGCGGCAGCCTTCCACGTTGCTCGTCGCCGTTTCGTTCGCGTCCATTGAGGTCGCAGGCGTCGGTCGCCCACTCGATATTGGGGTCCCAGGAGTGCCGCAAAGGCCGCGGCATTTTCGGCTCCGGACCGGCTGGTCAAGGATCAAGGACGGCGACTCGGCGGTGTTGGCGTGGGGAGCCCCTCACGTCCCTCTGTTCCGCCTGGATGGCGCGGCACATGGGTCTTCTGTAAAGAAGCAGTCGATCCCGGTGTGGTCCACCCCCCTCCTTCCCAGAGACTGTCAGTATGATCTGACTGGTGGGGCCTTGCACAAGGTCTACGTTGCGATGGCCTCTGCTTGCGCATGGTGGTCCGCTCAGGCGCTGCCCGCGCAGTGTCCCCGGTGACTGTAAGAGCAGACTCGTTGCCAGTGTTCTTTGCGCAACCATTTGATTCGAGTTCAGGACACCGCATCAGCTCAAGACACAACTGCAAACGCTTGGCATCGGTCCTTGAAGTGAAATTCTCTGGACTTTCCCTGGCCTTTAGGACAGGGTGCTCTCAAAGTGTAGTGATGCACACATATATTTAGATAACGGGACTTGATCTCCGTTTCAGAGGTGGCAGTCTGCATTCGTGTCCTCAGGGATCTGAGGGCGTGTCAGCGTTGGAA
>ENA-ORXT01007094-ORXT01007094.1-marine-metagenome-genome-assembly--contig:-NODE-7094-length-10149-cov-22.663920_pt1 | contig 10149 bp, 11 predicted proteins | sample MGYA00237868_ERZ511482 | MGnify/ENA metagenome assembly ERZ511482
CGCCCGCCGCCGCCAGCGGCCGCCTTGACGAGGGCCGGCATCGGGATGTCGTCGGGCGCCGTGCCGTTCGCGATCTGCTCGTCGGAGACTTCCCAGATCGGTGTGGTCGGCACGCCTGCATCGACAGCCGCCCGCTTTGCGGCGACCTTGTCGCCGAGCAGCGTGATCTGCTCGGGCGTCGGACCGACCCAGATCAGGCCAGCAGCGTCGACGGCCCGGGCGAAGTCGGCGTTCTCGGCGAGGAAGCCATAGCCCGGGTGGATGGCGTCCGCTCCCGTTGCCAACGCTGCCGCGATGATTGCATCGCCGCGCAGATACGACTGCGCAGGTGTCTCGCCGCCGAGCGCGACTGCGACGTCGACACTGTCGACGTGCAGGGAGTTCGCATCCGGTTCGGAGTAGACGCCGACCGTGCCGATGCCCAGCCGATGCGCGGTGCGCGCGATGCGAACCGCGATCTCGCCGCGGTTGGCAATGAGGAGCTTGTTGATCCGGTCCATTGCTCAGTGCCTCCACACGCCGTAGCTCGTGGCTCCGACGACTTCATTGCTGTGGGCTGCGGACAGCGCCATGCCGAGTGCGGTCCGCGAATCGGCGGGATGGATGATCCCGTCGTCCCACAGCCGACCGGTCGAATAGAGCGCCGTCGATTCGGTTTCGATCTGGGCTTCGAGTGCAGCGGTTTGTGCCTGCAAGGCCTCTTCGTCGACCTCGATGCCGCGGCCCGCAGCGCTGTTCCGAGCAACGATGTCCATGACCCCCGCGAGTTGCTTGGGACCCATCACTGCGATGCGGTGGTTCGGCCACGTGAAGATGAACCGGGGGTTGTACGCCTTGCCCGCCATGCCATAGTTGCCGGCCCCGTAGCTCGCACCGACCATCAGGTTGAAGTGCGGCACGGTGGAGTTCGACACGGCGTTGATCATCTTGGAGCCGTTGCGGATGATGCCGCCCTGCTCAGCCCTCGAGCCGACCATGAAGCCGGTGATGTTGTGCAGGAACACGAGCGGCGTGTTGGTCTTGTTGCACAGCTGGATGAACTGGGCGCCCTTCTTGGCTTCTTCGGAGAAGAAGATGCCGTTGTTGCCGATCACACCGACGGGGAAGCCCTGAATCGACGCCCACCCACAGACGAGCTTGTCGCCGTAGAGCGGTTTGAACTCTTCGAAGCGGCTGCCGTCGAGCAGACGTGCGTACACCTCGCGGATGTCGAACGGGATGCGGACGTCGGCAGAGGCGCAGCCGAGCAATTCGGCCGGGTCATAGATCGGCTCGTCAGCGGGTTCCGTCGGGCCGGGGCCCAGCTTCTTCCACTGGAGATGCTTGACGATCTGACGGGTGATGCGCAGCGCGTCCATCTCGTCCTGAGCGAGGAAGTCCGACAGACCCGACGTGCGGGAGTGCATCTCGGCGCCGCCAAGGGTTTCTTCGTCGACGACTTCACCGATCGCCATGTTCACGAGCGGCGGGCCACCGAGGTAAGCAGTGCCCTTGTCCTTGACGAAGACGGTGTAGTCGCTCGTGCCCGGGGTGTAGGCGCCGCCTGCGGTGTTCGGGCCGAAGGCCATCGTGATGGTCGGAATTCCCATCTGAGAGAGTTGCGTCAGGTCACGGAAGCTCGCTCCGCCCTGGATGAACAGGTCGGCCTGGCGGGGCAGGTCGGCGCCGGCGGACTCGTTGAGGTTGATGACCGGCAGACGGTTCTGCTTGGCGATCTCGGTGAACCGCTGACTCTTCTTCCACGTGGTGGGGTTGGCCGAACCGCCGCGAACGGTCATGTCGGTTCCGGTGATGAGGCATTCGACGCCCTCGATCGTGCCGATGCCCGATGCAATGCCGACGCCGATCGGGTCTTCGGTCCCCCACGCTGCGAGCGGACTGAGTTCGAGGAATGGGGTGTCGGGATCGATCAGATTCTCGATGCGCTCGCGCACGAGCATCTTGCCCCGTTTGCGGTGACGATCGACGTAGCGCTGACCGCCGATGGTGGCGACCTGCGCCAATTGCTCGGCGACCTCATCCCACATCGACTGCATCTCAGCGAGGTTCGCCCTGTAGTCATCCGACTTCGTGTCGAGTCGACTCTTGATCACACTGCCGATGGCCATCGTTCCCCATTCTGATTCAGTGGTCCGGTCCGGTGTTACAGATGGTGCCTGGCACCATCTGTAACGACTTGCTTGCCCGGCTGACCGTAGCTACGGTACTGCACAGTGTCGATTGGTACCGCACCGAAGCCGCTGCTCCCACGACGGACCGAGGAACGGTTGGGCCCGCGCCATCGCGAGATTCTCGATCAGCTCGAAGCGGTGTTCCTCAGCGAGGGCTTTTCATCGGTGACCGTTGCCCAGCTCGCCAAGTCGGTCGGCTGCTCGCGTCGCACGCTGTACGAGCTGGCTCCATCGAAGGACGCGCTCGTCCTCATCGTGCTCGACCGGTTCCTCCATCGTGTCGGCCGGACGGCGCTCAACACCGTCGACGCCGAGGCACCCATCGCCGAACAGGTCCGGTCGTACATCAACGGCGCGCTCGAACTCCAACGGTTGACCGCAGCGTTCGCCGACGACCTCGCCGATGACCCCGCCGCCCGCCGGCTCCTCGATCGCCACTTCCGTTACGTCATGTCCGTCAGCGAATCGCTGATCGAACGCGGCATCGAGGCCGGTGAGTTCCGGCAGGTCTCCCCCGGCGTCGCCGCAGGCATGCTCGCCGGGAGCGGCCTCTATTTCAGCCAACCCGGCATCCTCGACGACGTCGGGATGACCCGCGACGAAGCGAGCCTCGAGATGACCGACATCGTGCTGCGCTCACTGCAACAACCACGCGAACCACAGCCGATCAGGCACCGCCTCGACCATCATCTGAACCCGGGTCTGAACCATCATCTCAACCAGGAAACTGCGAGCGCCATATGAACGCCACACCCACTGTCACCTCCGTCCGCGACGATCTGATCGCGGAACAGGATGCACTCGACGCCGTCATCGGCGAACTCGATGCCGAGCACTGGGCACTCGACACACCGAGCCCCCGCTGGACCATCGCCGATCAGATCGGTCACCTCACCTACTTCGACTGGACCGCCGCCCTCGCGATCACCGACCCGGACCGATTCACGACCAACACCGCAGAGATGATGTCGGCGATGTCCGACGGCGCCGAGGACGCAATGGACGCGGCGACACTCAGCGACTACCGGGCGATGACGCCCGGGGACCTGTGCCATGCGTGGCGCACCAATCGCGGTGTGCTGTCCGAAGCGTCCGCGTCGCTCGCCGACGATGATCGGGTCATCTGGTACGGGCCGTCCATGGGTGCCAAGTCCTTCCTCACTGCTCGGCTGATGGAGGCGTGGGCCCACGGACAGGACATCGTCGACACGCTCGACCGCGCCGGCATCGCGCACGCCGAACGTCCTGCGACAGACCGGCTGCGACACATTGCACAGCTCGGGTTCATCACGCACAAGTGGAGCTACATCAACCGCAAAATGGACCCACCCACCGAACCGGTACGTGCCGAGCTCACCGCACCGTCGGGTGCCATCTGGACGTTCGGACCCGACGATGCCGCCGACTCGATCGTCGGGCCTGCCGTCGACTTCTGCCTGGTCACGACCCAGCGTCGCCACGTCGACGACACCGACCTCGTCGTCGAAGGCCCCATCTCCACTGCCTGGATGCAGATCGCCCAGGCGTTCGCTGGCGGGGCCACCGATGGGCCCACCGCCGGCAACTTCTGAACACGTCTCACCATCGACCGACACCTGCAGCACATCACTCGCACCGCAACCGGAGCAAACATGACCACCCTGACCGATCCCGTCACCGACCACCACGCATTCGAACTGAACGACCTGCAACAGCAGATCCTCGACGAAGCCGACCGCTTCAGCCGCGAACAGCTCGCGCCGCTCGCCCAGGAAATGGACGACAAGGAGCACTGGCCCGACGACCTGTTCGCGCTCTTCGCCCGACACGGGTACCTCGGCCTCACCGTCTCCGAGGAGTACGGCGGCCAGGGCCTCGGGCTCTTCGAAGCCGGGCTCGTGTGCCAGGCCATGGGCAAATGGAACGCATCGGCGATGCTGTCGTGGGGCGCACACGACAATCTCTGCGCGAACAACATCTTCCGCAACGCCAACGACGAGATCAAGCAGCGCTACCTCCCCGGACTCTGTGACGGCACCCTGGTCGGTGCGCTCGGGCTGACCGAGCCCGGCGCCGGCTCCGATGCGCTCGGATCGATGGCCACGACTGCTCGCCGTGATGGCGACGAGTTCGTGTTGAACGGCACGAAGATCTACATCACCAACGGCGACATCGCCGACGTCGTGCTCGTCTATGCCAAGACCGACCTCGCCGCAGGTCATCGGGGCATCACCGCCTTCGTCGTCGATACCGACACACCCGGATTCAGCGTTGCGCAGAAGCTCTCGAAGATGGGCTACCGCGGCAGCCCGACCGCCGAGTTGGTGTTCGACGACTGCCGCGTGCCCGCAGCGAACATCGTCGGCGAGGAGAACAACGGCGTCGCTGTCGTGATGAGCGGGCTCGACTTGGAACGGATCTTCTACGCGCCCGCGGCTGTCGGCATGGCCGAGCGGTGCCTGGAACTGAGCCTCGAACATGCATCGACGCGCAAACAGTTCGACCAGGCGATCATGAACTTCCAGGTCGTCGAGTTCAAGCTCGCCGACATCTGGGTCAAGATCGAGACAGCGAAGGCCTACGTCTACAAGGCCCTCGCGATGTGTTCCTCGGCCAGCCACGAGGAGGCCGGCCGAGGAGCGATTCACGCCCACTCGGCAGCGGCCCTGCTGTACGCAACGACGGTGATGCGCGAGATCGCCGACGAAGCGGTCCAGATCCACGGCGGCGCGGGTTACATGTGGGAGATGGAGATCAACCGCCTCTACCGCGACGCCAAACTGCTCGAGATCGGCGCAGGCACCCAGGAAGTTCGTCGCGGCATCGTCGGCAAGTACCTGCGCGGCACCGTCAGCTGAACGGGCGCAGCACGGGGAGTCATCCCCCTGTATTCGCCGCGATGCGATGTCTACGGTGGTCTCATGCCGACAGCGGAAGACTTCACCAAAGCGGCGGCACTGCTTCGTGTCCAATCCGAGATCGCAGAGGCAGTCGAGGGTCGGGCGCGCATCGCGTCGTCCTCGACGGGTATCACTGCTGGCCCGTACCACGACTCGGCGATTCGCGGGGCTGTCGCCGCAGCGATCAACGCCGGTGACACCTCGACCAAGCTGAACGACGCCGCCGTCACCTTCGACGAACGGGCAGTCGTCTGCGCCGAGTACACGACTGCGATGGACATCTACGACGAGCTGTACGCCGACTGGCAGGTGCGAGTGGCTGACTACAACCGCAACATCACCTACGACTACGCCAGTTGGCCGGGCCATCCGCCGGCCCAACCTGACACCCCACCGAGCTGGGTGACTCGCGGATGAGCACGGTCGGCATCGCAGTCCCGCGAGCGCGGTTCGTCGCAGCGATTCTGCGACCCGACCTGCAGACGATCGCGGACATCCGGTCGGCCGTCACCACGGCCCTGGGGATGGCCCAGGATGCAACGGTGATCGACCCAGCCACCGTCGCACTCGGGGAATGCGAGGAGGACCTCGGAAACTTCGTCACACTGCTCGAGAGCCTCGCCAACTATGCCGAGGCCGCTGACAGCGGCGCCACCGGCGCCGACCTCGCGGCCTTCGAGGCCCCGGCGATCAGTGCAAAGATGCGCCTCGACGAGGGTGTCGCCGACGGCGTCGGTAGCGGGGCGACCGATCAGGAGATCTTCGACTACCTCATCGAACGGGCCAACGAAGCGAACGGCGACATCGAGGACCCGACACTCGAAGACGACGACGAGGCGGCTGCGTGGGTCCATCTCGGCCATCTCCCGCTGTGGGACGACGCCAATGGCCCGCTGGCCACCGACCTCGATCAGGGCTCCCTCGGTGACTGTTGGATGCTCGCCGGCATCGGCTCCATCGCCCACGCCGATCCGGACCGCCTGCAGGACATGATCACCGACAACGGCGACGGCACCTACACGGTCAACTTCCCGGACGGAGCGATCACCGTCGACGACGAGTTCCCGGTCGACGCCGATGGCCGCCCGATCTATGCCGGCCGCGGACAGGCCGGCATGGTGCTGTGGCCGGCCGTGCTGGAGAAGGCATGGGCGATGCGCGACGGCGGGTCCTACGGTGACATCGCCGGCGGAACATCACACAACGTGTGGACGACCTTCGGCGCCGACGAGGACCGGCGGGCGCTGAACCCGGCGATGTGGCGTGACCCGTCAGACAGCGACGTCGAGGGCTGGATCCAGAAGCAGCTCGACGAGAACCTGCCGATCGCCACCCGGTCCGATGGGGCGTTCGGGATGGGTGGTTCCCATGCGTGGTTGATCACTGATGTCGAGACGGTCGGCGGCGAGACTACGGTCACGGTGATGAACCCGTGGGGCGTTCCCGGTATCAAACCGAACACGGCGGGCGACGGTTTCGTCTACAACGACGGGACCACCCCCGTTGATTTCGCGAACGGCGGTGACGGAGCAGGCATCGTGATCAAGAACCCCAACGAGGGTCTGATCGACATGCCGATTGACGTGTTCACCGAGAACTTCGATCACGTAGACGCCGTCACGAGTTGGGATTCCTGATGCGTCGAACCAAGCTGACGTTCACGGTTTCCATGACGCTTGCGAGCATCACGGTCGGATGCTCGAGTGACCAGCCCGAATCTGCATGCGTTTCAAGTGGGGCGTCGTCGCCACAAGAACAATCCCAGGGAGATCAGATGGAAAACCCTTCGCGCGGTATCGATGCAGTGGTGGGCGACTCCAGCGTCGTTGTGACCGGCAGTGTGCAGCAGAGCACCGTGGACTGTGAACGCACCGTGCTCGACATCAAGGTCACTGAAACACTCAAGGGCGAGTTCGCTCTGCCCGAGAACGAGATCGTTGCGGTCGAAGTCGCTTCGATCCGGTACGACGGCTTCGAGGGCGAAGGACTGTGGTTCTTGGAGCCAACCACCGAGAGCACCACGGTCGGAGCGGACTTCGTCGAGGTCGACAACTTCGACTCAGTGCCGACGTCGTTGCGTTCCCGGCGCTCAGCACTCCGCGTCGACGCGGGCCTGCCGGCCGTGGAACGCCGAGCGAGCAACGACGCGATGCTCTCGTTGTACGACCGCGCCGACATCGTCGTGCACGTTGCGTTTGACGCGAGTGATGACTTCACCTCAGCTCGGATCACCCAGGTCGAGGAGGTACTGAAAGGCAACGCTCCGCTCGGTCCCGTCGACGGGCCGATGGTGCGCCCCCCACCGTCAGAGGAGCCGGGCGGCCCCTGGGAGTTCCAAGTAGATGACAGCGGTGTGCTCTTCCTCAGTGGGAGCTTTGACGATCCGACCTTGCTGAACCCGACGCCCTACTGGCAGTTCACGACACGGGAGATCAAGAAACTGATCGAGTGAACGCCGTCGACTTCTGGTGTGCCGCAGCTCTCAATCGAGACGCAGAACGCGCGAGATGCTCCGGCGCTCGAAGCCGCTGCGCTCGTACAGCGCACCAGCTGCTTCGTTGGCCGCGTAGTGATCGACATGAACCTCGGCGCAGCCACGGTCGCGAGCCCACTCGACGAAGCGGTCGGTCAGCATCGTCGCTGCTCCTGTTCGCCTCGCTTCTGGGGCGACGTACAGGCTGCGCAGGATGGCGAACTCGACAGGCTGGCGTGTCGGCGAGGACTTCGTGGCATACCCGACGAGGAGGCCGACAATGACATCACCTCGGCGCGCAGCGAACACCTCGGCATCGGGCGACGCCATCAGTGTTTCGAAGTCTTGTCGTCCCTCCCGCTGCGGCCACGTCGTGTCTGCGAGTGGATCGTGCTGGCCCGCATCCTCGGCGAACAGCGCTGATTCGAGTTCGATGAGCGCGTCGATGTCAGGCGGCAGAGCGATGTCGATGTCGATCACAATGCAGACGTTAGGCATGTTCGAATGCCGGCAGTGCAGGTAGCTCTTACGGGCCGCTGGGTGCAAGGCACCAGACGACCGCCCGGCCAGGGTGACCGTGACGGACTTCTCCACCGGGTGCCGTCGCCGCTCCGGCGTCCACCGTTAGCGTGAACGCCATGACGTCCGAGCGCCGAGCCGATCCGTTCGGCATCGTCGCGCTCGCAGCCGCCGGGACGATGGCGGCGCACGAACTCGGCTATCTCGCCGACCGCGATCCCGCTGATGGGGCGCACGCCTACTTCGGGATGCTCGGCCCCGTCGTACTTTTGGCGCTGTGTGTCGCCGGCTGGTTCACCGCAGTTCGGATCGTGCGTCGAGACGTCGGCCGTGCACCGTCGTTGATGCTGCTCGCCGGGCTGCAACTCGGCGGCTACCTCACCATGGAGATCGGCGAGCGGCTGTTCACCGACTCCGCCCCAGCGCTCATCTCGCCGCCCGTACTGATCGGACTCATGCTGCAGCCCGCCATTGCATGGCTTGCACTCCGACTCCTGTCTGCGGGCCGCCGGATCATCGAAGCACTCTTCGTCGGAACGGCTCCTCCGCTTGCGCCCGCGGCTCCGTTGCTCCCGACTCCCGTGGTTGCCATCGTCGGCGCAGTTCTGCCCGTGCGACTCCGTGTTCGCGGTCCACCGGTGCGTTGAGTTCATCTCATCGCATCACACGACCCGAAACCACACACAGGAGACCCCAATGAAGCACACACTCTCGCGACGCGCCGCCGTCGTTCCCGCACTCCTCGCCCTCGGACTCGCCGCCTGCGGATCCGACGCCGACACGACCAGCAACACCGCCGCATCGACCGAAGCGCCGATGTCGTCCGACATGGACAACATGGACGACATGGACATGAACATGGGTGACGCCGACGCGACCCCGGCCGACGAGGTCGCAGGCGCTGCGCTCGCCCGCGGCGAGTACGAGCTGATGGACAGCCGCCCCGCCGGCTACGACGATGTTGCCGGCACGGCGGTGATCGCCCGCTCACCGATGGGTACCACGATCACGACCGAGCTCACCGGCTTGCTGCCCAACGTCGACTACATCAGCCACGCCCACGCCCAGGCCTGCGACGACGATGACGCCGGACCGCACTACCAGTTCGAAGTCGGTGGCTCGGAGATGCCTCCCAACGAGATCCACCTCGCATTCACCAGCGACAACGACGGCAACGGGTTCATGACCGCTGAGAACGCTCAGATCGCCGGCACTGATGCTGTCGCATTCGTCGTACACCCGACGGAGTTCATCGACAACAAGATCGCCTGCGTCGATTTCGTCGAGGACGAGCCCGGGTCGATCGACGCTGCGCTCGCGACTGGCCTCGCCGAATCGAGTGACATGGACGACATGGACCACAGTGACATGGACGACATGGACGAAACGGACATGGACGACGACATGGACATGGATGAGATGGATGAGATGGATGAGATGGAGCCGGAGACCACCGACGGCTGACCCGTTTCCCACATCCGCCGTGACGCGTTGACGCCAGCGTGATCCGTTTGGATCGCGCCGGCGTCGTCGCGTACGAGATGGAGCGCGGTCAGGCGGTGATGAGCGACACCGTCAGGCTCAGCTTGTTGCCGTCGATCCCGCCCAGCGCAACGGCAACCGCAGAGTTCAAGTGGGCGAACTCTTCGTTGGCCGTCTCGAACACGAGCAGCTCCTGCGGACCCGTCTCGTCGGTGCCACGGCCGATCGCCTGATAGGCCACGGTGTCCTTGCCCTCACCGATCCGGCCGCGGATCTCGAGCTGTTGGACGCCGTCTGCGCCGACACGCACGATGTCGACGCCGGCGACCTTTCGCTCCCCCTCCCAGTGACTCGATGTCGCGGTGCCCTCGAAGGGAACGTCGACACGGAACCCGGTGCCGGTCCCTCCGACTGGGGTGAACTGCAGCTTCGCGTCGATCTTGCAGAACTCGGTCAGTGTGGCCATGTGTACTCCTTGGTGTGCGGTTTCGGGGTTGCGGGTTCGGGTGTGCGGTTTCGGGGTTGCGGGTGGGTTCGATGAGACAGCGGCGGGTCACCAGACGGCAGATGTGTCGAGCAGAATCACTCGCTGCAGATCGGCGTGAAAGTCACCGAAACCGTCGCT
>ENA-ORXT01007095-ORXT01007095.1-marine-metagenome-genome-assembly--contig:-NODE-7095-length-10147-cov-2.710129_pt1 | contig 10147 bp, 9 predicted proteins | sample MGYA00237868_ERZ511482 | MGnify/ENA metagenome assembly ERZ511482
CCACCACAACAATGTAGGGCAGAATTTCAGGCTGAAACTCCTCTGTCTCGAAAATCGGATCACCCGTTTCTTCGTCAAAGCCCGTTTGCACAGTGCGGCTGAACATCTCTTCGCTGCCCAGCGCGTCACGGACACGGCCATTATAACCTTCGATGTTGCGCACGCCCATCTTGGACATTTTGCGATACCGTTCTTCCATCTCGCCCACGACCCATTTGAGGGCGACGACAGCCTTTTTGGGGTCGGTCACAACAGGCGACAGAAGATGTGGGATGCCATCATAGACGGACAGTTCCAGCATCTTGGGGTCGATCATGATCATCCGGCATTCTTCGGGCGTCAGCTTGTACAGCAGCGACAGGATCATCGTGTTGATCGCCACGGATTTACCAGACCCCGTCGTACCCGCAATCAGCAGGTGAGGCATCTTGGCCAAGTTCGCGATAATCGGCTCGCCACCGATGTCCTTACCAAGCGCCAATGGCAGCCGCTGATTGCCATCACCAAAATCACGGTGCGACAGGATTTCACGCAAGACGACCTTTTCGCGGTGTTCATTCGGCAATTCGATCCCGATCACGCTCCGGCCCGGCACGGTGGACACACGCGCAGACAACGCGGACATCGAACGGGCGATATCGTCGGCAAGCCCGATCACGCGCGACGCTTTCAAACCGGGTGCGGGTTCAAGTTCGTACATGGTCACAACGGGACCAGGACGGACTGAAACAATCTCGCCTTTGACACCGTAATCATCCAATACGCTTTCCAACATGCGCGCGTTTTCTTCCAGCGCATCATCGGACAGGTGGTGCCGTGTGATTTCCTCTGGGCTGGACAGAAGGCTCAGCGGCGGGCACTCGTAGGCTGCGTATTTGTCCTCGAACTGCAACTTTGGCTGCATTTCGGACAGGGCCTGCTTGGATGGCATCGTGCTGCGTTTTAGCGCGTGCTGGACGACCTTCTTGGCCTCGGGTGCCACGGGCGTCGGGCGATCAGGGTCAAACAACGGCTCTGCGACCAAAGGTTTGGCGTCTGCCTCTGGCATTACCGTGCGGCGGTAAACAGGTGTCGTGGCAGGTGTGTCAATAACCGTGTCGTCCACAACAGACGCGTCCTCGTCCATTGCCTCGAACGCCATTGGCGCTTCTTCAACGGGTAGCGGTGCGGGATCGGTGTTAATCATCAACGGCTTTGGCCCGCGACCCGCTGTCAACTTTGGCTCTACGCGCACTGGCGACAGTGACGGCGGCACGATGCCCCCTGCCCGCGTGCGGATCGCGTCGGAAATACGTGCAGAGATGCGGTCATTATCGACAGGCATTTCTTCGGTTTCCGCAGCGGGTGCGATTTCAGGTTCCGGCATACGGTCTTTGCGCTTTAACAAGCCTGCCAAAATCCCTGATGACTGCGGCATATCACGCGTCGGTGCGGCCATTGGTGCAGGCTCAGCCTCGGCGGTGGATCGGGTCATCGGGGGCATCTTGCGGCCATCATGTGCGGCCTCGCGTGTTGGCATCACAGGGTTTGCACGCACAACAGCAGCGGCACGCGATTTCAGATCAGGCTGCGGGACAGCTTGCAATGCAGCGGCTTCTTCGGCGTAAAACGCATCGCGTTCAGCCTTGTGAGCGCGCGATTGTTCACGCCGCGCTGATACGGTTGCAGTTGCACCTTTTGCAGCCATCGCAGACGCCGCAACCCCTTTGCCCAACACACTAAGGATCAGTGAATACAACATCACGGTGCCAAGCAGCACGTAACGCAGGCCAAGCCGTAGTTCGTGACGGGTAAAGCCAAGCGCAAACGCCAGCAGGAACATCAACGCGACACCCAACAGCAAAGACAGGACTTTGACGGCAAAGCTGGTCGCAAACGGAATAACTGTCAGCGCGACACCAAGCACAGTGTCACCAAACAGACCACCCAGACCAAAGTTGGGCGGCCAAGCAGCCCCCGGCGCCAAGGTCGCGGCATATAGTGCAGCCAACGCCACCGCAATCGGCGCAAAGATCACACGGCCCATCGCGCGTTCTTCGCCGTAGTGCGTCACAAAACGGATGCCCCATGCGGCAAACAGCAACGGCACAACATAGGTGCCGGTGCCGACGATCATCATCAAAGGTGCGGCAGTTGCGGCACCAAACCGGCCAAGCCAGTTTTGCACAGGTGCGCCATTAGCTGAGATCCAGCTTGGATCCTCGACCGAGTAGCTGCCAAATAACATCGCCGACAAAACGGCCAAGCCCAGCAACGCCAGACCCAGCAATTCCTTGCTACGTTTTTCCAACGCGGCTTGTGTGGTGCTGTCTAGCAGCGGGTCGCGCCCGCGAGATTGATATGATGCCATGTGCCTGTTCCCTTAGCCGTAGATGCAGTCGCGGATGGTTTCCAACCCGCGCTGCACGTCTTGTTTTGGGGCGACCAAGGCCACCCGAATGTAAGTCTTACCGGGGTTCACCCCGTTCACGTCACGCGCCAGATACGCACCGGGCAGAACCCGCACGCCTGTGTCCTGCCAAAGCTTGACCGTCGCCTGTTCGCCATCTTCAACCGGAAGCCACAGGAAGAACCCTGCCTCTGGCGACGCATACCCTGGAATATTTCCAAGAATGCGGTCAGCGATATCAAATTTCTCTGCGTATAGCCTGCGGTTCTGGACCACATGATCTTCGTCCTGCCACACAGCCGTCGATACCGCTTGGACCGGACCGGGCAGTGGTGCGCCAGCCAATGCGCGGATTTGGCGGATCGCAGCAATCGACTTTGGACCACCTGCGCAAAAGCCTGACCGAAGCCCTGCAAGGTTTGACCGTTTGGATAACGAATGAAAGATCACAACGCGTTCAGGATCAGCCCCCGCAGCTTTGGCCATTTGCAACCCGCCAACGGGGGCGGCCGCGCGGTAAATCTCTGAATAGCATTCGTCCGCAAAAATGACGAAGTCGTGCTTTTCGGCCAAAGCGATCAGGTCCAGCCAATACGCTTCGCTTGCCACGGCACCTTGCGGGTTTGCGGGCGAACAGATGTAGGCGATTGCCGTGCGGTCCAGAACATCTGCGGGCAAGCCTGCGTAGTCGGGCAAGTGACCTGTTTCAGCCGTTGCAGGCACATACACAGGGTCGGCACCCACAGACAGACCAGCCATACCGTACACCGGATAGAACGGATTTGGCGTTAGCACGACAGGCTGCTTGCCATGTTTAGTCTCGGGGCACAGCGCCATCGCGGCGTTGTAAAGCCCTTCGCGTGTGCCGTTCAGCGCCATGATCTGATCACGCGCAACCGCAACACCAAAGCGGCGCTTGATCCAGCCGCCAATCGCATCCAGCAGTTCAGGCGTGCCGTCGTTCGCGGGATAGCTGGAAAAGCTGGCCATGGTGTCGTTGATAATGTCAGGCACAAAGTCGGGAAACGCGTGTTTCGGCTCGCCAATGGTCATGTTGATCACGTCACCGCCTGGGGTGATGTGGTCCAACAACGCACGTAGCCTCGGCCACGTTGCAACCGGAAGGTTCGCAAACCGCTTTGGGGTATCCATTACTGCCTCAACTCACAGGATCATTAACGCCCTGCTTTTGTGGGACATTAGCCCAGCGTACGCCGCGCTGTCCAGAATAACGGCGCGCGAATTTGGGTCACGCACCCAAGTTGTGTCTTTTAGGCCAGCGCTTTTTGCGCAGCAGCGGCGACACGCAACAGACGTTCTTCGCACATATTGTGTCCATTCAACATGATGCCACAAGATGGGACATCCGTCGGCAAAGTAATCGACGGAACATCCATCAGATTGGCCACACGCGTATTGCGCAACGCCAATAAATTCTCGGTCACGTAATAATCTTTGTCTGCAAGTAATTTATTAACGTTTGGCGGCATGATCGGGGACGATGGCATGATCACAGCGTCAAACCCTGCCGTGGCCTTGGTGTAGACCGCGCGAATGGCACGCAAGCGGGTCCAATGCGCCACATAATCTGCGGCGAGGACATCCGCACCCGCACGCACGCGTTCCAAAATCTGCGGAAACATCTTATCAGGTGCGGCTTCGACATAATCCTTCCACCAAGCGTAGCTGTCAGTGGTGAACAACGGACCAGCAAAGCCGAACGCCTCTGTCACTTCAGGGATTTCAAGTGTGGTGACCTGCGCGCCCGCAGATTTCAGACGCGCCACAGCAAACCGGAACGCCGCTGACGGTTGATCGCGTAGATCATCCATCGCCACAGTGTCCAAGATCGCAAAGCGCATGCCTGCAAGGTCCGCGCCAACCAGATCAGCAGGTTTCCCCCCCTCAAGTGCGGCCAGAACCAGCGCATTATCCGCAACAGACCGACACAGCGGCCCGATGGTATCAAACGTCAGACACAGCGGAACGACCCCATCTAATGACAAGCGTCCGTGGCTGGTCTTAAGCCCCGTCAGATCGTTCCACGCGGCTGGAATACGCACCGACCCACCTGTGTCGGACCCGATGCCAACGGCAGCTAATCCGAACGCCACGGATGCCGCCGCACCAGATGATGATCCGCCCGCGACTGCCGCGTCATCATTTATGCAAGGCGGTGTCGCGGTGATCGGGTTCAGCCCAAGACCAGAGAACGCGATTTCCGACATGTGGGTTTTGCCAAGGCAGACCAACCCTGCATGCGTCGCGTTTTGCAAAATTTCACCATCGCGTTCAGGCACGCGCCCTTGCATTAGGGCGGTGCCTGCTTCGGTGCCAATGCCGGCTGTGTCAAACAAGTCTTTCCAAGACACAGGCACACCGTCCAAAGGACCACGCCGCAAACCAGATTTCGCCCGCGCGGCTGATGCCGCAGCCTCGGCGCGCGCACGGTCATGGGTCACACGCGCATAAATCCGGTCACGCACCGGATGCGCATCAATCGCGGCAAGATAGGTTTCGGCAAGTGCGACCGGATCAATCTCGCCCGCAGCGATCCCCTGCCCCAAAGCCTCTGCCGTCATCCACCGCCATGCGTCCATGTCATTTGTTCCCCGTTGTTGGTGTGACGGTAGCGACGCATCGGCGCATGGACAATCCCTTGGCGTTGCCCATATTGCACAGTATGGATAGCGATATGATCATTGTGGGCGGCGGGTTGAACGGACCTGCTTTGGCGTTGGCTGCGGCAAAGGCGGGGATTTCCGTCACCTTGATCGACAGCCTCCCCGTCAAGACCCGCAAAAAGGCAGATTTCGACGGACGGTCCTATGCTATCGCGTTGGGGTCCAAGCGGTTGTTGCACGCGATTGGCGTCTGGGACGCGATTGCCGCTGACGCGCAACCGATGCTTGAGATCAAGGTCACTGACGGGCGTGCTGGCGAAGGGCCAAGCCCTTGGATGATGCACTTTGACCACGCCGAGATCGAAGAAGGCCCGATGGGCTTTATGGTCGAAGACCGTCACCTGCGCCCCGCGTTTCTCAATGCGGTCAAAGCTGAAAAGCGGATCACGCATCTGGCGGGCGAAACGGTTGTGGCACAAGACACAGGCGCACAGGCATCCGTGACGCTTGCCTCTGGCAAGACACTGACGGCGGCGCTGATCGTGGGCTGCGACGGACGGCAAAGCGGGACGGCGGAACGTGCTGGCATCAAACGTGTCGGCTGGGGCTATGACCAAACCGCAATCGTTTGCGCTGTGACGCACGAAAAGCCGCACAATGGCATCGCGCATCAGTTCTTTATGCCCGGCGGGCCGCTGGCGATTTTGCCGCTTACGGGCAACAGATCATCAATCGTCTGGAGCGAGGACAGCACACGGGCCGCAGAAGTATCCGCGCGCGATGACGCAGGCTTTCTTGACGCATTGCGCCCTGCGTTTGGCAGCTTCTTGGGCGAGATTTCATTGACAGGCGCACGGTTCACATACCCGCTTGGCCTGACAGTCGCGCATAGCTTTATTGCCCCACGCATAGCCCTTGTTGGCGATGCAGCGCACGGTATTCACCCGATCGCAGGGCAAGGGTTAAATTCCGGCCTGCGCGATGTCGCAGCCTTGGCCGAGGTGTTGGAAAACGCGCGCAAACGTGGCGACGACATCGGTAGCGTTGTGACATTGCAAGACTACCAATCGTGGCGCAGGTTCGACACCGCGACATTGGCTTTGGCGACAGATACGTTCAACCGATTGTTTTCAAACAACAACCCGATCCTGCGCGCCGTGCGTGACATTGGCATGGGGGCAATCAACGCAGCCCCCGACCTGCGCCGCAGGTTCATCAGAGAGGCCGCAGGCCTGAACGGTGCGCTGCCAAAACTGATGCAAGGATAGACAACATCATGTCAGGCGAAACCAATCTGGATGTTTTGATCGCGTCCATGCAGGCTGATCTGGTCGACGGCGTGTTCGTCTTTGTGACGGTCCACCCCGATCAGGTGCCACAAGGCGTGGCCCCGCGTATGATGTTCCAAGAAGCCGAAGGCACCACGCTGATCTTGCTAAAGTCAGAGGCAGACGCACAATCGCTGCCCTACGCATTTCCATGCCGCATGATCACGCTGAATATCCATTCGTCGCTAGAAGCTGTTGGCTTTATGGCGCGTATCGCGACAGAACTTGCAAAGCACGATATGGGCGTGAACCCTGTGTCGGGATTTTACCACGATCATCTGTTCGTGCCGCACGGTCGCGAAGACGATGCGATGCAGGTGCTACGCGAAATGGCGGCTGGTTAAGCGCGCTAGTCCAGCGTGCGCGCCTCGTCGATCAGCATAACAGGGATGCCATCACGGATCGGATACGCAAGGTTCGCGGGCTTGGACACCAGTTCTTGTTTGGCGGCATCATAGCTAAGCTGTGCTTGCGTTTGCGGGCATACCAGCGCCTCTAGCATCTTTGGGTCAAACGTCATTTCGGTCATTGTATCGGCACCTCGCTGTCGCCACTGCGTAACGCATATTCGATCAAGGTCACAAGCGTTTCGCGGCGCGTGGTCAGCGACGGTGCCTCTAGCAGGGCTTGTTTGTCTTCGGGTTCAAACGGGCACAGCATCGACAGTGAATTGATCAACAACTCGTCCTCGGATTCGCTGAGCGATTCCCAATCTGTCTTAAGGCCCTGATCATCAAAATAACGGCTAAGCGTATGCAGGAACTGGTCGCGGTTAAATCCTGCGTCGTGTTCAACCTTGCCCATATCACGCGCAAAACCGTCCCAACTGACCTTGCAACGCCGGTATGGCGTGAACCCTTCAACCTCTGTCTGGATACGAAACCGCGACACGCCTGACAGCGTCAGCATATAACGCCCGTCTTCGGTTTCAGAGAACGCGGTCAGACGACCCGCGCACCCGATAGCGTGCAACGACGCGTTGCCTTGCGGATTGTCGTAGGGTTGCACCATCCCGATCAACCGCGAGGATGTCTTGAGCACATCGTCAATCATCGCCATATAGCGCGGCTCAAAAATATGCAGCGGCAAGCGCGCACGCGGCAACAACAACGCACCCGGCAACGGGAAAATCGGGATCGTATCGGGCAGGTCTTTTGTTTGCATCATGTCAGACCAGATAGCTCGGAACCCGGATCAGGCAAATATCATTGACGACAATTTGCGGCGCCCGTTCAGGACAACAGGGTCGGTTGCGGGAAGTGCGTCAAATATTTTGAACATCTGTGTCTTGGCCGCACCGTCGTTCCATTCGCGATCTTGGCGGAAAAGTTCCAGCAAATGCGTCACCGCGTCCTCTGTCTGGCCATGCGCGTGCAGTGCCGTGGCAAGATCAAGCCGCGACTGGTGATCTGCGGGATCAGCTTCAACCGCCGCTGTCAGATCGGCAACAGGGCCCGCGTTCGCGGCCTCTTTCGCAAGCGAGATTTGCGCAAACACCGCCTCTAGTGCGGGATCTTTCGAGATTTCAGCAGGTGCGCCGTTCAAGATCGCCTCTGCGCGGTCCAGATCACCAAGCGCGATATGCGCACGCACAAGACCTGCGTAGGCCTGCACGTTCAGCGTATCTTCTTGCAAGATCGCCACGAAAGTATCAGCGGCATCTTGGTTTTCGCCTTCGTCCAGCATCGCCTCTGCGGCATCAATCGCGTCTTGCAAACCACCGTCGGGCGCGTCACCCGCAAGGTTCGCGATCTTTTCGACAAAGGCATCAATTTCGGACGGCGGCAAAGCGCCTTGAAACCCGTCAACAGGTTGGCCGTTGAAAAACGCATAGACCGTCGGCAATGACTGGATTTGCATCTGACCTGCGTAGGCAGGGTTCGCATCAACATCGATCTTCACCAGCTTGACGCGTCCCGCAAGCTTGGTCACAGCAGCCTCGATCGCGGGCCCAAGCGTTTTGCACGGGCCGCACCACTGCGCCCAGAAATCGACAATCACGGGGATGGTCTTGGATGTCTCGATCACGTCCTGCGCAAACGACGCATCGGTGCCGTCGACAATCAGATCAGCTGCCGGTGCAGCGGTGCCACCTAGTTCAATCATCGCGGGTCTCCTATCACATTTGCCGTCCCTATATGTGCTTGATTGCAGCAAAGTCCAAGGGGGTGATCTGCTTTACCTGCGGCGGCTATCTGCATAGTCTTGCCAGATGACACAAACAATTTTGACCTACGGCGATAGCAACACCCATGGCACACCACCAATGGGATCAAAAGATCACCACCCGCGGCTGGAAAAACGCTGGCCCGTTGTGATGGCGGACGCAACGGGTTTTACGCTGATCGAAGAAGGGTTGGGCGGCCGCACCGCGTGCGCCTTGCCCGCCAATAGCCCCGATTGTTATCTGGACGGCCAGCTTGGTTTACACATCGCCTTGCGGACACATGGACCGATTGACTGGCTTGTTATCATGCTGGGCACCAACGACATGCAGACCAAGTACGGCAAGTCACCTGAGGACATCATGGCAGGGATCGCGGGGCTTATGGCGCTTGCGCATTCGGACGAAATTCAAGACCGGCACGGCGGCTTTGAAATTCTGTTAGTCTGCCCGCCACCCGTCTTGGAAATGGGGTCGTTTGAACCAGAGTTTATGGGGGCCACGCCAAAGTCTGAAACGCTACCGCAATTATACGATATGCTGGCTGCGCGGTGGGGCTGCTGGTTTCTGGATGCAGGCCAGCATATCAAAAGCGACCCACTTGACGGGGTGCATTTTGGCGCAGCGGCGCATGATGTTCTGGGGCACGCAATCGCGGCCAAGATCAGCGACTAGATATCAAAGGCCGCAAAGACCGGCGCATGATCGCTTGGTCCGTCATACCCGCGCACATGACGCAAAACGCGACTTGAATGTGCAAGGCCCGCGATATCAGGTGTTGCCCAGATATGATCCAGCCTGCGGCCTTTGTCGGCGGTGTCCCAGTCGGGCGAACGGTATGACCACCACGAATACAGCTTGCCCTCGGGGATATCGGCGCGCGTCACGTCGACCCAATTGCCTGCATCCTGCACCTCTGCCAATGCCGCGACCTCTTCTGGTGTGTGGCTGACGACCTTCAGCAGTTTCTTGTGATCCCAAACATCGTCTTCGCGTGGAGCGATGTTCAAATCACCCACAAGGATCGCTTTGGTCGGCACATCGGCACGGAACGCGTCACGCATGTCGGCGAGATAGTCGATTTTCTGGCCAAACTTTTCGTTGATCGTCCGGTCAGGCTTGTCGCCACCAGCAGGCACGTAAAAATTGTGAACTGTCACCCCGTTTTGCAGACGCCCCGCGATATGGCGCGCGTGGCCAAGGCTGGCGTAGTCGGCGGCACCTGCCTCGACCATCGGGATTTTGGAAAAGATCGCGACGCCGTTGTACCCTTTTTGGCCACGCGCAACCATGTGGGCATAGCCAAGTGCTGCGAACTTTTCAGTCGGGATTTTATCGACGGGGCTTTTGCATTCTTGCAGGCACAACACGTCGGGCGCTTCGTCGGTCATCAGTTGCGCGACAAGGTCTTCGCGCAGCCGGACAGAATTGATGTTCCAAGTCGCAAGGGTGAAAGCCATGGGATTTCCTTTTAAGTCAAAGCGGCGGACGGGCGGATAAATCCTGTCACCGTGCCACGCCAGTTTTTCAATTCGGGCGTCATGCGTTTGATCGTGGCGGGGTGTGCGGCGTCCAGCACGCCAAGCTTGACGAGAATCGCCGCAATCGCACATTCGCTGGCACGGGTCGCACCGTCGGTGAT
>ENA-ORXT01007096-ORXT01007096.1-marine-metagenome-genome-assembly--contig:-NODE-7096-length-10145-cov-7.859158_pt1 | contig 10145 bp, 13 predicted proteins | sample MGYA00237868_ERZ511482 | MGnify/ENA metagenome assembly ERZ511482
GGCCGGGCGGCGGCGCTGCCGACGCGCCGGGCCAGCACCACAAGCGCCGCCTCGGCCGCGCGCGCCGGCTGCTGCAAGCGCGGCGGCGGCTGCGGCGGTTGCAGTGCCGCCAGCGCGCAGGGTGGAGGATCCCCCCTCGGACGACCCGCTGGCGCCAAGGACCGCGCTGTAAACGGCTCAACGCGCTGGAGGATGGTCCGAGCAGGCAAGAAGAGTTCTTTCAGATGAAACCTATTGATGCGACGCAATTATGTGCTTCCTGGTTCTTTGCTTTGCAAGAAGGCATTTGCCGTTTCCTTCATACATTACAATCTTGCCTCTTTTTCGGCCAGCTCCTCCTGCTGGCCGAGGAGGTCCGCTTGCGATTGACGACAGTGCCGCACAGCGGGTCCAGATCCGTGTTCTCTGCGATCTGATAGATTCTTGCAATTTCGCGCATTTTTCGCATCACATGTGCCTCCTATACGACACCCTGGCCTGTTGGAGTACCTCAAGACGTCCTACGACGGCATGCATGTGTCGATATCGCCTATAACTACAGTCCTACATATGACCGCCAGCACTGTTCTCTGCACCACTGTGCGTTCGACGCTGTTCCGACCGTGCTATGTCTTCGTACGACCAATAGTGCACTCGCACGGTAGGAGCACGTGCACAGCGCCAGGAACGATATGCACACCAAGTGTGCACAATTTAGAATGCTGTGCGCATTATTTTTGTCAGCCAGCATCCGAATTGGGTGTTCTGTTGTCATTCTGGTGCAGAATGCCTTGTCGCGTGTCGTCTGGCCCCCCACGACGCCGTAGAGGCGGGAGGGGGCGGCCGCCGCCACGCCCTGCGCCTCAAATGCGTGTGCATATGTACACTCAAGGAGGCACTCATGTTTTCTTCTGACCTCTCTGTGCTTCACGAGCACCACCAAATGCACATGAAATAGGGCTTCGTGCACCAAAGATGTGGCTGAACGGGTCGACTCCAGCCTGTTTGGCCCCTATATTGGGTGCCAGAAGGAACACGGGTTTGGACCCACTGTGCCGCTGGTGCCAGCGTGGAGCGGCTTCCGCGCAGATCCACACGCTTCGTGCTGATGCGCACCCGTGCGTGGCTCCTCCATAAGGAGCGGGCCCATCTCCTTTGCTTCCTCGGCCAGACCCGGAAAAAGGCTGTGCGCAGTGCCGCTGTACAAGCACCACCGCTCGACATCCTGCCCCCCCTCCCCGACTTGACAGCGGAAACGCGGCGCGGGCGGTCGACCTCGGCACGGCTTCTCGGACGCCATGTGCCACAACTTCATGCATGTCACGCATGCGGCGCGGCGTCGTCGCCCTATGCAGGCGCTGCGGTTGCTCGGCGCTTGCGTTGCCCCCTGCAGCTGCCACTCTGGTTCGGCCTGCAACTTGTGTAGCCTTCCAAGTCCAGACCGCGAGCTCGCGGCCCCAGCCACTTCGTCAGAGTGTCGCCACTCCCCTATCGACCGAGTTCAGAGACGCACAGCCACACAGCGCATCGCCGCCGCATGGGATCGCAAACGAACACAGAAACAATTCATGCCCGTCTCTACCTCAGCGCAGGTCACGCCACGGCCGTCCAAGCTGACGCTCGTCAGCGGCCCGTTCTGTTGGCTTCCGTGGCGGCGGCGTGTCAGCGACTGGCAGCGTTGACTCTGCCCAGCATCTGAGGGGGGGGCTACCGTGTCGCCGCTGCTGCTGGCGGCATCAGCCGTGGCAGTGACCCTCGGGCCAGGCCCCAGATGCCCGCCACAAGGCTCGAAAAAGAGGGTCGGACGGACGCGCCGGCCGAGACTGGCGTTGACGGTCGGCCTCTGCTGTTGCCGAGCATGCGTCGGACCGCCGCCGTTGCTGTACGCGCCGTCCGCTGACACCGAAGCGGTCGGGGAGGCGATGCAATTGGCCACCTGCCGCGGTTGTGACGCCCATTGGACGGCGTGTCGCCAGACCGAGCCCCTTCGGCCGGGCGACGCTGGAGTCTGCGGGTGGGGCGTGCCATGCGCTGCACTGTGCGCACCGGGTCCGTCTGCGGCGGCGCACCTCTTGGCCGTCGACTAGCCGAACCGCCGTCGTCGAGGGACTGGCGGGGGGGCGAGCGTGTGGCGACCGCCATAGGGTGCCGAGGGTCGACCGGGCGCTGTCGAGTGCCGCCGCCCGCTGCGCCCGTCGAGCATTGGAGCCACGGACTGCCGCACGGCGTGTGCTGTTGTGGTGGTGCCTGCGCGTGTTTGCACCTGTATCTTGGCCCTGTGGCTACTGTGACGCGCTTTGTTTTTGTTCCCGTCCCTGTTGTCCCCCCCCCCTGCCTCCTCCTGGAGCACGCGCGGGCCGGCGCACTTGATTTGGTCGATTCCCTGCCCCCACCACTACCGCCTGCGAGCCGGACGGGTGGGTGCGCCGTCAGCCAGGATCCCACCACCAGGTGGCGGTTGCTGTGGGCGCAGCGCCCGGCAGGCTGCACCGGTCTGAGCGCACAGTGGGCACCGAGCGCGTGCACCGTGGGGCTGAGGCGGGCTCTGTTGTTTCCTACCTGAGTGTGCCTCTTGCCCTGCCTGCCTGGTGTGCTCTGCCGTACTTAGTGCCGACTGTCTGGTACCTGCCGACCCAACCGTCCCGTGTCAACGTCGGCCGGCTCTCTTGCATACCGTCACCATCCCCACATCGGCTGCCTCTCCCTCTCCACCCCCGCCAAGGACACCACCCCCATCCGACGCCCACCTCCGCCACCTACCCCGCTCTGGCCCATTTTGCCCTGGGCCCTCCCCCCCCATCTCCACCATGAAGGGCCTGATCCTGGTCGGCGGTTTTGGCACGCGCCTCCGCCCGCTGACGTTCTCCAAACCCAAGCCGCTCGTGGAGTTTTGCAACAAGGCCATGGTGCTGCACCAGATCGAGGCGCTGGCCGCCGTCGGTGTCAGCGAGGTGGTCCTGGCTGTCAACTACCAACCGCATATCATCGAGCAGTTCCTGGCCAAGGAGTCGGACAAGGTACGTGTGGGACCCACATTTTTTACTTTCCGGGTGGCGGCTGAGCAGAACCAGTGGTTGAGCGGGCGCGTGGAGGCTGGACGTGTCGACACTCCGTCGGGCGGGCCGGCCGGGGTGCGAGCAGGATCTGGCATGCGGCGTGTTGGTGGGGTGTTGCAGGACTGTCAGCAGAGCTACGCCTTCCGGATGGGAGGCGTTGCCTGGGGGGGTGATGCCTGGCGCGACTCTTCGGCAAGACGGTCGCGTCGTTGCTGTCGCCCAGTGTTGTAGGCGGCGGCGGTAGAGGGTCCACGTCTGTGTCTTGGTCGGGTGCGCACAGCGCATGCAGGCGAGCTACTGCCAGTGGTTGTCGCCTTGGAGTTGTGCTCCTACGTTATGGTTGCTGGCGTGCGTGGTGTTTTTCTTGATTGTTGTTGCGCTCCTGGCGTGTAAGCCAGTTGCTGACCTTGTGTTGTTCCCTTTGCCTGTTGTTCCTCGCGTATGGAGTCCTCTTCTTGCCCTGTCACGTCCTTTGTCCACGGTCGTGACATCCACAGTTGGGCATCAAAATCACCACCTCGCTGGAGGACGAGCCGATGGGCACCGCCGGTCCGCTCAAGGTGGCGGAGAAACACCTCAACGATGGGGAGCCGTTCTTCGTGCTTAACTCAGACGTGACATGCGACTTCCCCTTCCAAGCCATGATCGACTTCCACAAGAAGACGGGCGCCGAGGGCACCCTTCTGGTGACCAAGGTGACTGACCCGTCCAAGTTTGGCGTCATCTTGTATGATGAAGGGGGCAAGATTAACCAGTTTGTGGAGAAGCCGCAGCACTTTGTCGGCGACCGCATCAACGCGGGCATCTACCTGCTCTCCCCCGGTGTGTTCGACCGCATCGAGTTGCGGCCAACATCGATCGAGAAGGAGGTGTTCCCGATCATGGCCAAGGAGTCCAAGCTCTTCTGCATGGAGCTCCCGGGCTTCTGGGCCGACGTTGGCCAGCCGGCTGACTTCCGGTCCGGGACGGCGCTCAATTTGGCGTCGCTCCGCGAGAGTGCCCCCGATACGCTCGCCTCGGGTGAACCGATCGAGGGCAACGTAATGGTGGCGCCGGATGCTGTCATCGGCAAGGGCTGCCGCATCGGCCCGGACGTCGTCGTTGGCCCAGGCTGTATCGTCGGCGACGGTGTGCGCCTGGTGCGGTCGACGCTGCTCGGCGGCTCGCGTATTGGAAGTAACTCGTACGTGGCCGACAGCATCGTTGGCTGGTCGTCAAAGGTCGGCGAGTGGGCCCGCCTGTGCAACGGCTGTGTATTGGGCGAAGACGTGTCCATCAAGAGCGAGGTGTGCGCGTCGGGCGCCACGGTCCTGCCACACAAGAGCGTCAGCGCCGACATCATGTCGCCCAAGATTGTGCTCTAGGCCGCGCGGGGACTTGTGTGGTGGGGAAAGGCGTTTGACACTGTTCGATGGGGTAGGGGGGTGGAAGGAGGAGGTTGGGAAGTCTACTCGTTAGGTGCTATACGGCTGACTGTGCGGCTTGACAGTCAACGTGGCCGAGAAGATGGTGCCATGTTCTTTCGCCTCTGCATGTATTTCTTATTGCCTGTTGGCGAGGTGATCCTTGTTTCATGCTTGGCTTGCGCCCGCGCTACTTCCTGTCTCTGTAACTACTGAATACGTGGTCCGTACGTGGTGTGTTTCATGCGTGCCATGCTTGCTGTTCAATGTGCCACGTGGACACCGGCGGGCGCTGCGTTTACATCCTTTCTGGGCTATGACCCGTCAACGTGCATGTTGGCCTCGCCTGCTGACCTTCCCACACTTCTCGATTTCGTGCTCACGCGTTCAACGGATCGTTGGTGGTCCAGCCCGCTGCAATTGCGGCCAAAGTGCACTCGAGAGGAGAACGAGACCGGCAGAACGGTTCGCAGTTACCGTCGCCCGTCGCTGTACAGGAAAAGGATAGGGTGAAGACGCACAGTCTAGACATGCGCGGTTCTATACCCTGCGAGTCTGCACCCACTCGACAAACAACGGACAAGAACTGCCTCGGGCTGGACCGACGCAACAGTGAACGAACGACCCTGCATCAACCCAACGACAAATGCCACCGCGAAGGACCCAGCACGCCCTCAGCCAAGAAACGGCGGCAGTGTGGTCGGTCTGGTCGACTCGCCAGTGACCGACAACCAAAGGGTCTCACAGCCAGTTCAGTCCACACCGGCTCCCTCTGCCCGCCCAGCGATGTGCCCGCACGTGATGATGTCAGTCGGTACGTAAGACTACGTCGGTGGTGCCCCCGGTGCCGGCACGCCAAGAGCGCGCATTTCGGCGGTGACGGACGCGACCTCGGCCATCAACTCTGCGTGCTCCGCGTCAACCGAGGCAGACGGGGGAAGGGAGCGAAGCCTCTTCAACTTGACCGCCAGCTCAACCTCCTGCGCGAGGCGGACGTGGAGATGCAAGCACGACAGGTCATGACCACGCCAGGAAGGGTGGAAAACGGTAGCACAGGTCGACATGCGCACGAAAGACAGAAGAAAGATGTCAATCACCACGTTCTCGAGGTCACGTCGCCACCCGCTCCCTCAACGCTGCACACGCGCAGAGGGCGAAAGCACCGCCCGACACACGTAACCACCCATAACGTACGCGCAGCGCCAGCTCGTCTGCTGCCGACACCGCATCCTCCGCGCCATCGTTCACACTGGGGAACATTTGGTGCGCGGGGCCATCGCCGGCACTCCGCATCGGCGCGCTGCCGAGCGCCGGCAACAGGGGGGATACGTCCCCGCCCGCCGCCACTGGCGACTGCCCGCCCTCCCCGCCAGCCGACGCCATTGCTGCCCGCCGCTGCTGTTCCCAAACCTGCTGCGCCTCGGCTTGCTGCTGTGCCGTCGCTTGCATCAACGCCTGCCCGTCAACCTCCCCGACGGTAGCACCCACCCCCCCACCACCACCCCACGCCCCCCGCATCGCACTGGGCATGACCGGCTCAACGACTCGCCCCTCTGCGGCCTTTGCTTTTTCTGCCTCGACTTCTGCTTCAGCCGCTGCCGCTTTTGCCCGCCGCACCTTTTTCTTGGCCTCGGCTTCGGGGATGGCAAACTGCGTCAGGTAGGTGTAGGCGGGGAGGAAGAGGAGCAGTGCGCCCCCGTACTTCCACGCGGCCTTGCGGTAGCGCAGGGGGTCCACCGACGCGGGGTCAATGTCGGGGTCCAGGCCGAGGCCGGTCGAGTGCACGTCGGGGTGGGTGGGGGGCGGGTTACTGCCCGCCGCACCGGCAGCAGCGGGGGGGAGGGTGCCGCCTGGGGGTGTCGTAGAAGCGACAGTGCCCGGTGCTTGGGCTAGAGTGGTGGTCGTGGGAGGGGTGGGAGCCCCACCACAGCCGCTGGCGGGGGGGGAGGAGGGAGACACCGCCGCTTTCGATCGCAGCGGCGCCGTCGCCGTCGGTCCGCCGCCAGAGCCACCAGCGGGCGGGGGCGCCGCCACTGCCGACAACCGCCGGAAACACCGCGAGGCAGCGACAGAAAGCGGGCGGGTGGCCATGGTCTAGAGGCGATGAGGGCGTCAGCACACAGGAGGGGAGGGGAGCGGCGAGGCAGGGAGGGGGGTGGCGTTCGAGACGGATGTGCCGGGCGCGTCGTCGACGAGATAGACACCGTGTCAACTCTTGTCATCGCAGAGCGCTGTATTTGATCCTGGAATTGTCGTGCGCGCGATGCAGATGCATCCGAAGCGCTGTCCTCGCATGGCCCCCAAACGAAAGTGTCCTCGACGGTGCGCGGCTGCCGCGTCCCCTCCTTTCACGCCTTTCCGCACGCACCGCCGCGTGGCTGTCTCCAGATTGTGCCCCGGCGCTTGCCCGCCTGGACGTTCTTGTTTCGTTTCCTTTCGTTTCATACTTGGCCCCTTTTTGGGTGGCTCCACCTCTGGCTGCATCCCCTCCGCTGCACATCACTTCTGCTCATCCCTCTCTGCGCGTGCTCCACTCCCTCTCACTTCGCGCGGTCTCCCGCCATCTGTGGCGTCCACCCTCCTCGTGTCCCTACACCTTACTAGTCTTCTTGTTTCTCTTTCCCCTCAACTCTTCCCCCTTGGATTGCCGTCCGACGTCGCCCTGTGTTGTCATGGACGCGAGCGACCCGCGCGTCGTGGAGTCGGTGCGCTCTCAATTCTACCAGTCCATGGTCGGCCGTCAGTGGGTAGTGCGGCACCTGAAGTCGGTCCGCGGGGCGCAACTGAATGGCCGCCGTGGCATGGTGGTCGCCGCGGACACAACGGCGCCAGGCGGCCCGCGGCTTCTGGTCCGTATCGACGGGGAGCAGGCGGCGATTCGCCTCAAGGCGGTCAACTTGGCCGAGCCGGGCTCTTTCACAGACGCCCCTTCGCTGTCCCGCGTCCCCCCCGACCGCCTCGTGTTCCTGCTGCGTCGGGTGGTGGCGGAAAAGGCCGAGGAGGTGTCAGCCGAGGGGATGGAGCGGCCCGACATGGTGGCGCGACTTGCGCACTGGCGAAAACACCTCGATGAGCAGCGTCTACCACCACCGGTGGCGTGCATGGACCCGCTGTTGTCCGCCGCGGAGGTGGCCGCCGCCCCGCTGCTCACCTGCATGACGCAGCTGCGGCCGTGCTGCACAGGCGACGGCACTGCTGACGCCGCGCGCTTTGGGGAGGGCCTCTACGGCGCAGGCGACGTGTGCGCCGTGTGCCTCTCAGACCTGCCCTTCGGCTTGCCCGTGACGGGCCTGCCGTGCGGCCACGTCTTCCACAAGGCGTGCGCGGCGGATGCCCTTGCTGTACGCCACGCGTGCCCGTCGTGTGCGCGGGTGCCCCCGCCGGCGCTCAATGGTGGCGACTTTACGGTCGACAGCGCCGACCAGCTGCTCGTCCGCCTCAAGGAGTGGGTGGTCAGCGGCATGTGCGAGCGCTGCCAGGCGCGGTACCAGGAAGCGGATCCACTGATTGCCGTGCCCAACGCCAGTGGTGTGGCCCAGCTGGTGGCGCAGTCGCAGTTAACGGGGCAGGCGCTGGGGTGACGGTTGGGGGGTGGGGGGTGCATCGACGTGCTGTGTTGTATGGCGTCAGACCTGATGGTTGTGTGGCTGCGGCAGTGTTGCGTGCGTGGAATTGCATAGAGTGGCTTGTAGTGCTGTGTGGAGGAGCTACTCGGTTGTCTGTTGGCTCAAGAGAGCGACAGGGTGTGGGGAGCGGACGCGCCGCACGCAAGCCGTGTCGCCTGTCTGGAGACCGCTGTCAGATGTGCGGATCAATCATGGAATTCCACTCTTCGCCCTGACGGTGCGTGCTGGTGGAAGCCAACACTCGTCCTCCTGGTCGTCGTTGCAGGTTCTCCACGCCAAGGTGTGAGCTCGTCCTTGGCCCCGCCCCACCAACATTCGTCCCCGCCCCACTCCCCCCCCCACACGGCTACGTGGCTGTACGTGCCTCTGTTCGCGCTCGCGCTCATGGATCCGGTTGGCGTGTTCGGTGTCCATGCGTCGCCAAGCGCGCCACCGCCCTGAAGGCCAGGGTATTGCACGCACGTGCCTGGAATCACACGACCAAAGAGTGAAAAGAGCGTCACGTGCATCTTCTGAAGGTGCTCTGACCAGAGGCAACGCTGCTCAGACACAGTGCCACCTACACCCACGCCACTGTCTCGCCACACCAAAACAGCTTCTTTGTCTTTTTCTCACCCCTTTCTCACCCACACCACAGCGCAGTGGGGCCAAACCCGGGTACCTTACAGATTCGTTTTTTCGTCCTAAATGCGTGCGCGCACGGCTGTCGCACGCGTGTCGCACGGCCTGACATCTGTGCGCGGTTGTCTGTTTTTCGGCTTATTCTGCAGGCACGATGTAATGCCAGGCTCGTGCGTGCAATACCGTGGCCTTCAGGGCGGTGGCGCGCTCGGCGACGCATCAATACCGAGCACGCCGGCCGGCTCCATGGCCGCGAGCGTGCGCGGGGGCACGTACAGCCACATTGCCGTGGTGGGGGGAGCGTCAGGCGGGAAAAATGGTGCCGCCTCCGCCACCGCAGCGGCGGAGGCCTTCACGCCGACTTCCGGATTGGCTTGCAATCGTGCCGCACGCGTGTTTAGCTCGAAAAACGGTTCTGTAAGGTACCCGGGTTTGGCCCCACTGCGCAGGGCGGCCACCACGGGAGCCCTGTACAATCGCCCTTGCGCAGTTTCCGCCACGCAGACCACGCGAGTGGACGGCGGACCAGCGGGACGACCGCGCGGGGCTTTGAACCCCCCCCCACCCTGTCCTCACGCGCTCCCACGTCCTTTGCGCCAGAGGAAAGCCCCGCATCCCCATCGTCGGCGTGGCGCTCGGCGCCGGCGCCTGCCGCGCCGCCGTGCCCCCACCGAGCCGCCGTCGGCGTCGCGGCCGCGGGTGCGCGGCGGCGGCGGCGCGCCGCTTCCACCGCACCCGCGCGCACACGCGCGACGCCTCGGTGAGGGAGGCGGCTCGGGGTGCGCCCGACCGGGGGCCCCCGCCCCATCGGCCGGCGGGGCGGCCGCTGCGTGCCCGTCGCCGCTGTCAGGTGGGGCGGGGGGGTGCCGACGCTGCGGCGGCGACGGCCGTCGGGGCGGCCGCCACAGGCCGCCCCCACGCGCGCACACGCGCAGCGTCGACGGGGCGCACCCGCCGGCGGGGGCGAGGACCACCGGCAGCGAGGGGCAGGGTCGGGAGTGCCCCAACCCCGTCCCGGCGCCACGCCTTCGGGAGGGGAGGGCGAAGCCAGCGGCAGAGCCACCGTGGGTTGCCCGACGGCGCCCCACCGCGGGCGGCCGTGGCGGCGCCCGCCGGCCGGCCTCCGCCACGGCAGTCGCGCGCCACCGCCGACGCCACGGCGGCGGGGCGGAAACGCAGCCGTGGCTTCGGCCACCGCCCTCATGGGCACGCCAGTGGACACCGCGGTGACGGCAGTAGCGGCTGTGGCGGCAGGGCGCTATGGCTGGGGCGCCACCAGCCTGTCGGGAGGGCGCGCCGCCCCCCGTTCCTAAGCGCCCTGGCGGCCGCCGCGCGACGGGCGGTGGTGGCTACCGCGCCGCAGCCGCCGCCGCGCCCGCGCCCCGCCACCACGGGGTATACGACCGCCGCAGCCACCGCGGCCACCATGGCCACCCCCGCGGAGGCCGCGGCCGCTGCCG
>ENA-ORXT01007097-ORXT01007097.1-marine-metagenome-genome-assembly--contig:-NODE-7097-length-10145-cov-4.163985_pt1 | contig 10145 bp, 7 predicted proteins | sample MGYA00237868_ERZ511482 | MGnify/ENA metagenome assembly ERZ511482
CGGCCGTTCGGGGATTTGCGCCGGCGACGCCATCCTTTCGGGAACGTCGAAGGGGCTCCGGGGCGCACCCACGTCGGAGTTGGGAAGCCGGTTCTTAAACTTACGGCAAAGTTCCGTCCGTCGCGAGGTCCGGACCCGAGGGTGATCCGGTATCCGGAAAATCCACTGGAAAACCGGTAGATAATTCGCCGGCGGTTTCCCACAATTGCCCTTGAAAAAACCGTTCTTTGCATCCCGCGTCCCCGCCCTTCTTGCGTCAAACAGTCCAGCATTCATGACCAACCCTGAACTCGAACTCGCCTTCAAATACGTCAGCCAGACGAACCGTCACCTGTTCCTGACGGGTAAGGCCGGGACGGGTAAGACGACCTTTTTGCACAAGGTCAAGCGGGAGGTGCCGAAGCGGATGGCCGTTGTGGCTCCGACCGGCGTAGCGGCGATCAACGCGAAGGGCGTGACGATCCACAGTCTTTTCCAACTCCCTTTCGGCACCCTGATGCCCGAGCGGATGAAAACGGAGGTGCGCACGCGGCGGTTCAACAAGAAGAAGACCGACCTGCTGCGGAGCCTCGATCTGCTGATCATCGACGAGATCAGTATGGTGCGCGCCGATATGCTGGACGCGATCGATGCCGTGCTGCGCTACGTTCGCCGCAGCGAAGAGCCCTTCGGCGGCCTGCAACTGTTGATGATCGGTGACCTGCACCAGCTGCCACCCGTGGTGAAAGACGAGGACTGGTACCAGATGCGCGACGTGTACAAAACGAGCTATTTCTTTGCCAGTCTGGCGTTGCGGAAATCCCGCGCGCAGATCATTCAGCTTAAGCATATTTACCGGCAGCAGGATGACGTATTCATCAATTTGCTCAATAAAGTGCGGAACAATGACATGGACCAGGCGGTGTTCGACGAGCTCAACAGCCGCTACGTAAAGGACTTCCGCCCGGCCGACGACGAGGGCTACATCACGCTGTCGAGCCACAATAACTCCAGCCGCGCGATCAATCGGGAAAAGCTGGGGCAACTGGAAAGTAAGGGCCACAAATTCCGCGCGCGGGTGGAGGGCATTTTTCCCGAATCGATGTACCCCAACGAGGAGGAACTGACCTTCAAGGTCGGCGCGCAGGTGATGTTCAACAAGAACGATACGGGCGAGGTGCGGGAGTACTTCAACGGTAAGATCGGGACGATCACCCGGATCACGGGCGATGAGATCACCGTTCGCTGCCCGGAGGGTTCGATCACCGTCGTGCCCGTGCAGTGGGAAAACCGGAAGTACGAGCTCAATAAAAACAAGGAGGTGGAGGAAGACGTGATCGGCACCTACGAGCAGCACCCGCTGCGGCTGGCCTGGGCGATCACGATCCACAAAAGCCAGGGGCTGACCTTCGATAAGGTGATCATCGACGCGGGCTCGGCCTTCGCCCACGGTCAGGTGTACGTGGCGTTGAGCCGTTGCCGCACCTTCGAGGGCATCGTGCTGCGCACGCGCATCAACGACGGGAGCGTGAAGACGGACGCCATCGTCAGTTCGTACTCCGCCCACGCTAATAAGAACCAGCCGACGGAGGAAACGCTGCGGGAAGACCGCCGCGCCTTCGAGGTTCGCTGCCTGAAGGAGCTGTTCATTTTCAAGGACGTCGAATACGCCGCCAAGCAGCTGCACCGCGCGCTGTTCGAGCACGAGCGCGCCATCCAGGGCGCGGCCCACGCCGACTTCTGGACGATGAAGGAAACGCTGAGCGATAAAGCAGTGAAGGTGGGCCACGGCTTCATCGGCCACATCGACAATTACGCCAAAGACGAGCCGCTGCCCTCCGAGCACCCCGAACTGACGGAGCGGCTGACGAAAGCGGGTGGGTACTTCAGCCAATTCCTGGCCGACGACTTCCTGCCGAAGCTGGCGATGTTCGGCGTGATGACCGACAACGCCTCGGTGCGCGAGCAGGTGGAAGACCGGCGGCAGGAATTGATTCGCCAACTGTTCACCAAACTGAAGGGCTTCGCGACGCTGGAAAAAGGATTCGACGCCAAGGCTTACGTTACCGCCCGCACGAACGCGGAATTGGACTTCAAGGAGGAGAAGAAAAAGAAAACCACGCAGCCGAAAGTGGTGGTGCCCAAAAGCATCAAGCATCCGGAGTTGTATAAACGGCTGGCGGAATGGCGCAACGCATTGGCGGCCGAGGCGGCCGTTCCGGCCTACACGATTGCGCATAATAAGGCGCTGCTGGGGGTTGCAACGGAGTTGCCGCGGGATAAGAAGAGCCTGCTGAAGGTCCACGGTTTTGGGGAGAAGTCATACCAGAAGCACGGGGTGGAGATACTGGAGTTGGTGTCGGCGTACCTGGAGGGGGATGGGGGGGAGAAGGAGAAAGACTTGTTTTCGTAGGTAAGTGGCTGATAATCAGAGGATGTCGAACTTCTTCAAAAGTTCGACAAGGTGAGTTGAGCGGGAAGATTTTTCATCGGAGAAGGAGGAGTTGTTTTTCGTCAATAACTCATTGATAATCAGACCATTTCGTACTTTTCGAAAAGTCCGAATAAACGGTCAGTAACCCAGCCTTTCTACCCGAGCGAAAATTCGCTGAAAACCCTTGCCCACCCGCCCTCCGCCCATTACCTTTGGCGACATGGTACAGTCGATCATTTTTACGGTGGTAGCCATCGCCGCTTTAGGTTATGCCTTCGTTCAGTTTCGCAAAGTCTACGCCGATATTATGCTGGGCAAGAAGGAAGCCGTGGAAGGCCCGACCGCCGAGCGGTGGAAGAATATGTTCCTGGTGGCCATGGGCCAGAAGAAGATGTTCAAGCGATTGGTCCCAGCTGTGTTGCACCTGATGCTGTACGTGGCTTTCGTGTTTACCCAGATCGAGCTGATCGAGATATTCATTGACGGTATTTTCGGCGTTCACCGGGTGTTTGCCGATCCGCTGGGCGGGGTATACAACTGGATCATTTCCACCATCGAAATTTTGTCCGTACTCGCCTTCATCGCCACGGTAATTTTCCTGGTGCGCCGCAATTTGCTCTTCATTCCCCGCCTCAATAAGCCGGAGATGACCGGATGGCCGAAGCTGGACGCCAACCTGATCCTGATCTTCGAGCTCATCCTGCTGGTCTTCATCTTCACCATGAACGGCACCGACGCCGTACTGCAAACAATGGACTCCGAACACTACCCGGCCACCAACCTCGCCGTCACCAGTTGGCTCGGTCCCGCCATCTTCGGCGGCATGAGCGAGGGGACGCTGAAGGTGCTGGAGCGCGTCGGCTGGTGGGGGCACATCGGCATGGTCTTCCTCTTCCTGAACTACCTGCCCAAGTCGAAACACCTCCACATCCTGCTCGCTTTCCCCAATACCTGGTTCGCCCGCCTCAAGCCCGCCGGCCAGATGGTCAACATGCCCGAGATCATGTACGAGGTCAAGTCGATGATGGAGATCGAAGATCCCGACATGCCGGAGATGGACCCCAACGCGGAGCTGCCCGAGTTCGGTGCCAACGACATCTTCGACATGAGCCGCATCGACCTGCTCGGCGCCTACAGCTGCACGGAGTGCGGCCGCTGTACCGATGTCTGCCCCGCCAACATCACCGGCAAGAAACTCAGCCCGCGCAAGATCGTGATGAATCTGCGCGACCGCGCCGAGGAAGTGGGGGAGAAGATCCGCTCCGGCAACACCGAATACGCGAAGGACGACAGCCAGCCCGTCAGCGCCGACAACTTCGACGATGGTCGCAACCTCTGGGACTTCATCACCCGCGAGGAAATTCACGCCTGTACCACCTGCAACGCCTGCGTTGAGGCTTGCCCCGTGCTGATCAATCCGTTGGAAATGATCACGAAGCTGCGGCGGCACGAAATCCTCACGGAAGCGGCCGGACCGCAGGACTGGCTGCCGTTGTTTAACTCGATCGAGAACCAGCAGCGGGCGTGGTCGGTGGGGACTTCCAGGACTGCCTGGGCGGAAGACTAGACAACTAATTACATCCACTACCTTGTTCTCTGTAGCGTAACATTAATTTAATAACCTCCTTTCAAACAACTGATCCATGGAAGCGCTTGTGAAAAACGTTCAATACATCATGGATGAACGCGGAAAGAAAACTGCTGTCGTGGTTCCTATCGAGGCGTGGGATGATCTGCTGAGTAGTCTTGACGGTAAGGAACTATTTGCTGAAGAAATTAAGCAATCGTTCCGAGAATTAAAACTCGCCAAAGCTGGCGAACTGAAGCTTCGCCTAGCACAAGAATTGCTGGATGAGCTATAGGGTAACTACAACGCCGACTTTTGACCGTCAGTCAAAGCGAATAGCCAAAAAGCAGCGATCGTTGAAAAACGATCTAACGGAACTCATCGATCTCTTGAGTGACGATCCTGAACATGGGGTGCTGGTTCGCGAACGAACATACAAACTTCGCATGGCGATATCGAGCAAGGGGCGTGGAAAGTCTGGTGGCGCAAGGGTCATAACCTATCTATATCGCTACGAAGCTGATGAGATAGATGGAGTTGTTGCTTTAATCGGGATTTACGATAAAGCGGACACAGATAGTTTCTCTGACAAGCAAATTGATGAATTGATCGCTGATCTACCTGAAGATATTGACTGATATGCAAGTAAAAACAATGGCGCAATTCGCCGCCGAAGACAAGACTCCCGAAATCCTTTTCTGGGTCGGCTGCGCCGGCTCTTTTGACGATCGGGCGCAGAAGGTAACCCGCGCTTTCGCCGAGATTCTCACCTCCGCGGGCATCGAGTTCGCGGTGCTGGGTGATGAGGAAGCGTGTACGGGTGATCCCGCTCGCCGCGCGGGCAACGAGTTTCTCTTTCAAATGACTGCCCTGCAAAACATCCAGACGCTGAACATGTACGGCGTGAAGAAGATGGTGACGGCCTGCCCGCACTGCTTCAACACCATCAAGAATGAATACCCGGCCCTCGGCGGCCACTACGACATCGTGCACCACACCCAGTTGCTTCAAGAGCTGATCGACGGCGGCCGCATCAAGATGACTGGCGGCGGCGAGTTCAAGGGCAAGCGGATCACCTACCACGACAGCTGCTACCTCGGCCGCGCCAACGGCATCTACGAAGCGCCGCGCGAGGTGCTCGAGTCCATCGACGGGCAACTGGTGGAGATGAAGCGCTCCAAGACCAACGGATTGTGCTGCGGCGCGGGCGGCGCCCAGATGTGGAAAGAGGACGAGCCCGGCGAAAAGCGGATCAACACCGAGCGCATCGAGGAAGCCCTCGGCACCGGCGCGGACGTAATCGCCGTCAACTGCCCGTTTTGCCTGACGATGATGCAGGATGGGGTGACATCGAAGGAAAAGCAGGAGGCGGTAATGGTCTATGACCTGAGCGAACTGATCGTGCGGCAGATGGGGTAGTGGTACCTTGGTTTTAGCCGTACGGGTAAATTACCGCCTTAAGTAAACTTAACATCCCTTAACCCTTCCCTAAGAAAGCGGGCTGAAACCACGGTTTACCTTCATCCAAACCCTACACGGATGAAGCATTTATACCTGATCGCCCTTAGCCTTGTCTTCCTTTTACCGTCTTGCGCCAGCGTCCCCCGTCTCCTGGAAAACGGGCGTTTCGAGAAAGCCTACGCCGTCGCCCTCCAGCGTTGCACCCGCGGCCGCGCCCCGACGATCAAGCAAGCCGATCAGTATCTCGACGCCTACGCCGCCGTGCAGGCACGTGACTTCGCCATCGCCCGTGAAACGACGCGTAAACCCGGAACCGCTAAATACGAATCGCTCTACCACCGCTACGCCGACCTCCACCGTCGCAGCCTCGACATCCTGGACGTCGCCCCAGCCGCCGCCCGTTTCGATCGCTACCCCGAGCTCGCGCCCGCCAGCCTCGAAGCCCAACGGGAAAACGCCCGCCGCAAAGCCGGCGCACACTACCTGACCCGCATCGCACCGCTACTGCCCGACGCCCGCCGGGGGAATAAGCTCAACGCCCGCAAAGCCTGGCTACTGCACCAAAAGGTCGCCTTTTTCCTCCCCGAACGCGATGCGGAATTCACCCCGCTGCGCGACAGCCTGTTCGACACCGGCACCCTCCGCATCCTGCTTTACGTACCCGACGGGGAGTTCGCCCGCGAACTCGACGACGTTACCGCCCGCCTCAAACCCTACCACAAAAACTGGACGGAAGTCATCGTCAATGATTACGGCGCGCGCATTGACCTTGAGGCGGAGTTGACTTACGATAATTACTCAGGCGGAAATTTCTCAGAAAACTGTTCCACCTCTGATTATTCAGAAGAAGTGCTGGACTACATCGAGAAAAAGAAGGTCAAAGAGCGCATCAACGACTCCACGGTTGTCGAGAAGATCGTGGAAATCAAACACTACAAAATAGTATATGCGGAGGTAACGCGCTGCGATCAATCCTTATCGATCAGTGCCTACGGTAATCTAAGTGTTTACCGGCCAGGCGGGCGGGCAGCGGAGTGGCGTACGCAAGTATACGGTAGCGATAGCTGGTCGAACTCCTACAGTTTTGGTAGTGGAGATCGCCGTGCCTTACCGGCTTTCGCCAACTCCGGACGGCCGGGTAATCCGCCACCGCTGGGCGTGATGCTGGCGAGAGCGGTATGCGGGATGCCGTATGGGGCGCGACGGGCGTTGGTGAAACGGTACAAAATTGATGACCGGTAAAAGCTTGCTAAGGAACACAACTTCGCGCCAGGTACTACCACTCGATCTTCAACACGTGCGCCGGCCAGTGCGCCGGCTCCAACTCCACGAAATTCGCGTGCGTATTCCACCAGTATTGCGCGCCGGTCAGCAGATCGGTTACCCGGAAACCGTTGTGGCCCAGGATGTCCTGCGGCACCTCGACGTGGCCCGCCTGCCGGTGGTGGGGGTCGAAGTTAACGATCGTCCAGACGATGCTCTTGCGGTCGTCGCTCCACTTCACGTAGCTGAGCAGGTTCGGGTTGTCGCTGTTGGTAAAGCGGATGTTGCGCGTCTGTTGCAGCGCCGTGTTTTCCTTGCGCGCTTTATTGATCAGCGTATACGCTTCGGTGATCCGGTTGCGGTAGCTCCAGTCATAGTGGCGCACCATGTACTTTTCGGAGTCGTAGTATTCCTCCTTGCCGTTCGTGTTGCCCCGGTTTTCCATCAGCTCGTAGCTGGGCCCGTAAAGGCCGTAGGAACTGGATAGGGTAGCGGCCAGCAGCAGCCGTTTGACGAACTGGTTCTGGTTGGCGCCCATCATCTCGTAGGCGAGAATGTCGGGCGTATTGGGCCAGAAATTGGGCTGCATCGTCTCGGCCAATTCGCCGGTGGAGAGCTCCTCCAGGTACTCCCGCATCTCGGCGGGCGTGGTGCGCCAGGTGAAGTAGGTGTAACTCTGCTGGAAGCCGCGCTTGGCGAGTTCGAGCATGATGGCCGGGCGGGTGAAGGCCTCGGCCAGAAAGATCACGTCGGGGAACTGCTTGTTCGTCTCGTCGATGATGTATTCCCAAAAGCGGTAGGGCTTCGTGTGCGGGTTGTCGACGCGGAAGATGGTCACGCCGGCTTCACACCAATAGATCACCACGCTGAGCAGTTCCTTCCACAGGGCTTTGTAGTCTTCGGTCTCGAAGTTGATCGGGACGATGTCCTGATACTTCTTCGGCGGGTTTTCGGCGTACATGATCGTGCCGTCCGGCCGCCAGATGAACCACTCGGGGTGGGCCTCTACGTACGGGTGATCGGGCGCGCACTGAAAAGCGAGGTCGAGCGCGACGTCGATGTCGTAGGTTTTTTTAGCCTTCTTGATCAGGGCTTTATAGTCGCTGATGTCACCGAGTTCGGGCAAGATGGCCTTATGTCCGCCTTCGCTCGCGCCGATGGCCCACGGGCTGCCGGGCTCGCCTTCCATCGCGTTGGTGGCGTTGTTGCGACCCTTACGATTCTTGCGGCCAACGGGGTGGACGGGTGGCATATAAAGCACGTCGAAGCCCATTTCGTCGACCCGCGGCAGCAGCTTCTCCACGTCCTTGAAGGTGCCCGCGCGGCTGATGTCCGGCGAGGTGGAGCGGGGAAATAGTTCGTACCAGCTGCTGAAACGTTCGCGGCGACGGCCGACTTTTACGCGCAGGTTGTGGTCGTAAGTCGTCTCGAACTGACGCAGGGGATGCTTGCGCAGCACTTCGGCGAAGACGGAGCCGAGTACGAAATCGACGGCTTTCGCCTCGCTCTTCTGGCCGAGTTTTTTGATGACGGCGTTGAGCGCTTTGGCGTCGGCGGCATCCGCTTTATTAGCGAGGGAAGTCAAATAGTTTGCCCCTATCGTCAGCTCGATGTTCATCTCCTGACCATCGGCGTGCTTCTTTTTGAAGCCGCTCATCCACGTCTTGAGGTGGTCGACCCAGCTGATGATACGGTACTGATAGACAGTCTGTTCCGTTACCTGAAATGAAGCGGTCCATTTATCGTTGGCGTGGCTCTCCATTTCCACACTTTCCCATTCGCCGGCTTTTGCCGTTTTGTACTCCACTACGGCGCGCAGGTAATCGTGGCCGTCGCCGAAGATTTCCGCGGTGATGTTTACCCGCTCGCCGACGACGCGTTGGATCATGAATCTGCCGTTGTTGATCTGCGGCGTGACGTTGTCGATGACGGAGCGGTTCTGCATAAAAACGGGTAGTTTTCGGAAAGTGCAATGTTAGGTAAAAACATAGAAACGAAACGGGTCTTCCATGTTCGCTGCGCGGCTGTTTTACTTCCATTACACCCTTTTCCTTTTCCCCCTTTATTTATTCAGGGCGGGGAACGCGGGTGCAAAGAATGGTTTTTCAAGGGCGTTGTTGCTCATGAGACGCCGCGTTCCCCGAGCGCAAGCGACTGAAGTACGCTCCGATTACGGAGTACGCTCGCGCTCGGATTGCTTCAACCCGGCGTCCTATCTTTGGCCCATGCCGTTAACCGATTACCAGGATGCCCTGGAGCTCACTCTCAAACAGCGCTTCGACTGGGGCGAAGAAACCGTCCCCCTCGCCGACGCCGGCGGCCGCATTCTCGCCCAACCGCTGCTGACCGACCGCCCGCAGCCGCCCTTCGACCGGGTAACGATGGACGGCATCGCCATCAACCACGCGCCGTACGCGGAGGGCCGACGCCTGTTCCCCGTCGCCGGCGTCGTTCCCGCGGGTGCAGAACCATTGCCCCTGACCGACCCGACCACTTGCCTGGAGGTCATGACCGGCGCGGTGCTGCCCGCCGGAACCACCACCATTATTCGCTACGAAGACCTGGAGCGGGTGGGGGAGGCCTTCCGTTTGCCGGAGGGGGTGGTGGACGCAAAGAATATCCACCGCACCGGCTCCGACGCCGCGGCGGGGGCAACGCTGCTCCAACCCGGCGCGGAGATCAACGGCGCGGCCATTAACCTGCTCGCCAGCTGCGGCTACGCGATGGTAACGGTTAAACGTCTGCCCCGCCTTACCGTCATCGCTACGGGCGATGAGCTGGTTGCCGTTGCCCAAGACCCGCTGCCTCACCAAATCCGAATGTCGAATGTCTATCACCTGCGGCACCAATTGCGAAAATTTGGCATCGAGGCTCGCATCCGCCACCTGGCCGACGACGTAGCGGAACTCCGCGAATCCATCGCCGATTTGCTGGAAAAAAACGATGTTCTGGTCTTTAGTGGCGGCGTATCCAAGGGTAAGTATGATTTTCTGCCCGAGGTGCTGGCCGGGCTGGGCGTTAACCAACTCTTCCACCGCGTCGCCCAGCGGCCCGGCAAGCCACTTTGGGTGGGCCGGACGCAGCAAACGATGGTCTTCGGTCTGCCAGGCAATCCCGTCTCCGGCCTGGTGGGGATGACGGCTTACGTCGCGCCCTTCCTGCGTAAAAACCTCGGGATCACTTATGACCAGGTCTGGCACGAACTGTACGGCGAGCTCCATTTCGACAAAGACCTGACGCTGTTCCAGATCGCCTACGTCCAGCCCGGTACCCAACTCGCGGTGCCGGTAACCAACGAAGGATCGGGGGATGCGACGAGCATGCTGCGGGGCGAAGGGTTCCTCGTTTTTCCGAAGGAGCGGTCAACGTTTGGCGTAGGGGAGTGGTTGGAGTTTTTGCGGTACTAAGGGACGGTGAAACAATAACCTCCACTTTTAAAAC
>ENA-ORXT01007099-ORXT01007099.1-marine-metagenome-genome-assembly--contig:-NODE-7099-length-10143-cov-8.316014_pt1 | contig 10143 bp, 9 predicted proteins | sample MGYA00237868_ERZ511482 | MGnify/ENA metagenome assembly ERZ511482
CCATCCCGCAGCCCCGCCTCGACCCCCGCGTCAATCCCGTCGACGAGGGCGTCGACTTGCGCGAGCGCCCCCCCACGAGCCCCCGCCGCAGGAGCAGGTCGCCGACCCCCCCCGGCCCCCCAAACACGTCTTGCACGAGCGGCGTTAGGTGGTTCCCCTCCACCACCGCCTCGTCCACCCCCACCGCGCCGGGCGCGCCAGTGAGGAGGCCGACGAGCCGCGGCGACTCGTCAATCGAGTCGCCCGAAAAGCGCACGACGAGCGTCGACGGCACGTCGTAGAGGGCCGTGACCGCCGCCGCCGTGGCCGGGGCCCCCGTCCTCGACACCCGCGTGGCCGTCGCCGCCGTGTCTGAGGCCCCGCTTCTCGCCCCCATCGTTCCGGCCAGCGTCGTGGCGGCTGGCCCCGTTTCCGCCGCCGCCGTGGCTGTGGGCCTCGTCCTGGGCGTCCACGTGGCCGCTGGTGTAGTCCCCATCGCGCTCGTCTCTGCCGCTCCGGTCCCCGCCGTTCGCCGCTGAAATCATCACCGCCTCCGACACGTCGGTCGCCGTTGACCATTTCCACGGTGCCGTTGGGGGGGGGCGCGGCAGGAGCCGCGGCCGCCACCACTGTGACCTACTCACCGCGGCGCCAGCCGACTAGGGTCACGGGCAGTGCTCGCGGGTCGGCTTGGCGGGCGCTGGCGCCGCCGCCACGGCGGCGGCCGCCCTTGGCGACTGCGGGGAGGGGGATTGTCGGCAAGGGCGCGTGGCGGGAGCCGTCGCCTCTGCAACCTCCGCCGCCACCCTCCATCGCCGCGGCCGTCCCTTCCAAGAAGCAGTAGCGTCGCTGTCAATGTGTGGTTGCGGCTGCTGCCGCCGCCGCCCCCGCCTCTGCATCCGCCGTGGCTGACAACTGATCGAGTGGGGAGTGTCGACGGCAGAGGAGGGTAACGCGGGCGGCACCGCCGCCCTGGCCACCTCGCTTCAAGGCGCACGTGACACTGTAGCTGTCAACCCTTCGGCCGCCAGCTGACGAGGACGGAGTCGGCTTTACGTCGGCACACAGAGGAGAAAACACTCGTAACCCTCACTATTTCCAGGGATAAAAGTCATTCACCATATACCGCATCTCCCGTAGGTCGTCTAGCGGCGAAACATAGGACGGCGGCGTCGCCATCACACCGCGGCGCGTCATCAAATCAGAAAAGTCCGGGACGACGTGCACGACACGGCGCACGCGCGATAGCGGCACCGCAACCAGCTCCCACTCGCCGCGCTCGTCAAAAGCCCATGCAACCCGCGTGCATAAACGCTCGGCCAGAGGGCACTTGTGCGCGGGAGTCACGGCCTTGAGCTTGCAAAGAACGACAACGTCATCTTCCTTGTAACGGAGTATGGCGCGCGTCTCCCCATATTGGAGCTCCACTTGACCCCGAGATTGGGCGTCGGTGCCCGTCGCAGAGACCTCGTACTGCACAGCGTCGAACCAGGCCTGCCCGGTGCGGAAGCTGGGCGAGCCACGTAGCGTCTGCTTCAAAGGGGCGCCGCACTCCAGACGCGCCGCGAGCTCCACCTGGCCCACAACTATCATCTTGGCGTGTTCGGGCTGACCCAAAAGGGCGCCGAGGTTCTTGAGCCCAGGTCGGAGCGACAACGTGCCCACCGACAATCGTGGCACCCCGCGGAAGGGGCGCGCGGGCTCGCTGCGCACACGGGGTCCTGAGCGTGTTGCCGCCTCGTCGAGCTTGGCATTGCGGGCCACGATGGCCTGGGAGCCCTGCGACTGCCTCACAATCTGCTGCGTGAAGGTCTTCATGACCTTGTTCGTGCGGTTGTAGAAGACCTTGTCGACCTTGTGGCCGGCCTCGTTGGAGCTGGTGTTGCCGTTGCGCAGGTTGCCGTGCATGCGGATAGCATCTAGAAGGTGCCGCAAGAGCTTGTGCACTTTCGACGTGTGCACCTCCCCAAGCAGAGGCTTGACGAAGCCGAGAACAAACTCGGCCGCGTCGTTGGCCAGTACCTCAGCCACTTCCAACGTCATGGGCACGGCCACCGACGAGGTCGCCCACCCGGCGATGCGGGCGTAGAGGGTTGCGTACTCTGCAAACATCGCCGTAACGGCGTCCTCGAGGGGCAGGTCACCAAACGTCTTGTGATACAGGTCCCAGTCAAACATGAACCCGTTCGGCAAATCGTCTTCGCCCTCGCCAGCGTCAAAGAGGCTGTCTGCTGTCGCATTCTCTGCTTCCGTCGTAGCGCTAGCACCACCGCTGCCGCCTCCAGCGCCACGCCGTCCACCGGCCCGTCCCTTCTGCAGCGCCGACGGGTTCAGGGGCACCGGTCGCTCGTCACCAAGCCCAAAAACACCCGCAACGGCGTGAGGGACAATGTACACGCCCTTGCGCTGCTGGGAGGCCGTGAAGGTCGCCTGCTTCTCATCAAGCGCCACGAGATACCTGCGTCAATGACCAGCAAAAACACAAAAGCCGTGAGCCGCGAGCACGAGAGCCGCGCAAGGATGCATTCAGGCACGTCAGATAGAGAACGGGCTGTGGCCGATGAGGACGCTCACCAAGAATGGGACTCTGCTCGCTATCAAACGTATGTGGATAAGTGTACAACATACCCAGGGGGAGCCGTACTCGCCTGGCTGCGACGGCCCATGAAGTCAAAGTGACGGTTCGCCACGCGGGAAGCCCCCTTGCAGGTCCCACACTTGGGCAGCCTGACCAAGCACATGTAGGGGTACACGCGGACTAGACGATGGGCCAACATCCGGGTGACACCCAAGTCCAAAACCTGGTGATCGAAGAAGGCCACGGGATGCACAACAAAGTAAAGGGACTGAGAATGAGAGCAATGACGTCAGAAAAATGGGCGCCCCTGTGTCAGACGCCACCACACCGCGTGCAAGTTCGTCGTCCAATAAAGAACAGCTCTCCACGGCTTTAAGTAGACCAGGACACGTACGTGGAGCGCATCAAATCCCACCATCTTGTACATCAAGAATGGCGGCGACGTCAGGCCGCCCATGGCAGCCAACATTGGCACCTCGCTGTGCGCGCTGCTGCTGGCCTCCAGGTGTAGGCGCCTCTGGGCGTCCCGCTGCCACCTTCGGTGCCCAGCGGCCTCCAGCTGACGACGCACGAGGACAAGGGCGTTTCGGCTCTTGGAGATCAGCGCCTCCACCGAGCCGGTGTGGTGCACGGGAACGTCGCACATAGAGCACGGGAACGCGCACTTGCCGCCCTTGAGGCATAGGACCGCCTTCTCCTCAGGCAAGTCACAAAAGTACAGGAGAATGCGTGCGAAGAGCTTGAGCTTACGCTTGCCCCATTGGACCTCGGCGCCCGTGTTGCTGGCGGAAACAGCAGAGCGGAAAACCAGGAACAGCACGCGCTGCAGCAAGCCGCACCGCCTCTTACGAGCCCGGTTGGTGGCACCCGGCTCCTTCATCTTGCGCACGATCGGGATGTACGCAACTGTCACCCAAACTGCATCGCTGGTGTCCACGTTGAGGACACGCACGCGAAGCGGGTACAGTTGGTGAGCTGGTAGACAGACGGACAAGGCCCAAAAGCAAGAAAAGCACAACGAATAAGAAGAGACAGAGGAGTCAGCAAGCTGCAAGCGACAGGCTACAACAGAGGCGACGAAGAGGATACAATGCACGCCCGTCTCCAGGTTGTCATCGTCATCCAATGCAAACCGCACGCCACCAGACCTCTCTGATTGCCCCTCAAAAGTAGGTAGACTTACCACCGGACCACGCTAGCTGGCTTGCGTCACTGAAGACGTGGAAGGCCAGCACGAAGCTGTCCGGCCCATGCTCATCCATGACCGTCATTTCACATAGCCGAAAGGCATCCCCGTCCAGGGGAGACTCGCGGTTGTTGGTCGGCGGCGCCGGTCTGTCACCTCCGCTCCAAAGCTTGACGTCCTTGCAGTCTTGCAGCATCTTGAGCGCCACCTCAAGCACGGACCGAAAGTATGCCTCGTAGACAACACCACCTTCCTCCAAGCTGCACTTTGACCACCCCTCCTGTAACACGGCGGCGTCGATGTCGTCGCGCAGCGCGTCCTTGAAGCCGTTCACCGTCTTAAAGGCGTCACGCACGGTCTGATCATGCCCATCGTCCACCGCCATGCCTGGCCTGGTCCGGTCCCATGTGTCGAGCAAGTCGAACAATCGCTCCTGCTCCGACAACGAAAACCCGCCAGGTCGCCCTGTCAGCGCATACGATTGCAGCGCCCGCAGGCGCACAGAGTTGAACCGCCCCGGTTTGCACGTCTTTCTCCGCTTCAGGAGCGGCTCGGCACGCCTCCAGTCTTGTTTCTCCTCGTAAAAAGAGCGCACCTCGGTCGTCACGGTGGTGTACTTGTACTGCTGCGGCGTGGGGGCGTCGTTGTCATCGGTGCGTCTGCCGTTGACGCTGCCGACCTTGCGCTTGCCTCGCGACGGTGGCACCACCGGCTGCCTGGTCAGCTGCACCATCGCGTCCATTGACGCCATTGCGTCCTCAATGACAGTCTGCTTGAAGGTCACGTTGATGCGGCCAGAGGTTGGGGCCGCCCCGCCGTCGTGGGCAGGTCCCACGCCATTACCTGCGCCGACATCATGGAGGTCACCCGCGTCGGCCTCACTGCCCTCACCACCACCCCCATCTCCACCGCCCTCAGAGGCTCCTTCCCCGGCACAGGCGTTGGGCACGCCTACAGAATTGCCAGCCAGAAGTCCTCCCCAGGCGGCATCCCCGCCAGCGCCCCCCACACCAGCTCTCCCATCACCCAGCCCACCACCCATGGCCGCCCCATTGCTCCCCACCCCAACACCAGCTCTGGCGACGGGGCTCGTCGCCCCGTTCCCAGCCAGACGGGTCCTGTGCTTACGAATGCGGTGGCAAACAAGGTTACGGTAAGCATTGAAGGTACGAAGGCATATCCAGCAGCGTAGATGGGCAGACGTGGGCGGGACGTCTGACATGGTCCAGTCAGTTGAGTGTCCCAGCCGATGTGGCACAAAGCACAATGCCAGAGCGAGTCTGTTGTGGTGAGCCGGACGTCCGGGTACTTCTACGATTGCCCATCGCCTGCCGGCTGAGACGCCCGTCACCGTTCAAACCCCCCACCAGTCCCCCCCGACACACCTGACTGCGTGTCCAGACACGCTCTCTCCTTGGCCAACCCCTCACGTAGCGCTCATCAGCACCTCCAACCGTGGTCATCACGTCCACCTGCCATCAGCTCATGCACCCTTGTCAGAGAACCAAGAGCAACGGAAACAGACGCCAACGTACCTATGCAGCCGTGCGCCGCGTCGCCCAGTCTGCAGACAGTGCTGCGCTGTTGGACACGGCGTGGCTAAAATCCTCAAACTGCGGCGCAGGCGCACCAGACTTGGCGGAAAAGGCGTGACGGAAACACGGCCATGTCGCGCTCTGTCAACGAGGCGCGCTGAGCGAGTGTGTCATGGTGTTAGAAGCCCCACGTCCACACATACAGCGCATCCATGCAGTGAACGGCCCCAACGCTTGCTGGCCGTGGCGCGAAACAAGGGCAGGGCGGCACTGCCAGCCGCGGATGCAAGGCCAGGTTTGATGGAAAGGGAGGCACGGCTCGAGGCCGATGCCACGAGGGCGAGGCGGTAAGCAGGCAGCACAGGTGTGGTGAGTCAGCACAGGAGCGGGACGCGTCGGAAGACACGGAGGTGGCTGTAGCAGTTGCAGTCCAGGCGGGGTTTTTTTCTTCACACGCGCAGCCGGTGAACGATCGAATAACACAATATTAACTCTTTAAATTAAAAAAATTGAATACACTGGAGCTTCCACCGCGTACAGCCAGTGTTCTTACGGGGGCCAGCGAAACTTGATCGACGAGGGCAGCTTTGGCACTCGATCAGTTCACCCCGGTAACTGGACAAGCGGCGGCGTCTGCGTCGTCGCCGTCTTTGCTCGACGCGCGAGCCTTGTCCCTCTGCGTCACCCGGCCGTTTCCTGTTCACCCTCGTGCTGCCTGGGCGTGTCCGACCCCGGACAGCCCAATCAGACGAGCAGCGTCGATGGCGCCTAGCGTGGTGCCCCCGTCTGTTTTCTCACCTTACGACTGGCGGTCAGCTCGTACCGGCAGACCGACGCAACCACTCGGTCACGCCGGTGAGTGCCGGTGAGTGGTGCTGCGTGACACCCACTGTCGTGCTGTCCGGCGTACCCGTGCACAGGTACACAGCTGCCCACCAGGCGGTCTCGACCACACTGTGAGCCTTTTCTTTCTGCCAGGATCCGATGCGCTGCGAAGAGAGTACGTCACACCGATAGCCTACGCTCTGCGTGGTTACTGGCATCCGCGCAGTGGATCGATCTGTTGGCGCCCGTTACTGGGGCAGGGCGTCGTGAGGCGACGTGCGTATCGGCTTCCTCGGTGAATTGCGGGCGGAGTGGGAGGCTGCCCGAGAGTGGACAGCAGGGTGGCGTGCGAGAGGTGTCTGGTGAGGATCCTGCCCCGTTGAGTTGACTTCGTGCACCAAGTCCCTTCGTCCTGACGCCCTGCACACGAGCTGCTCCGTGCCCTGGCTGCCTGTGGCTACTGTGTTGATGTATGCGACCCACCCTTCTGTGTGCGCACCCTCGGGTACTTGAGCGCGGCCACAGCGCTGCGCGTTCGCTTCGAGTGCAACACCTCCCCACCGCGCACCAGTCGAAGCAATCCCCACCCAGAGCGCTACCGACATCGAGCCCGACGTACCTCCTTCCCCCATCTCTCCCTCCCCCCTCTCTCGAGCTTTTCCACCAACACCACCACTATGGCCGGCCGCGGAGGCTCGGACGCTCGGACGCCAATGCCGTCGACTGCCGACAAGGACAACAAGGAGGACATGCGGGAGGTGATTGCTGCTGCGTCTGTCGCCCTCGGTGCGGCCCGTGGCGCCGATGCCAGCGACGGGTCTGGCGCGCGTTTTGAGACGCATTGGGCGGTCAACACGCAAGAGCAGAGCTTCCCAGACTACATGGCCCACGACAGCATGTATCACCACGCTGCTGTTGCGCGCGGGCACGCGCAGGCGCAGCTGGAGGCTGACCGGCCGCCCTCGCCGGAGCCCAGCACTCTGCCGTTCCCTTCTTTCCTGACGCAGTCGGCCACGCAGATGTTGCGTGGGTCGACGCCGGCCGCCGCGTCTCCATTGGCGGCGTCTGGAGGCCACGCGCAGCTGTTGCAGATTCCTGCCGTTGGTGCCACTCCACCGGCCGTTCCTCTTCATTCCGCGGCTGCCATCGCCTCGACCGAGGCGGACGTGCATGGTTGTGCTTCCAGCCGCGCAGGAGGTCTACAGGCCGAGGCTAGCGTGCCAATGAAGCCGGCCCGTGCGCCGTCTGCTCGGGCCGGCTCGAAGCGCCCCGTCATCAATCCGGGGAGCGGCACCCAGACCTTTACACCTGAGCGCGCTCGCGCGGCAGCTGCCAAGCGCTGGAGCGCTGCCGCCGCGCGCCGTCGCGCAAAGGGTGTTCCGTCCCTTGCTTCTTTGGCCGGCGCTGCTGCGCCCTCGGCGGAGCGCGGGACCTCTACGGCGGCCGGGTCCTCGGCGGGCGTATCGTCCGCGGCTGCTTGTTCTTCGACGGTGGGTGGATCGTCCACGGCCGGCGGATCGGCTCGCGGATGTGAGGCAGCCGCGACTGCTGGCCTGATTGCTTTGAGCTCACGCTCCCCCGACGGTGCACGCTCCGCGTGCGCCGTTAACACGACGCCCGCCGCCGCGGCTTCGGCGGCCGCTCCCATGCGGATGGCCGCCGACAATGCGTCGGCCTCGGCAAATGAGACCGCCTTCGTGGCCGCCGCCAAGGTTCCAGGCAGTGCCAGGACCACGGCGGCCACGAAGGCGGCGATGCAGGTCAAAGCGGCCAAGGCGACTCGTGGAGAAAGAGCGGCGGGTGGTGGCGCCAAGGTCGTCGTCGGGAGCAAGACCGTACGTGGAAACAAGGATATCGGCGGGAGGTCGGCAGATGAGATTGCAGGATTGGAGGCGGACGTAGCGAAGCTCAAGCGCGAGGTGTCGGAGCTTCTAAGACTCAAGGATACCCTGATGAACCTGATCGCGTCGGTGAGCCTGAACACGGAGCAGCTAGGCACCCACGGCCACTCGATTGAGGTGCTCGCGGCTGGCTTTGCTGAGCTCAAGCGACAGCTCCGCACCGCTTGCAAGCCAGCGCCGGTCCGATCCCCCGGGAGCGACGTCGACGAGGAGGATGACGAGGAGCCGCCGGCTCCCAAGCCGAAGCGTGTAAGGTTCGCGGCCACAACGACGACATTGCCGCCTTCGCAAGCGGTGTCGATTTCTTCGGGACGTGCTCAGTCACCTCCACCACCGGCGCCTGCCGACGATGAGGTGCCTCCGCTGCCCCTTCCGACGGACGGTGCGGCGCGGCCGCCGACCACTGCAATGCTTTCGCCGCTGCCGCCTCGGGCCACCAACGGCGTACCGCCGCTCGACGACGTCCCCCCTGTGCAGCCGGCACAGCTCAATTCTTGGGCCAGTGAGCTACGCGCATCAACTCCGGCACCGCGCTCCCGGCTCCGTCGCCCTGCTCCTCGCGTCTGTGACGCGGTGGCGCGCATTGAGGCTCAAGCTACGCGACAGGCAGAGGGCTCAGTCATCATGCAGTGCATCCGCGACCTCCTCAACCCGCGGGTGACCAAGATGATTGCCCTGGCCACGGTCTCGCGCCACGTCTACCTGGACCCAGAGACGAAGTTTGAGATGATCGTTGCAAGCGCCATGGAGTACATGGGCGTCAGCGCCGACGAGGCCAACGTCTTCTTGCTCGAGATGATCGACCAGCCGACCAAGAAGCGCGTCCGTGGCGGCGCTAAGCCCAAGACTGTGCGGGCGGGCGCGCCACTGGGTATGGTGTTTTCGCACGCGATGTGGGCGATCAAGGCGGTGGTCGTTGCGGCGTGGTTCGACGCCGTCGGCTCTTCTACGAGCACCATGTCTATCACCACGGCCGCGCAGTGGAAGTTGAACCGCCGCTACGGCCAGTCGGACGGCGGGCGGGTTGGCATCATTGCGGCGTCAAAGCAGATGTTCATCCACCTTAATGCCCGCCAACGCATCAAGGAGCCGACAGAGTCTGGCCAGGTTGTTGTTGTGCATGAGACGGCAGGCCACTACGGCCTCGTTTGCACCTTTGTCGCTGAGGCCCTGGAGGCGGTCGTGACGGGTGTTAAGGTTGGTGGTCCGGACGGAGACCGGTTCAAGCGGTACGTGGCCGAGATGGTCAGCCTGGACAAGTACCTTCCGAAAGACAGCACGGTGCACAACGGCCTCGTCATTGTCGACGGCTCCGACCCCGACCGCGCCAAGTTTCCCGACGAGTACATGCCGGTACCTGACGAAGATGCCAACAACCCGGCCGGGGCGCCTGTCGTGGCGCCTGTGCTGGTGGTGTAGGTGACTCCCTGCAAGATGCTCATGCGTGATATGTGCCTCTTGTGCATCCAGCGAGGTCCTGTGTTGATTGTGGGCGCGCGGGTGTGAGTTGGAGAGGGAGTTGCGCGTCCGGCGGGAGTCATAGAGTAGAGCTGAGCGCAGTGCCGGTGGTAGTGGACATCCGGCATTTTTGTAGGGTGGCATACGACGCAAGAAGCAGTGGGATACCAGGCGTGGGTGCACTGCGTCGTGGGGAGTGGATCGGCAGGCGGCCTGCGGCACGTGGACGGAGGGGCAAGTGGACACAGGGGCTCTGACGAGACTGGGGTATGGGGGTGCTGTGGCACCGCGACGCGGGCGTGCTGCGTCGTGCGGGGTTTGGCGCGCCAGGGCGCTGGCGCGCGAAGGCATGGGCACGCGGGCGCACGGCGGTGCGCCAGGGTGCCGCGACTCCAATGTGACGGTGGAGCGGGTCCCGCGCGCACCGGCGCTACCGCGTGGGGAGCGGGGGTGCCAGGGTGCAGCGTCACCCCGGCGCCTCAGAGCGCGCGGCGGGCACCGCGGGGGGACCGAGGCGACGCGGTGGGCTAGCAGGCGCGGTAGCACGGCCGGGGCGAGAGTGAGGCTACGCGGCGGCCGCGGAGGCGCGACGGCGCGGCCGGGTCGGGGGCACGGCGGCGAGGCGGCCGCGGGGGCATGGTGGCGTGACGGGGACCGAGGCGCGGGGGCGCGGCCGGGGCG
>ENA-ORXT01007104-ORXT01007104.1-marine-metagenome-genome-assembly--contig:-NODE-7104-length-10134-cov-4.582480_pt1 | contig 10134 bp, 6 predicted proteins | sample MGYA00237868_ERZ511482 | MGnify/ENA metagenome assembly ERZ511482
TGGAGTAAAGAGTAAGGAATAAGGACGTTGGAGGCGTGGCGGCCAGGCTTACCACTCGCGGCGCTGCGCTTGCTCGCTTTTTCAGAATATGGAGTAAAGAGTAAGGAATAAGGACGTTGGAGGCGTGGCGGCCAGGCTTACCACTCGCGGCGCTGCGCTTGCTCGCCTGTATTTTGCTGAAGGCGAGGAAGCGAAGCGCCCGAGTGGTAACGTCCTTATTCCTTACTCTTTATTCCTTATTCTCTACTCCTTACGCTTTATTCCTTACTCCTCACCAGGCTTTCGGCATTTTCTGTTCCCGCAGCCCCACGAATTCCAGCGTCTCGTCCGCCTCGTCCGTATTGACGAAGGTCTGGAAGCGACTGCGCAGCGCGGGTGTTTCGACGGCTTCCTTCCATTCGCATTTGTAGGCACTGACGAGGGTGGCCATTTCGGCTTCCAGTTCGGCGTTGAGGCCGAGTGCATCGTCGATGACCACGCTCTTGAGGTAGTCGATGCCGCCTTCGAGTTGCTCCAGCCAGGCGGCGGTACGCATCAGGGGCGCGGCGGTGCGCAGGTAGAACATCAGGAAGCGGTCGAGGTAAACGATGGCGGTGGTTTTGTCGATCGGCCCGGCGAGGAGTTCGGCGTGTTTGGGCCGCGCGCCGCCGTTGCCGCAAACGTAGAGGTTGTAGCCGCCCTCGACGGCGATGAGGCCGAAATCCTTGCCCCGCGCCTCGGCGCATTCCCGGATGCAGCCGCTGACGCCGCCCTTGAATTTGTGCGGCGAGCGAAGGCCCTTGTAGCGATTCTCCAGCGTGATGGCGAAGCTCACCGCCTCGTCCATCCCGTAGCGGCACCAGGTACTGCCGACGCAGGATTTGACCGTCCGCAGCGACTTACCGTAGGCGTGGCCGCTCTCGAAACCGGCGGCGATCAGGTCTTCCCAGATCAGCGGCAGTTCCTCCAGCCGCGCGCCGAACATGTCGATCCGCTGGCCACCGGTGATCTTGGTGTAGAGGTCATACTTCTCGGCGATGCGCCCCATCTCCATCAACTGCTTAGGCGAAATCTCCCCGCCGGCGACGCGGGGAACGACGGAGTAAGTGCCGTTGCGCTGAATGTTGGCCAGGAAGCGGTCGTTCGTATCCTGGATCTCGGGCTGGCGGTTCGCCGTTTCCATATAGATCGTAGCGAAGAGGCTGGCCAGGGCGGGCTTACAGGTTTCGCAGCCATTGCCGGTACCGACCTCGTCAAGGGCCTGGTCGTAAGTCGTCAGTTTCTTGAGCACGATCAGGTCGCGCAACTCCTGGCGGGTGTAGGGGAAGTGCTCACAGATGACATTACGTACAACCTTGCCCTGGCTTTTCAGGTAGCGGTCGACCAGGTCGTTAAGCATCGGTTTGCAGCCGCCGCAGCCGGTACCGGCCTTCGTGCAACCGGCCAAATCCTTGACCGACTGGGCGGAGCCGTCGTCGAGGTGCCCGCAAAGTTGGCCCTTGGTTACGTTCTCACAGGAGCAGATGACCGCCGCGTCGGGCAGGTCGAGCACGCCCGCGCCCACTTCCGCGCCGCCGCGCGCGCCGAGGATCAGGTCTTCCGGGTTGGGCGGCAGGGCCATGTTGTTTTGCACCATCTGGTGCAGCATGTTGTAGTCGGATGCGTCGCCGACGAGGATGCCGCCGAGGAGGCGTTTACCATCGCGCGAAACGTTGATGCGCTTGTACACCTTACCCACTTCGTCGTGAAAAACGATGGAGCGCGCCTCTTCCGGCCGGGTGAACGGCTCACCGAAACTGGCCACGTCGGTACCGATCAGCTTGAGCTTGGTGGACATGTCGATCGCGTCGGGCATACACTGCCGGTCGGCGTCGGCCAGGATGGTGCCGAGGGCGACGCGGGCCATTTCGTAACCGGGCGCGACGAGGCCGTAGATCATTTCGCGGTAGAGGGCCGCCTCGCCGATGACGAAGACGTCCTCCGCGCTCGTCCGCATATACGGATCGGCGATGATGCCGCCGCGGGGGCCGACATCGATGCCCGCTTTACGCGCCAGTTCGTCGCGCGGGCGAATGCCGGCGGAAATGACCAGCATATCGGTGTCCAGCCGGGTTTCATCGGCGAACTCCAGGTGGGTGATCGCGCCGTTACCACCGATCTGGGAAGTGTTCTTTTGGGTATGGACGCTGAGGCCGAGGTCGACCAGCGTATCGTTGAGCACGGCCGCCCCCTTTTCGTCCAGCTGCCGCGGCATGAGCCGGGGCGCGAACTCGACGACGTGGCTTTTCAGGCCCATATCCATCGTCGCCTTGGCGGCTTCGAGGCCGAGCAGGCCGCCGCCCATGACGGTGGCCGAGGCGGTGGGCCGGTCCCTGATCTTGGCCGCGTAGTCCAGAATACCGTCGAGGTCCTCGATCGTCCGGTAGACGAATACGCCCTTCTTGTCGCGACCGGGGATGGGGGGCACGAAGGGGCTGGAGCCGGTGGCCAGCACGAGGTAGTCGTACGTATAGGTCTCGCCGTCCGCCGTGGTCAGCGCCTTACGGTCGGTTGCCAGATCGACGACTTGCACGCCGCAGCGCAGTTCGATGCCGTTGTCGGTATACCATTGCCTGTCAGCCAGGCACAACCGGTCGGCGTCCCGGTTCGCGAAGTACTCGCTGAGGTGGACGCGATCATAGGCCGGGCGGTGTTCCTCCCCAAAAACCAACACGGAAAAGTCGGCGCGGCGGGGGTGGCGGCTGAACAATTCACAGAATTTGTGGCCTACCATGCCATTTCCTACGAGTATGATCTTTTTCATGTAACTGGCTTGAACTAAGTAATTCGCAATAATCTTGCAATACAAAACTACGTAATTATCCGTATTTTGTTGAATAATACTTAGTTTTTATAAAATTTACTTAGCGCCCCTTCCACTTTAGAAGAACAATTCATCCTTACACACTTTGTTTTTTACCATCAATCCAACACCGCAAACAAGAAAAAAACATAAAATTTGAAGATTTTCGGGGTAAAAGTTGCGGGGCATGTTTAAAATGTTTTAATTTGCTATCGATACCAATAAACACATCACATGATTACTAATGATCGACGCGAATTGAACGATCGCTTCAAGGAGGTCTTCCGAATTCTGGAAGAGCGCGGGGAAATCATCAAGAACGACCGTAACGGTCGCGGCCTTGGTGACTTTGCCAAGCGCATTCTCAACAACCGTTCCTACGGCCACATCGTCCGGGCCTTCCTTAATGATGACGACAAGCGTTGCATCAACTACGAACAGGCGCGCCGCGTGTGCCACGAGTACAACGTCAACCTCGGCTACCTGTTGGAGGGTGAGGGTACCCCCTTCGGCATGGAGCTCCCCGAGCCACCTACCGTCAACGGTACCGACGTGCCACTCAACATCATGTTCACCACCAAGGAAGCCTTCGCCGGCGCGAGTATCGACACCGATAGCTTCACCACCGAAGATACTGATTTCTTCCGCCTGCCCGGCATCATGGGTTCCGGCTATGTCGCCTTCCCCATCACCGGTAACTCCATGGAGCCCGTGATCAATAACGGCGATACCGTGATCTGCAAAGAAATCGACGGCATTGGTCAGATCAAAGAAAACAAGATTTACGCCGTACGCTCCAAGGGCAGTATCTGGATCAAGTACGTCCAGAAAGTATCCGACAACAAAGGCCGTATCATCGGCCTCAAACTCATTTCCGCTAATTACCTGGAGCATGACCCATGGGTAGAAGACGTGGAGATGTCCACTAAGCTGTACGAGGTGGTGCGCCGGATTAGTGAACTGTAGAACCTCTCCCCGGGCCCCTCTCCGGTGGAGAGGGGAGACGTGGCAGGCGTGACTGCGTGACTTCTTGACCAAATAGGGCGGGGACGCGGGTACTATGGCAAGGTTTTCAAAATCTTGGTTTTCAACGCCGACCGCATTGTAAGATCACTCCGGAAGATCACTACCCGATCCTTCCGGCCGAAAAGACCAAACGATGGTTTCCGCACCCGGCGGCCATCGTTTTTTTCGGGCCCTGTTGGGAATTTGGGGCCGGTTTGCACCCGGTTTTCCTCACCGAACGCCCGTTTTTAAGAATCAAAAGTCGGTTACAGGATTCCAACCCGCCGTCTTTTTTTAATTCTGCTGTTTTTTGTTTTGTCTCCCGGCCCGGCGTTCAGTCGCGGCCGGGAGCTTCGTTTTCAGGTTTCCGTGCGAGGGGCTACGGGGCTACGCGTCTCCACCCCTCGCTATAGTAAGCACCCCTTCGGGGCTTGGATACACGGGCCAACCCCGGAGGGGTGCCTATTGTAATGAGGGTTGAAGTCTCGAACGTAACCCCTCGCTTCGACCCATCACTTCACCCGCAGCGTGACCGATTTCAGATCCTCCGCCCGCGAGCTGGTCCCCACCATAACGTCGAACTCTCCCGGCTCCACGATCCACTTCATTTCCGGCCCGAGGTACTCCAGTTGCTCGGTGCCGAGTTCAAAAGTCACCGTCTTGCTTTCCCCCGGTTGCAGCACCACCTTTTCGAAGCCCTTCAGTTCCTTCACCGGCCGGGTCACCGCGCTGAATTTGTCGCGGATGTACAGCTGCACAACCTCGGAACCCGCCCGGTCGCCGGTGTTGGTGACGGTCACGGATACCCGGCCGGTTTCCTTTACCCCGATCTCCCGCACCTCCAGCGTCGGGGCGGAAACGTTGAACGTGGTGTAGCTGAGACCATAGCCGAACGACCAGGCGGCCGTTACGTCGTCGAACAGGTAGCCGCGGCGGGCGGTCGGTTTGTAGTTGTAGTAGGCCGGGACGTGGCCGGCGGAACGGGGAATGCTGATGGGGAGTTTCCCACCGGGGTATGCCCGGCCGGTCAGCACATCCGCGACGCTGTGCCCGGTTTCCTGACCGAGGTAGAAGCACTGAAAAACGGCGGCGGATTTCTCCACCACGTTGCGAATGTCCAGCGGCCGACCACCGAAGACGAGGGTGACGATCGGCTTGCCGAGTTTGGCCAGTTCATCGATCAGCTCGTTTTGCAGGCCGACGAGTTCCAGCGTCGGGCGGTCGCCCCAATGCCCTTCGGCCCAGGCTTCGCGGCTGGTAAGCTCGTTACCACCCAGGGCGACCACGATAACGTCGGCGCGGCGGGCGGCGCGGACGGCGGCCTTGATGCGCAGCCGTTCCTCGTCTTCCGGCACGGCCACCACCGGGTCTTCATACCAGCTCCCCGGCTCGGTGACGCGGACGCCTTCCGAATAGGTCAGGTTGGTTTTCCGCTCGGCGTAGTAAGCCTCCAGGCCGTCCTTGACGGTGATGAAGTGGGCGGGCTTGTTGCTGTAGCCGCCGAGCAGCACCTTATCCGCGTTCGGGCCGATAAGGGCGATCTCGGTCAGCTCTTCGGCCAAGGGCAGGATGCTGTCATTCTTGAGCAAGATCATGCCTTCCGCACCGGCCCGGCGTACCAGGGCATCGTCGGCCGGCGTGTTGTCCAACACTTTGGCCGCGTCGTGGTAAGGGTTGTCGAACAGCCCCCGGTCGAACTTCTGCCGGAGGATGCGGCGGACGGCCCGGTCCAGAATGCGGACGTTGAGATCACCGTCTTTTACGGCTTCGACGAGCGATGGGTAGGCTTCCCGATCCGGCAACTCAATGTCAACCCCGGCGGAAATGGCCGCGACGGCCGCGGACTTCCAGTCCGGCGCAACGGCGTGGCGGTCGGAGAGCTCCCGCACGCCGTAATAGTCAGAGACCACGGCACCTTCGTAGCCCCACTCATCGCGCAGCAGATCGTTGAGCATCCATCCGTTGGAATGACTCGGCAGGCCGTTGACCTCATTATAACTGGCCATGATGTTGCGCACCTTGCCGTTAGCAACGATGTAGCGGAAGGGCTGGAGGAAGACCTCTCGCAGCGTCCGCTCCGAGATATTGGCCGGGGCGATGTTATTGCCGCCTTCGGGCTCTCCGTGGCCGGCCATGTGCTTGAGGGTGGCGAAGACCTCCCCTTCGTCCCACTTATCGTCGTCGCCTTGGAAACCGAGGACGGCCTGCAGGCCGATCTGGCTCGCCAGGTAGGGGTCTTCCCCCAGCGTCTCTTCCACCCTGCCCCAGCGTGGGTCGCGCGCTACGTCGACCACCGGCGTGAGCACTACGTGGGCACCCCGGCTCGCGGCCTGGCGGGCGGCGGTGGCGTAGAGCCGGCGCGTCAGGTCCCGGTTGAACGTGGCGGCGACGGAGATCGGCTGCCCCCAGCTCGTGGCGTTGAGCGCGGCCAGCCCGTGCAGGCTTTCCTCGTGCGTCAGGGCGGGGATGCCGAGGCGGGTTTCCTCCACCAGCCACCTCTGCACGGCGTTGATGTAGTCGACCGTTTGCGCCCCCGTCCGCCCCGGGTTGGAACCGCCCGACGTTTCGCTCGGGCGGGTAAGATGACCGATGCCGTGAGGCATTAGCGCGTGGGCACTGTCGGCCAGAAAGCTGAAATCGTCCCGATCCATGCGCCGCTTATCGTTCCATACGGCGGTCACCTGAGCCACTTTCTCTTCCAGGGTCATGCGTGCCAGCAGATCGTCCAGGCGGGCGTCGACGGACAGACCGGCGTCGCGGTACGCCGCCGCATCGGACGGTTTGCCCACGTGGGCGGAGTTGACCTGGGTGGTCTCCCCGTCGTTGTTATCGGAGGTGTTTTTCTTGTCGCCGCAGCCGTCGAGGGCGGCCAGGAAAGGCAGGAGAAGGAAAAGAAAGCGCATACGGAAGTAGTTTGAAGACGGGCCAATTTAGGGTTTGTGGCGGGAACGACCGGGCACCAGCGGCGGGTGGCGGATAAGCAGGAGGGCGGGGCCGCGGGTACAACGGTGGGTTCGGGGGCCGAAGAACGACCCGCAAACCTCCCGCTCCGTTCGTCTTCCGTCAATACGATCCTGCTTCCGATAGCCGGCCTCCCGGGATGTTGTTTAACCGGCGGCCCCGCCATGCCTTTCCTTTATCGCCCCGCCCGCAGCCAGGCCGCCGCCGCTTCCGAAGCCGCGTCGACACCCCGGGCGGGTGACACGGGGACATCCGGGATGACCTCCTCGCCGTACGCCTGCTTATGCCGGTCTCCGTAGACGGAAACGGTCAGCAAAATCGCCGCGCCGTCGGAGAGCCGGTAAGTCCGATTACCCGTAGAGTACCCTCCCGTTGGCCGGCCGAAACTTCGCGTATCGGGGCGGCCGCGAAAAGCAATCGCTACCACCTCGGCCGAACTGGAGGTCTTAGGTCCGTATAATACCGCCACTCGGGCCGGGCGGTACGTTTTGTAAGGTTGTTCCACCTCGTGCATGAGGTCATCGTTCAGGTAGCTGCCACCGTCGCGGTAAGACCATGCTTTGGCCTGCGTACCATCACGTTGCATAAAATAGCCGCATACCCCTTCCCCCAGCAGCGGTCCGAGACCGGACAACATCGGCCAGCAATTACCGCCGGTGTTTGACCTCAGATCAACGACCCATTCGTCCACCTTCGGTCCGTCGAGCCGGGCGATCAGGTTACGCAGGCTATCGGCGTACGCGCTGAGCGTCTTGGGGTGACCGCTGGATACGCCCGGCACCCGGAGGTACGCCATCCGCTTTTCCACGCGTCGCCCGGTCGGGTATTTCAGGTTCGGGTCGATGGCGCCGGTTTCGTTGTTGCCATTAGTCCAGCCCCGGTGAACCCGCGGCGCGCTCAGGAACGAGTGTTTATCGATCCGCCGTAAGGTGAAATTCAACAGTTCGTACATATCAGGCATGCTGTCGGCACGGGCGGCCAGCGCCCGGGCGTCGCTTTCCAGCAGCGGCCAGTCCATGCTGTCCCGGTCCAGGGCGTTCTCCCGCACGTAACCGAAAAACTCACGCAGGTATTCAGTGGTGTACGCATTGAGCGGATATTCCGGAACGGGCTCCACCTCAATCACGGGGGGTTGAAGAACGGCACTTCCCGCACCGTAAAAAGCGAGGCCGATCGTGACGCTGTCCATCTCCGCGCTGGCCCAACCTTCCAGACTAAGGGTAACGTCCGTACTGTCTTTTGCCTCGACCGGCTCCGACTCGCGGTAGCCGAGGAACTCGTTTCGCGGCGTGCCGCCGTACACGTACAGGTATGCTTTCCCGCCATTCAGACGCACCCGGGCCGTGATCCGCACGCGTTCAACGCCGCCTTTTGGCGGCGACAAATGGTACGCCGCTAAGCGCGTATTACCGGCCCCCGGTAATATGGTAACGGTATCCGGCGACCACCGCGGGAAAGACTGGGCGGGGAGCTGGGCCATGGCAAATAGTAGCGTAAAGCAAATAATCAGACGAATCGACATCCGGTAAAGGTAGTGAGCAGCGAATGGCCGGGAGTGAGAATTGGAATAGGGGCCACGATACCCCTCCATAGGGAAGGAACCGGGCACCAGGAACGCGCGTGCGACACCACGATCAGCTCAAATTTTCCGCGTTGCCGGCTCCGGATACAACGCCCCCGATCCTTTTCCCCCGCACCCGCGTACCGCGCCCAAAACACGAAAGGCGCCCACGATAAAAATCGTGAACGCCTTTCAACGGGTGAGCCCGGCAGGTCTCGAACCTGCGACCGCCAGATTAGAAGTCAGGTGCTCTATCCACTGAGCTACGGGCCCGTAATTATCGCAAAGATAAGCCGCCGTGATGATCAACCGTTATTTACCGCATCAAAGTTGCGTCGTCGGCCCGGTTTACGCGAACGTAGGCGTCGAGTTTGACGAAAGACTCCAGTTTTACGCCGCGCGGCGTCCGCGTTTTGACCAGCAGCGGCAGGCGAAAGGCCACGTAGTCGTCTTCCCAGGCCACGATGGGCCAGTAGCTGCCGGCGGCGTCCGGCTTACCGGCGATGAGGAAACCGCGGTCTTCCGACAGCCGCCATTCGGTGCGGATGACCTCCTTGCCCCAGGCGCGCAAGACGAGGAAACCGGTGGGGTCTACCTCCAGTTCCACGTCGCCCAGCTGATCGTATTCCAGTATCCCGGCGCGCTCCAGGTCTTCCGAATATTTATAGGCGACGTTGGCGGAATCCGCCTCCGGGTAGCTGCGGTCGATCGTTGCCGGGCCGGTACTCAGCCGCCGGGCAAACTCCCGCCGCGACACTCCGGCGGGTAAGGCGGGAACGTAGGGTACCAGCGGCATATCCCGCTGTTCGTGGCGGCCGCTGCCCGACGTCACGTAACGCGCTACGAGATCACCGTTTTCGTCGTGCCCGATCCGGTAGCGGTAGCGGTTAAAACTGCTGTCCCGCGTGTTGATGAGTTGAAATAAGCCGCCTTCCAGCAGCGCCGGCGTGAAGTGTCGCCAGTCCACCATGCCGTTGCTGCCCGAGATGACGGCACTGCGCGGCCGCCAGGTGGACGGGAGCGTACTGACGTAAGTATCGGCCATTTCTCCCCGCGACCACGGTAGCAAATCGTTGTACTGAAACGCTACGGTCATGCTGTCCATATCCGGGAACTTGAAGCGAAAGGCCCGGCCGGCCAGCTCTCCCGCTTCGACGATTTTGAGGTCGTTTACCAAAGGTTCGAATAAAGCGGAGGTGAATATCTTGCCATTTGCGTAGCGCGTTACGCTGATCGTATTACCGACGGCGGGCGTCACCACAATACCCCGTAAACTGTCCGGACTGCCCGGGGACAGCAGGGGTAACCTGTTGTCACCACCAAAAAAACTGTTAAGCCAGATCACCGAATCCCCGTCGATCCGCAAGCGGTCGCCGGGCTCGAAGCCGATGTTCTTGTCCGGCACCGGGTTGCTGAGCGAATAGGTCCATACCTGGTCGGGGTCTTCCAGGTCGGGCGTGAGGGTTTGGTCCGCGCAGGCGAACAGGCAAAACAGGCCGATCAACGGCAACGAACGAAGCAACATAGGTGTAGGTATTTAAGGCTGGAACCGGTCAGCGGCGCGCATCAGGCCGCATCCGCCGGATGCATGATGCGGTGGGAGACGGTTTTGGTGGGCGGGGAGGACCGCATTTTTTGTACGCTGGGTGTGGTGCCGAAGGACGCGCAAAACAACTTCCTGAACGAGAAGCTGGCATAGTTTTCAAACCCCAACCAAAAGCGAGACCTCCTTCGCGCTTCCCGCTACGCGGGCTCAGTCGTTTTCCGCTTTTGGCCGCGCTTAGTG
>ENA-ORXT01007106-ORXT01007106.1-marine-metagenome-genome-assembly--contig:-NODE-7106-length-10133-cov-3.403142_pt1 | contig 10133 bp, 8 predicted proteins | sample MGYA00237868_ERZ511482 | MGnify/ENA metagenome assembly ERZ511482
TTGCGGAATTTGCTTTTAATTGCTTTAAGTCCACTTTGTCATATGTATCTGTGGAGGCGTGATAAGTCTGACCATATACTTGAGGCATATGACTGGCAACAAGATTTGGGACTCCTTGGAGCATAAAGTCAAAATTGTCTGTACCGACGATCGGCGCATTTATATGAGAAAATTCTCCAAGCCTTGACACAGGATTTAAAACGTCTTCTACAATTGGCAATAATTCCGCACGACCATTTGTAAAAAACCCATTGATCGCTCCACTACCGATATCAACTGACAGTGCCATGATGTGCTTATCTAACTCAGATTCGTGATCAAGTGTATAATCCCAAGAACCGAAGTAACCTTGCTCCTCCCCATTCCATAAAGCAAAGCGAATGGTCCGTTTTGGTTTTATTCCCAGTGCGTACATTTGCCTAGCGATGTCAATCATCATAGTCACATTACAACCATTATCATTCGCACCAGTACCAAGCGCCCAAGAATCAATGTGCGAACCGATGACAATGACCTCCTCAGGTTTTTCACTTCCTTTTATTTCACCAATAACATTATGCGATTTGAAAGCTGGACCAGTCTTAGCTGCAATTGTCATACTGACTGTTAATTCCTTACCTGCTTCGATGGCTCTTACACATCTCATCGCATCTTCTCTCGCCATGACCAATTGAGGAATAATATTGTCTTGAGTGACCATAGCCGTTAAGAATCTATATAATACTTTATTGGGTCTTGATGACATGAAAATGATTCCTTTAGCTCCTCGGTGATACGCTTCCATTTCGACATGCGTTGCGTGTGCATACTCTGCAAAGAGCCCATCTATATCAAGGCAAAGATCTGACTCCACTAACAAAAACTGTCCCTTTATTGACGCATCTCCAATCGCATCAAGTTCGGCAGAAGTCCCTTTTCCGACATAGCTTAGCTTTCCAGCATACTGTCCAGGGATCGTATTGTATTTCGAGACCACTAAAGGTTGGAAATCAATCTCATTAATTCGGCATGAGCTACCCTTTGAGAGCCAAAGAATCGGCATTTCGAATGGATCTTTTTTTACGTTGACGCCAGCACTCTTGAATTTGGAGTATGCCCATTCTACTGCTCTATCGTTTGCTGCAGATCCAGTGACTCGTCCTCCGATGTCATCACACAATTCTTGAAGATCTTCTTCAATAGCTGTATCTGATAACAATGCAGATACCAGATTTTGTATATCATCTTGAGCATAATTGAGCACTGAACATGAAAGTGTGAAGCAGAGAATAATAAAGATGCGGACCATTTATTGAGTATTACTTACAAATATTTCTAAGATACTATGTTTGCTAAACTTTGAAAGTATAGTAGACATGTAAGTTTAGTAAACGTATAATACCTACAAAGATCCATCGTTTTTAGCTTACATTTACACAAGTATTCGATAGAATAATCGTCATGGAAAAAATAGATTTAGAGTTTAGTAAAAATGAAGACTCCTATTTGCTTAAAATAGCGAAACTGGATAGATTAAAAGAGTCAATTTCATTGGGAGGTGGTCAAGTAAAAATTGATAAACAACATAAGAAAGGAAAATTGACAGCGCGAGAGCGTATTGCTTATTTGGTTGATCTTGAAGACGATTTTCTTGAGATCGGAACATTTGCTGCACATGACATGTACAAAGAACATGGTGGCTGTCCTTCTGCAGGTGTGATAACAGGCTTAGGCTATGTCAAAGGCACTTTGTGTATGATTATCGCGAACGATGCGACGGTGAAAGCTGGCGCATGGTTTCCAATGACAGGAAAGAAAAATCTAAGAGCACAAGAAATTGCAATTGAGAACCGTCTTCCTCTCATATACCTCGTTGATTCTGCAGGTGTCTTTTTACCAATGCAAGACGAAATATTTCCTGACAAGGAGCACTTTGGAAGGATGTTTAGAAATAATGCAGTGATCTCTTCCAAAGGCATTCCTCAAATCGCTGCGATCATGGGAAGCTGTGTTGCTGGGGGTGCTTACCTGCCAATTATGTCAGATGAGTCTATTATAGTAGAAGGTACTGGATCTATATTTTTAGCTGGTCCCTATTTGGTAAAAGCAGCAATTGGAGAAGACATAGATAAAGAGACTTTAGGTGGAGCGCATACACAAACTAATATTTCGGGAGTTACAGATTACATTGCGAAAGATGATAAAGAATGTCTGGATCTCATAAAAAGTTTGATCTCTAAATCTAAAAAACAAGACACCATTGGACTAAATAGAATCGATTCGAAATCACCAGAAAATGATTTTCATGAAGTCGTTGGTCGCTTTCCAGAAGACGGAGCAAAACCATATGATACGATGAAATTATTGTCTCATATTGTCGATAAGGATAGTATGGATTTATACAAAGAAGATTATGGGACCTCTATTATTTGTAGTTACGCAAGGATTGATGGGTGGAGCGTCGGCATCGTGATTAATAATAGAGAAATCACAAAAACAGCGACAGGCGAAATGAGAATTGGTGGTGTGATTTATTCTGACGCTGCTGACAAAGCGGCCAGGTTTATCATGAATTGCAATCAGAAAAAAATACCCTTGGTGTTTTTCCATGATGTCACAGGATTTATGGTCGGCAGTCGCTCAGAGCATGGAGGTATCATCAAAGACGGTGCAAAAATGGTTAATGCAGTTTCTAATTCTACTGTTCCAAAAATTTCAATCGTCATGGGTAATTCTTATGGCGCTGGTAATTATGCGATGTGTGGAAAAGCTTATGATCCTAGATTTATTTTTGCTTGGCCAACTGCAAAAATTGCAGTGATGGGAGGTACACAGGCAGCAAAGGTATTGGCACAAATTCAAAGCAGCTCTATGAAAGCCAAAGGTGATACAATCACCAAAGCTCAAGAGCAAGAACTCATAGATAATATTAAATCAAAATACGATAGTCAAACAACGCCCTATTATGCAGCTGCGAGACTTTGGGTCGATGACATTATTGATCCTAGAGATACTAGACAGGTTATTTCTAGATGCCTCACTGCTGCTAATCACGCACCAATTGAAGACTTTAACGTCGGAGTGATACAGACATAGATGGAAATAATTATTAAAACAAGTCAAGGTCTTGAAAACATTCTGGCTAAAGAAGTCGAAGAGATATTAGGCCGATCATGTGAGATTGGCAAAAGGGCCGTATTCATTACAGGGACCTTACAAGATGTGTATCTTTTAAATTACAAACTCAGGACTGCGATACGCATACTAGTCAAGATGACTTCCTTTACTGTCCATTCTTATGAGGATGTATATCGTGAATTAAACCGAATGAACTGGAGCGAAATATTTAGCTTGAGAGAGAGCTTTTCAATAGATGCAACAGTCTTTTCTCCTTACTTTAAGAACTCACAGTATGTGATGCATAAGGCAAAGGATGCCATTGCAGATTACTTTAGAGACAACTATGGTAAGCGCCCAAATGTAGATCGGCAAAATGCAAATATTCGCATTAATGTCCATGTCACTGAACGGAAGATGAATGTCAGCCTGGACAGTTCTGGCGAATCTCTTCATAAAAGAGGCTATAAGCGAATGCATGCTTTAGCTCCAGTGAGTGAAGTCCTTGCTGCGGGCATGTTACAGTTATCCGAATGGGATAAGAAAACTCTGCTCTATGATCCGATGTGTGGATCAGGGACTCTGTTGACAGAAGCAGCGATGCTCAAATATGATATTCCTTCTCAAAAACATCGTGATGATTTTTGTTTTATGCACTGGAAAGATTTTGATAAAAGTGCATGGATGAAAATTAAAAGAGATAATCAAAAGTCTCTTCCCAGCGAAAACATTCAAATCCTTGGATCAGATGTAGATGGGGATACGATTCATGATTTAGAATCCGACTTGCGTCATAATAAACTGAGCGAATACATTGATGTCCAAGAAGGTGATTTCTTTGAAATCAATGAATTAGAAACACCACATCATATCATTATGAATCCCCCGTATAACAAAAGGCTTGGTTTAGAAGATGCTAAAGAATTTTACCAAATGATTGGTGACACCTTAAAACAAAAATGTAAAGGATCAACCGCGTGGGTATTTTCAGGAGAAAAAGAATTAATCAAATTTGTCGGCTTACGACCAAGTCAGAAAATAATTCTATTTAATGGCCCAATAGAAGCAAGGTTTCATAAATTTGAATTGTTTTGATGAAGTCTAGTATCATATATAGTTTGATTATTGGAGTGATTTTTTGTATAAATCACAAGGATTCCATTGTAAAATCTAATACAACACAGTTTGATTGGCCACCACAATCTACTCTCAAGTATAAAGTTCTAGATGTACAAACACCTAAAATAAAACAAGGCATTATCTGTAGAGCTGAAGATCGAATTTACAAAAATTCAAAAATGGGCGTTTCATTTCGATTGGGAGGATTACAATATGTTAACCAACTCGAACGTAACAACTAGATATTCTTAATTGAAGTCATTTTTAAAGCTCTTTTACAATGTCACGTACAGCTCACGAAATGACTTCGCTATAAAATTTTTATAATGAAAATTATCAACAGTATACTTCTTCCACTATTTTGCTTAATCCTCACTATTTCAATCAGTTCTTGTGGAGAAGATCCTGTTCCGGGTTGTACGAATACAGCTGCAGATAATTATAATAGTTTAGCCACCACTGAGGATGGAAGTTGTATCATCACTGGATGTACAAATGAACTTGCTGAAAATTTTAATCCAGCAGCTACGAATACTGACATAGGAGCTTGCATATTTCCTAGAGACAAATTCTTAGGAGAGTACGTTGGATCATTAAATTGCTTAATCATTGATCAGTTTAATTCGATGACAACTAATGTTTTGTTAGAACCAGTATCTGATGATGTTTCCAAAATAACAATCACACTAACTTCTGAAAACTTTACTCTACCTCTTGATGCCACTGTAGATGGAGATGAGATGACTATGATGGCTACAGATTTTCCATTGACTGTTGCGATCCTTGGAGTTGATACAGAGGTATTGATTGATATTGACGGCACTGCTACTTTAACTGATAGCGGACAAGAGTTATCTGGGGCACTGACAGCAAATGTTATTGTGGTGGAGACTGGTCAAGAATTAATCAATGACAATTGCACTCTAGTGGCTGCGAAAATTTAAGATTTTATCATAGATTGCAAATAGACTTGCACACTATTTTTATGTTCAATTCTGATAAAGTACAATCCTATTGGAAGGCTTGATAAATCAATTTCAATTTCTCCAGACGATTGATTCCATGTTTGGTAAACATTTCCATTACTGTCGATAATTTGAATCTCAAAATTAATTAAGATTCCTTGAATTGTGAATTTCCCTGGTGTCGGATTAGGATATAATTCGATACATTGATCTGATAAAATCACATCGGCTGCTGAAGTCAAATCAACTTCGTCGGCTCCAATATCTATTGCTACACCGTTGATCCTATTATCACAGTCATAATCAGTATTGATATGATTAGTATAGGTGCCGGCATCAATAATATCAACTGGATCTCCATCAATATGATAATCGTAATTAGCAGCATCCTTAAAAATAGTCAAACTAGAAATTTGAGCGTTTGTATTTTCAATGCCAGTTGAACCACTAGATCTATCTGTGATCTGACCATTTACTAGGTTATTCACAATCTCCACATTTGTTGTCGTCGGGAATCTATACTCGATTGAATTAGAATAATTGTCTGTAACGACAGTATTATTATAAACCAATGCATTAGGAGCAGTCTCCAGACCAATCCCAACATCTCTACTCGTATGGACAAAATTATTAATGATCAATCCTCCAATATGACCACTATCTGAACTTGGTCCAAGCCCAAATCCGATACCACGATCACAATTAATAATCTGATTTGCATCCACTATTGTCCCTTCCGATTCTCGCCACATATGGATGGCATGTTCTGCTAAAACGCCATCTGGAGATCGAATATGTTTAAATATATTATTCTTAATCGTCCAATCTTTAGAGCGATGAGCATCTATACCGCCTGTATAATTTTGAAAAGCAACTCCAGAAGTAAATTCAAACTCGGAACATAAAATCTGACCTCTATCAGCGAATAAATTACCACCTCCTGACACTTTAAATAATTGTTCTTTGGCATCGACAATTCTCACATTCTGCATTTTGAAATCGTCAGCGTCAAAAGGATTACTATGAACTTGGATAGCATGATAATACACCTCTCCTATTGTCATATGAGCAACTGTGAAATTATCTGCTGCTACATTAAAGATGTGGGTCACCGCATTATTATTCCAGCCTAAACCTTTGATTATTACATCCTCTTTGATTCCACTGGTTCCGAGGATTGTCAAATTAGGCATGTTATCACCAATGAATCTCAAATTTGAATTTAAAACATAAACACCTGGATCAATTTTAATGGTCATGTTACCATTATTATTATTTGCTTGATCTAAAGCATTGTTTAGTTCTGCGACAGTTTGGACTGTGATTGTTATGTTTTCACTTTCTGTCACTTCGGGACAAACGCATTGGGCGAATGCATTATTAAGAATGACTAAAAAAAATAACGACTTACAGAACAGTATAAAGTGTAGTCTCATTTTTTTAAGGTATTGCTATTAAGTGATAATGTACCTGATAATAATAAAGCCTTGGTATATATGTCTTAAAAAATGAATCAGTTTTATTCTAAACTATTCAAAACAGAAATTAATCTGTCAATATCATCCTTCGTATTATAGACATTCGGCGAAACCCTAATACAGTCTCCGCGGAATGAAACAACGATGTTTTGCTCTTTAAATCTACTTTTGAACTCCTCTAATTGATTTGTATCATGTAAGCGAATTCCAAATAAATGCTGTGATCTAAATTGAGGATCTTCAATGGCAAATTCATGATTGGATAATTGGTCCATCATGTGTGAAGTAATGCTTTGGCAATAGGACTGGATAGCTTCTGGCGTCCATTCATTGATTTGGATAAGAGATTCGTTAAGCATTGGAATGGCGACAAAATTACAAGCCTGTCCCATATCATATCTATGAGCTAGTTCTTTATATTCAGATTGATAATTAACCAATCCGGTAAAGTCCTCACTGTTCAAGCGATTCATCCAACTAAACTCTATCGGATCTCCAACATCAAATGCTTCACCAAAATACGCGCAACCAATTGAATAGGGACCGAGAAGCCATTTGTATGCGGCACAGATCAATGCGTCAATTTTGATATCGCTTAGGCTAAATGGCATTGCGCCAATAGATTGTGTCCCATCAATGATCATTAGCGCACCGCAATCATGTGCTTTCTGACTTAACTGTCTGATATTAAACAGCGTACCATCTGACCAATGAACAATCGGCAAAGTGACGACTTTTGTTTTTGGAGTGATGGCTTCAAGTATTCTTGCATTCCAATCTTCGCCTCTACTTTCACTGTCAGGAGCAGAAACAATTTTTATTGATGCCCCAACTTTTTTTGTTTCAAAATCCCAGCAGTAATAGTTACTAGGAAACTGTTCTTCGATCATCAATACTTCATCCCCAGATTCTAACTTGGAATTTTTCGCAGCAATAGCCATTCCGTAGGACACTGAAGGAATGATCGAAATACGATTAAAATCATCAGCAGAAATGAGTTGAGCAAATGACTTTTTTGCTCGTTTGACAGGTTCAAAGAATTGTGTTGATGGAATCGTACTCGGTATTGATTTTTGTCTGACTCCTTGGACTCCAGCAGCTTCAACTGTTGTTAAATTTGGAGACATGTATGCACCATTTAAATAGATTAAATCTGATGGTAATTGGAACTTGTCTTTTTGGCATAACAACATGGTCATAAGTTTAAATCGAATATCAAGCTTTTAACTATATTGTTATAATACAATCTAAGGAAATTCAATTTTAAAAATACTTATGAAAATTGCGATCATACAGAATAGTCCAGTCTATAATGATTTACAAGCGTCTCTTAAAAAATTTAAAACATTAGCTCAAGAAGCAAAATCAAATCAAGCAGACCTAATCGTCTTTGGCGAATGTTGGCTTTGCGGTTATCCCGCTTGGCTAGACTATTCACCGGGAACAGGATACTGGGATCACAAGCCTGTGAAAGATGTATGGGCAACTATGTATAATAATGGTGTAGATATCCAAGACAAGTCATTTCAAATTATCTTAGATACAGCCAAAGAACTCAGCATCTGTATTATCATTGGTGCGAACGAAAAGATCTCTACAGGTCCAGGCAATGGTAGTTTGTACAACACAGTTTTTACAATTAGCAAAGAAGGTGTCTTAGCTAATCATCATCGTAAACTCATGCCAACTTATACAGAAAAGTTAGTACATGGGACGGGTGATGGATATGGACTGAAGGCTGTTGACACAGAATTCGGTCGCATCGGAGCTTTGATTTGTTGGGAGCATTGGATGCCGCTGACTCGACAAGCGATGCATGAAGAAAGCGAAGATATTCATATCGCACTATGGCCTTATGTCAAAGAGATGCATCAGATTGCCTCTCGTCAATATGCCTTTGAAGGAAGATGTTATGTTGTTTCTGTTGGCCAAATGATGCATGTCGATCAAACACCAGATGGTTTAGCCTTACCAGATCATTTGAAAAGAGCTAGTGATCAATGGATTTTAATAGGTGGTAGTTGTATCATTAAACCAGATGGCTCGTTCTTGATGGAGCCTCAGTATGGAATAAACGATATTCTTTACCAAGACATTGAGAATATTCATGAGTTTACTGGAGATAACATGAATCTCTCAGTGAGTGGTCACTATAATCGTCCTGATGTTTTTGATTTTAAAATTAATAAGCAGAGGTATTATTGACATATTAGTCACCGTCAAAATTCTTTCCTTTCATTATTTCCATGTGATGAAAAAACGAAACAATAAAATCTCGGTCAGTATAATCGTTCCGTGTATCTGACCTGCAGCGGCCACTGAAATTAAATAGCTTGATATTTCCAACTACATGAGTATGCCTATATGTTCAGAGTATTACGAGTGAGTAACATTAATATTGCACTTCTTTAACGATGTTAATTCTAATACCTACACCATAGCTGGTACCAACACCCACAAATTAACATGGATTAGCTCCATCATTTGTAGATTTTAGAATTAAAAATGCTTAGAATCATTTTGGAATGATTCTCTGAGCTTTTTTCTTTTAGCGAATAAATACATTTGTTGCGGTAAAAGCTGAAAACTGTTTGAGATAATACCCGCACTTAAAGATATAACTTGTATAAGTAGATTAAATAAGATTCTGCAAATGAGATACCCAATACGAGTTTTTTCAGTTTGGCATTAAATGTATTTTAGAGCGTTCCTAAAGAAAAACAGTCTTGCTTGACCTTTTGGATACCTTTTGTGTCACCTTGCCTGCCAGAATGTGATGGATAGGTCTTTAGGAGAAAAATTATATTTTCCTCTTTTTCGCATGCTTATCGATGATCTTCTCCATCTCGTCAGCATCAATCATCTCATCGAGATTTAGGCCATCAAAATCTTTTAAACCTTCAAGATTAAAACCTTCAAAATCTTTCATGAAATTTTGCATTAGACCTTCCATCTCGGTCATGTCCATTTGCTCAAAAGTCTTTAATCCTTGTTGAAAGAGATCATTTAGGAGTTCATTATTATCTGACAGCTCTCCAAAGTTCTCAGAAAATAACTGATTTAAATTTCCAAGTTCACCTAATTCAAGAGGTAAAGAATCAAGCATCCCAAAAATGTTATTCAGGTCTAAGTTTGATAAATCTAAATCTGACAAATCTAATTGGTCCAAATTTAATTCATCAAAGTCTGGCATTTGTTTCGGATCATCTTGAGCTTGACTCAAAAAAAATGTACAGCAGAGTAATAAGCAAAAAAAGTACTTCATATGTTAAAAATTATAACTAATTCATATCCAAAAGCAATCATACTAATGATATTGCTGTTTTCAATCACCTGCGTCAAAGACACGCCATGTTAGATATTGTTAGTCCGGTGTATTAATTCAAATAATGATATTGATAAGATCAATTCCTTTTCTTCATCTGACACGTCTTCAAAGATCTGAACAGCTCTCGTGTTTGGGTAAGTGTGATCA
>ENA-ORXT01007108-ORXT01007108.1-marine-metagenome-genome-assembly--contig:-NODE-7108-length-10132-cov-10.806067_pt1 | contig 10132 bp, 6 predicted proteins | sample MGYA00237868_ERZ511482 | MGnify/ENA metagenome assembly ERZ511482
GAAAATCCTACTTTTAAAACAGTAGCATCAAAAGCTTTTATCCAGCATTTTGACGGAGCAGCCAATACTTATCGTAATGCCTATCTATATCTACAAGCGAATCCTCAAGAGATGCAGCATATACGTCGAAATTATTTAGAAATGATTGCGCAACCACAAGGCACAACAGAGGGTTCATTACAGGAAGTCTTTAGAGGGTATTCAGATGACGCAGTGAAAAAAAATAAAGAGGATTGGTACGAATCTGTTACGGCTCCTAGTTTCTGGGTAAGGCGCTCTATAGATGGGACAGATGAACAGCTTTTTGATATTTTAGACATGTTGATAGATGAATTGGGAGCGAAGGGATAGATTGGAAGAATAAGGTCCGTACAATAGCCTTTAGTCTGTTTTCTAAGTTTAAGAAACAGTCTAAAGGCTGTTGTACGTTTTATCTCTCTTTTTTCGTATTTTTACCATACAAGCAGTAGCACTGCTTCATTATTCTTATGTAACTAGCTAGGTGGCTCTTTTTCTGAAGAAAACTGAAAATTTTCTTCAAAAAAACTTCTCTTCTCACCTGAGATGGGGTGGAAGGATTTGTTTTTCTAATTTTTTATTCAAAAAATTAGAAAAACAAACCCTTCTTGCTAGTTACATTCATACTTTTTTTTTAACTAAATTTATGATTCGTATTCCCTATGGTATCAGTAACTATGAAAAGCTTATCAACGATGGCTGTTATTATGTTGATAGGACCTCTTATATAGCGTTATTGGAAAAATTAGGAGAACCATATTTATTTCTAGTTCGCCCACGTCGCTTTGGAAAAAGCCTCTTTGTGTCTACTTTACAATATTATTATGGATTAGAGTATAAAGATAAATTTCAACAACTTTTCGGAAAGTATTATATTGGTCAACATCCTACACCATTGGCGAATAGTTATTTGGTATTGTCGCTATCTTTTTCAGGTGTACATACGGATACTCCTGAGTTAACACTGGCTGGTTTTTTACGCAATGTAAAGTTTGGTGTCCAGGCATTGATGGCTAATCATCCTACTCTTTTTACGGCTGAAGATTGGGAAGAAGTAAATCATCAGCAAATGCCTTCCGATGTTATTTCTTTTCTATTAACGCTCATTAAGAAGAAAGAGATTGGAGATAAAATTTATGTTCTCATAGACGAATACGACCATTTTGCGAATGAACTCTTAGCCTTCGATTTTTCTAATTTTAAAAATATCGTCAGCAAAAATGGCTACGTCCGCAAATTTTATGAAACGCTCAAAGAAGGTACGCATACAGGTATTATAGACCGAATGTTTATTACAGGCGTTACGCCGATAACTTTAGATAGCCTTACTAGCGGCTTTAATATCGCTTCGAAACTGACTACGGATGTTCGTTTTAATGAATTATTTGGATTTACAGAGGAGGAAGTAGTAGCGGTGTTAAAAGGTGTTGAAATGCCAGCAGACGAAATACCATCCACCATGCAAGAATTGGCGTTTTGGTATAATGGGTATTTGTTTAATAAAAAAGCGAAACGCAGCATCTATAACCCCGATATGGTCTTGTATTTTGCTAAAGAATACATGGTCAATGGTTCTTTCCCAGATGAATTACTAGACACGAATATTGCCAGTGATTATCGAAAAATTCGTAATCTATTCAAGATAAATGATAAGGAGGAAGATAATTTAAGTATCATTAAGCAACTGCTTATAGAAGAACGAGTTACTGCCCAATTGACCAGAGAATATAGTTTTGAAAGAGCTTGGACATCTGACGACTTAATTAGTCTCTTGTTTTATCAGGGCATCTTAACCATTAGTGGGGAAAAGTTGGGAAGATTGATATTTGAAGTACCTAATGCCGTGATTACTCAACTGTATTTCCAGTACTTTCAACAAATTACCTTAGAACAGGCAAACTTAATAGACAAAGATTTAAAAGTATATGATAAAATAGAGGCATTAGCACAAGACAATAATATTCAACCTTTAATGGATTTAACACAAGATATTATCTCCCACCTCGCCACTCAAGACCGAGCGCATTTTAATGAATTGACCTTCAAAGCGATTTTTACCTCACTGTTTTATACGACTCAAATATTTAAAATTTACAGCGAGCTAGAAGTTCGAAAAAGTCCTACTGAAAAGGGCAGAGTAGATCTATTAATTTTAGAAAGACAACCTTGGCAATTGCCCCACCAATTTGTATTTGAACTGAAATACATCGCTAAAAGAGATTTAAAAAGATGGGCAACTATTAAAAAAGGTGCTATCGCCCAATTAAAGGCTTATTTAGCGCATGACGAACAATTACGGAAGATAGCTAATCTACAGGCCTATGTATTGTTGTTTTCTAATAAAAAGGCTGAGGCGGTGTTGATTACGTAATTGCCAAATTTATTTGGCAGATTCAAAACACGCCAAATTTTGTTCTAAAAAGCAAGTAAAAAGTGGAATCTGCATTTTATTTTTCCTTCGTACCTTAGCATTCAAACCAATGAAGCGTAATAAAAAACTACTTCAACAACTTCAACAAAATTGGGCGAAACCAAAAGAGACCGCTTTCAATTTTAACAATATTGAAGAATTGTTTACCGCAAAAGAAGCAGTACCCTCGCCATACACGCTCACAGATAGAACTGCAGAAGACCTAGATTTTTTCGAGTTTTTTAAATTTATAGACCGAACGACCTCAGCAGTCGGGCAACAGTATTTATACCAACATCTTCGCCAACTAAAATATACACCATCCTATTTACACGAACTAGAAGAACGAATTGAGTTTTACAACAAAGAAGCAAACAAGCGATTAGAAACTCAAACAATCTTACATGGTCTGTCTACACAAAACGATTATTATTTCCCTTTTTTGATGTACGGTGCTTTACCGACCAAACTATCTTTTTATTGGCTCATTCGATTATTACAAATGCTATTTTTTGGAGGTGTACTCCTAGCTATTGTTAATCCTGCATTTGTCATCCCTTTGATTTTATTGTTTAGTGTCCATCTGTTTTTACATTACTGGCATAAAAACCGAATCGGTAATTTTGCGACCATTTTTTCCAGATTAGTTCGCTTAACGAGTACTGCTAAAAAGCTGTTAAAAGATAGTCATTTACCAAAATCGGCAGCAGCAGATTTACAAGGGAAAGTAAAAAGAATAGAAAAGATTACAGCAAAAGTGTTGTTCCTGAAAACGCATGATTTGCAAGATAATATGATAGGTAGCTTTTTATGGTTTATTACGGAATTATTTAAAATCGCTTCCTTAGGAGAAATAACGACTTTTCATAGCATAGTGGATAAGATGGAAACCAATAGGGGAGAGGTGGAAGATCTTTTTGTATTTATTGGAGAGGTAGATATAGCAATTTCCATAGCTTCTTTAAGAACGGGTTTACCTTACTATAGCCAAGCGCAATGGATAGTTACTAAAAAAGAAATAGCAGTGGTTGATTTATACCATCCTTTAGTCCCCAATTGCGTTGGGAATGATTTGCATTTAGTGGATAAAAGTTTATTGTTGACGGGGTCTAATATGTCTGGAAAATCTACTTTTATTCGAGCTGTTAATTTAAATGCGATTGCGGCACAAACCTTAAATACTTCCTTCACTAAATCTTATACCGCTCCATTTTTTGCCTTAGCCACTTCCATTAGAATTACAGATGATTTGACCGATAATAAAAGCTATTATATGGAGGAAGTGAACACGATTGGTCAGCTATTAGCATTTTCCAAAACGGAAGATGCTGCCTTTTTATTTACCATAGATGAAGTCTTTAAAGGCACAAATACCATAGAACGAATTAGTGCCGCCAAAGCAATTTTAGGATACTTAAATAAAGGGCAACATATTATTTTAGTGTCTACCCACGATATTGAGTTGACGACTTTACTTTCAGAAGGCTTTGATTTACATTATTTTCAAGAAAGTATAGAAGCCGAAACTTTATCCTTCGATTATAAACTTAAAAAAGGCGCACTTCAGAAAAAGAATGCGATTAGGATTTTAGAGATTGCGGGCTATCCAAAGGAGGTGATTGCGGAGGCGCAGGAGTTGAGTGTTCATTTTGAAAAAGAGAAAACTGGGTGGTAGCTTGTATAATCAGCAATCTAATCCTTCAATCTCCAAAACACTAAGCCCTGTGTATTTTGCAATTAATGCTACTGCCATACCATCCTTCTTCATTTGACAAGCAGCTAGTCGTTTTTCTTGTGTCGCCTTCTCTTGCTCTATTTTTTTTCCTTCTTCGATTCCTATTTCGACCCCTTTTTCGATTCCTATTTCGACCCCTTCTTCGATTCCTATTTCTCTCCCTTCTAACCTAGCTGTTTCCATAATATTTCGTTCAGAGATCAAGTTTTTTTGGTGTCGGTCATAGGCTTTTTTCTCTTCAGGAGATAAATTTTCGTATTTCATTTTTTTGCGCACTTCTGCCAATCCTTGCGCTTTAAAACCATCCAATACAACGGAATGTTTGAAAAAATATATCCATTCATCCAGGCTGTCTTTAGCTATGTCATTGAAGGAGTTGACTTTAATGACATAGTATTCGGGGTAGATTTGATAGACTTTATCGTGTAGGAATTTTTCTTTTTGTGCTTTAGATAATTGGAGTTCATCCCCCAAATGGATGCCTTTGAAATTAGTGGTGCCATGATAAACATAATCTTTGCCTTGCCCTAGTTCGAAATACAGCAAGTTGATACTATAAGCTTTGCGTATTTTTCCATAGTCATAGCCCGAAGCGATATAATCTGTATTAGCCTTGCTCGTAGCAAATAGCATTCTATGGAAATAATCAATTTCTCGATTATACTGTAGTTCGATGACAATTAATTGCTTGTTAATATCTTCCACTAAGAGGTCTACTCGATTAATTTTAAGGTCCTTATCAGCTTGGTTAGCTTCGGAGTCTAGGATTTGTTGGACTTTAATATCCTGTTTAAGTAGCACAGATAGGAAACCCTCCAGAATACTGAAATTGGCTTTGTGTCTTAAAATTTTCTTTAGTGCCCAGTCAAAGCTGATATAAGTACGGTTATTTGACATAGCTGTTTTTTAATTGCAAAATACGATAATTTTTTAAGTACTCCATGTTACTCCGTTTGGGTAGATAAAATGCTAGTAGTCACCTACTTTGGAATGAAAATGGTTTTGCATCTAGTGTATGGAATTACTTTTAAAACTAGAGTTCAGCTACAAAGTCCTGCTCAATAAGCCTTTGGATTATCCTTATTTCCTAAGTCCTTTACGCGCTTATAAATATCTTTCAATGCGATTTTACAATTTATAGAATATAGCTGAACGGTTTTATCTAAGCCGTAGGCACTAGAAATACGCCATAAATTATCTGCTTCTTTATACCAAGATTGAACTTTAGGAATAGTCTGCCAAACTAAGACATATTCTTTAAAAGACGGGATGCTTCGATAGCCTTCAAATTTTCCATTGCTATCATATTCTTTGGTAGATTCAGAAAGAACTTCTATAATTAGGCAGGGGTTTGTTATAACAGCTTTGCTATCTTTATGAAAGTCTTCATCGCCACAGATGACCATGCAATCAGGATATACGCCTCTATTAAAATCTGGAATATATACTTTGACATCACTATTGTAAGCAGAACATTTGTTATTTTTCTTCTTATCTAGTTTATTATTGATGGCGGTTCCAATATTATTCGCAATTTTTCCATGTGTAGGGGTTCCACCTGCTAATCCCACTATAGCACCATCCCAAAATTCGCTTTTGAATTCTGCAGCTTCTTCTAATTCCAAATACTCTTTGAAGGTATAGTTTTGTTCAACTAGTTTTTTTGCTACACTCATACTATTAATTTTTAATAGGCTTTAGCAAATATACCTTTTTTTTACAGTAAAAAGAAACGATTCTTCTTTGAAGCAACGCTTATTATTTTTCGCCCCAAAGCTCCCCAAACAACTGTATGCTGCCTACAATTTTTGGTGAGGTATATTCTGTAGTAAGTCCTTAATGAAGAATTGTAAGTATGGCGTATTACGCCTAGTCGTCAACGTCTAGTATATTCTTAATTATTCATTCTTAATGCTTAATTAAGTATTTATATTCAAACCAATCAAAATCAGCAGGTTGATTGCGTCCAGATAAATCCTGACAACAAAGCCCTACAAAAGCACCCGTAAAAGCCGGACGGTAGCGAGTACTTCCCTCTCTTACATAATCATCTGATAAAATACTACTATCCAAAACATCACCTATTTTTTGCCAATCATTAGCTTTTGCCGCATAGTAAAATTGCAAATGAGCGCAATGCAATTGTGCTTTTAGATAAATTCTTTGTTGCCCACTTACATTAATCGATTGCGCTAAAATCTCCTGCATGTCAAAATTATCACAAACAATTATTTGCAAAAATTTGGACTCTTCATCTTCGTGTCCCATTAGATGTAAATAAATCCAATGTCCTGTATTATAGTAGACCACCAAGCCCGCCATCTGCTGAAAAGTAGTTGGTGAAAACTCCAAACAAGTGCTGGCTTCGATATTAAAATGTTGGATTCTTCTAGCAATCAAACTTTGATAATGGAAGGAACTAAGAGAATCTTTACCATATAAACGTAGATAGCCCGACCTATCGGTCAAAGACAGCCAAGATTCGGCTATAGGAATCCTAAGAGATTGAAAATGAATGCTAAGTCCATCTTTGCCAAAGGTGTTTCTTTCGGGAAGATAGGAGGCTTTTTTTTGTAAAGTTTCCTTGTCTGTTTCTACCGCAATAGGTACTTCAAGTCTAGGTGTTGTTACTCCCTTTTTTAAATATAACCATCCATCCGCTCGCCATTCTACGGTTTCAATAGCCGTTTCTCTACCTAGTGTACAACGCCCGTGTTCGGATAGAGGTCTGCCTACTAAAAACACCACATACCAATCTCCTTTAGGGGTGTCAACTAAATCTCCATGACCACATTTTTGCAACGGTGCAGTAGGGGTATTTCGAGCAGTAATAAATGGATTTTGTGGATGTAATTCATAAGGACCAGTAATGGCAGTGGAGCGCGCCAAAGTAATGGCATGTCCATATTCCGTCCCTCCTTCTGCGAGTATCAAATAATAATAACCGTTTATTTTATATAAATGAGGGGCTTCTGTAGAACCCAATTCCGTGCCTTTAAAAATATTATACCGTTGACCAATTAATTGCTGTTTTGTCTCGTCATATTCTTGCAAAAAGGTGCCACCAAAAAACAAACCTTTTCGATGGTCGGTTAGCATACTTAAAAACCATTTTTTACCGTCCTCATCATGGAATAAAGAACCATCAAAACCACTAGAAGTTAGAAAGATAGGATCGGACCAATCGCCTAAAATATCTTGTGTGGTTACTAAATAATTAGGGGTGTCTTTCCATATACCATCAAAGGAACGCACATTGGAATAGACCAAATAAAAAGTACCTTTATCATAACTCAGACAAGGTGCCCAAACGCCACAAGAATCAGGCACACCGATCATATCTAATTGGGATTTTCGACTGAGGGGGCGAGCCACTAATTTCCAATTAATGAGGTCTTTGGAATGATGGATTTGTACCCCGGGAAACCATTCAAAAGTGGAGGTAGCAATATAATAATCTTCGCCAACTCGAATGATAGAGGGGTCAGGGTTAAATCCCCTAAGAATGGGATTTTTAATTATTTTTTGCTGCATATAGTTTGCCATTTGAGATTGGATAGATTTTTTTAGAGGGAGTAAATTTGCCTTATTTTTTTACGAAAAAAACAAAGCAAATTCACTCCCTCTAAAGAACCTTTTTCTTAACCCACCAACTCTCTTTCCAATTGTTCCAAAGACTTCCCCTTCGTTTCAGGAAGAATTTTTAATAGGATAAAAAATCCAAATAAAGCAATCAGTCCAAATATTAAAAAAGTCAGAGCATTGCCCAAATTAGATAACTCCCAAGGGAATATTTGCTGAACCACCCAACTGGAAAAGGAATTGATAAAGCCAATAAAACCTATCGCTAAACCTCTAATTTTACTAGGATACATTTCTGAAAGCATTACCCACATGACAGGCCCTAGCGAAAACGCAAAGCAGGCAATAAATCCTAGAATGCCAAGTAGTACCAAAGTGGCATTCATCTCCACAGCAGCTTCCATAATAGCTCCTTCGTGTTTTTTATAGACTTGATTTCCCAAGGCATTTTTCATCTCTCTTTTAAAACTGACATCATCCGTATATACTTTATTAGAGATACTACTCAAAGCAGATTGGTCCACGCCTTCGAGGGTAGCTATATCTTGTGTGCTTAATTGATAAGTAGCCTGTTTAAAACTGTAGGCACATAATAAAAGACTCAATGCAATACCTCCAATCCCAACTAATAATAAAGGTCTACGACCCATTCTATCAATCAAAACCATCGCTACCAAAGTAAAAACAACAGAAGTACCACTTAATAAGACACCAGAAGAAAATGCTGCATCTGTTCCAATGCCTGTTTGTTTGAAAATGGAAGTCGCATAGAAATAGATAGCGTTGATACCTGTTACTTGCTGCAAAATACCAATCGTAATCCCTACCAATAAAATAAAGCGTAAAGCAGGTTTAAAGAGCTCTCCAACTGTCGCTTTTTCCTTGTTTTTATCTTCGTTGATACTATGGATAATTGTAGCACTTTCTTTTTCAGCCACGGATGCTCCATACAATCTTTTTAATACCGCTTTCCCTTCTTCATTCCTACCTTTGCTGAATAACCATCGAGGACTTTTAGGAACAAAAAATAAGCACAAAAAATAAAAAATAGCAGGAAAAAACTCTATCCCTAGCATCCATCGCCATACATTGCTATCTGTTAAAAAGCTTTCACCGCTATTGTACAGACCATTTAAATAGTAATTGCTTAAAAATGCAGCAAAAAATCCTAAGACTATATTCAATTGTTGAATGGAAACTAATTTACCTCGACTTTCAGGTGTAGAAATTTCCGCTATATAAGTAGGTGCTAAAATTAAAGCTGCGCCAAACGCAAATCCCCCAATCATACGAGCGATAAATAGCATTTCATAGGAACTGGCATAAGCAGAAAGAATGGCGGAGAGGGCATACGTGAATCCAACAATTAATAAGATGGATTTTCTGCCTACCATATCGCTCAATTTTCCAGCTACTAGCATGGCAAACATAGCGACGAAGGTAGGAGAACTAACCACCCAACCCGATTGTGCATCATTTAAATCAAACTCTGGTGTGGCATATTCCATCACGCCAGAGATGATACCCGCATCAAAACCAAATAAAAAACCTCCCAAAGAGACGACCAGCGCAATAAAAATAGTTTGTCGATTCATCGTTTTATTTTGGCAATTCTAAGTTGAATTACGTTGAATAATAAAAGGGAGTAAGGTAATGAAAATCCTGTATTAAATTTATTTTATACTTACGTTTTGCTGAAATTAAATTCACACTAAGAATTTTAGTTTGGTATCTGGTAAAAAGTATATTTAGGATTTCTCTTTAGAGGGAGCAAACTGGTTTTGTTTTTTTGCAAAAAAACAAAACCAATTTGCTTCCTCTAAAAAAGTATTTAAGATTACTGCTTACTAAACATCAATCAACAATAAAGTAAAAATAATTATATAGAATAATTTTTTTGTTTTGGAACATTTATTGCTCTTGTTTAAACTTGAAAGTAATAAAATGTTTTTAAAAACCCTCCCACCTTAATCAAAATAAATTAACAAGAAAATGTAAATTAAAACGGAGCGAACTATTAGCCCATTTTTTAATTTTATTTTGTATTTTAATTTTTTTGTTCCACGAAGATATTTACCACTTTCTCTTTAGACTTTCCCGATCCTGTTTTATCATTTTAAAAGGTTAAAAATATCCCTCTATTTATTAGTTGTAGTTATTGATTCATTTCGATGCCTATAGCTGTATACTCCCATAATAAGGCTTTAAGAACTATTAGTTCGATAAAGCTGCCTCCCTAATATTGAGTTAGACAAAACAGGCATGTGAGTATGAACAGTATAGTACCTCAAATAAGGTTACATTTTGATACCACTCGAATAGGGATTATTTCGGGGCGGGCAGTAGGTTCGTTTTTTTTATTGTTATTTGGTTTTCTGAGCGGTTTT
>ENA-ORXT01007109-ORXT01007109.1-marine-metagenome-genome-assembly--contig:-NODE-7109-length-10130-cov-13.791704_pt1 | contig 10130 bp, 4 predicted proteins | sample MGYA00237868_ERZ511482 | MGnify/ENA metagenome assembly ERZ511482
AGATAAATCCCAAGGCATCTTGACCCAAACCTGTCTTCAAGGAAAACAATAAAAAAAAGAGTAAATCTGATGCTGTTCTAAATGCACTTTCAACCGTACCATTACCTTGCCTAACTTCTAGTGTTTTTCCAAAAATATCTTCATACGCTTCCCCAAATTTTTCTGATAAATGGTTAAACTGATCTTTCGTTAAACCAGTAGTCGCTTTCCATTGTCGGGTGTTTCTAAGTGTCTGATAGGTAGTTGTCATTTTGCAAAATTACAAATATTGATTATCAATTACTTATATTGCACCAACTCTACTATATATAACGAGTGTTTACGTCCTATTAGGTATTTATCATTTACCATTTACCATTTATCACTTACCATTCATCATTTATCATTTATCATTTTTCATTTTTCTTTTAAAACTAATTCAATTCTGCTGACTCAAAAGCAGAGAAGTCAAATAATAAAGAGAATCTTAAAGTATTATCTAATGGATTTCTTTGATTTGTAGTAGGAACTAGGTAAGAAATATTTAAACCAAATACATTGTATTTTAAGCCTAAACCAACTGTGAAATATTTTCTGTTTCCTTTGGTTGCATTTTCGTGAAAATAACCTGCTCTAACTGCAAATTGCTTATCATACCAATACTCTACCCCAACAGAATACATCAATTCTCTTAACTCTTCTGAAAAACCGCCAGAAGCATCTCCAAAAGAATTGAAAATTCCAGAAAAAGTAGATACTTGTTTGTAATCTGGAATGCCGTCTCCATCAAGGTCTGTTTGAGCAGGATCAGGTGTAGGTACCATTAATTTATTTAAATCAAATGCCACTGTAAGGCGATTATATTCATCAAAATCTAAGTCCCAAGCAGCACCAATTCCAAAGTTAGCAGGAATAAAATCTTTATTGAGCGAGTTAGTATAAGTTATTTTAGAACCCAAGTTGGAGAATGATGTACCAATTGTAAAATAAGAACTCCCGTTATTTAAATCAATTTCTCTCGATTTATAGGTAAAAGAAATATCTGCTGCACCTGCAATACCTGCGGTAATTTCTTGTCCACCAACTTCCTGACCTGCTGCTAGATTAGAATAAATAAATTTACCTGTTAAGCCAACTGATAATTGATCGGATAACTTACGAGAATAGGCACCAGCTATTTCAAATTCATTAGGTCGCCCTTGTCCTAAAGCCATACCATTTTCATCCGTAAAAGCAATATCTCCTAAAGAAAAGTAACGTAAACTAAAGCCTGCCGCTGATAAATCATCATCTCCTATTTTAAAAAAACCAGATAAATAAGCTAAATAAACATCATTTACATTTAAGGCTCGTAACCAAGGTGTATAAGTAACGGCTATCCCTCCATTATCCTCTGCAAAGGCAAGTTTAGAAGCATTAAAATGAAGTGCATTCGCATCTGAAGATACCGCTATTCCTGCATCGCCCATTCCAGCCGCACGTGCATCAGGGGCAATTCTTAAAAAAGGCACTGCGGTAATAATGGTATTGACACAAGGAGAACCTGTTGCCGTCACAAAATTACCACTTCCATCATCAAAACAGGCTTGAGCTGTTAGTTGATGCGTAATTCCTAAAATAAAACAAGTTGTAAAAATTGAAGTAATTATTTTTTTCATTGCATTGCTACTTAAAGGGCTTAAAAATCCGCTAAGGTAAGCATTTGTTTTGTCGAAATGGTTCATGTTAAATGAATTGTTGTTGCACGATTTGAGCTAAGGAAAAGCAGTGTATTGAACCGAGTTTAGTATACACTTTTTATTTTGCTTAACTTCTGTTATGTAAATTGCCGATATAATTGTCAATAAAGTGGTTTATTTGTTTAACTGTTTAAAAAAGACTTGCATGTAGTCAGTTAAACAAATAAACATTTTAAACAAATACACCACCCTACTTAATAAAAATTGAGTTAGGTGAATCATCGTTCCTCAACCTCTATTAAAACACATTTAAAACTACTAATTTAAAAAATTATTGTTAGTGTTAATAAAAACTTAAATTCTAAATTCCAAATAATAAATTTAAAATCTAAGTATACAAACAATAAATCTACGTTATAAACAAGAACCCAAATGACTAGCCCTGTCTCGATAGGAATTTGTTATTTGTACTTTGAAATTATTATTTTAATAAAACTAATTTTTGGAAGTCACTATCTGTAGTGGTAGACGTGGTAGCTGTGGATCGAATACTTACTTTATATAAATAAACACCTCTTGCTAAGTTTCCTCCATAGTCATCTCTGCCATCCCAATTTATGCCACTTACTCGGTTGCCTTCACTAAGAACTTGGGTATCAATTGTTTTTACTAAACGACCAGAGACGGTAAAGATACGTACCTGTACCTCCAATAGTTGCCCTGTACCTAAATTATGTAAAAATTGAAAATCGGTATTGGTGGTAAAAGGATTCGGATAATTTAAAACTCGTTCCAATGCACCTTCCGCAGTAGTCGATACGATAAATTCGGTAAATCCTTCTGAAGAATTATTACAAACATCCCAAGCTTTTATTTTTATCTGATGGGTGCCTACCGCTAAGTCTTTTAATGGGTAACGAACCGTTCCTTCTGTATACGAATCTAGTTTGGATTCATAAAAGTCGTTTAATTGCAATGTGTTTTGTGTATTATTATCCAAAACCCCCGTCAAATCATGACCGATACTTGTACCTGCTATATTAATGCCATTTTCATCGGACAGTTGAACCAATAGAGTTGGATTGGGATCGGTCGTTCCTCCAAACATAAAAGTAGTGTCATTCATAAATACCTCAATTGTAGGCCCTTCCTTATCCGCAACAGCATTAGGATTCGTGCCTCCAATAATTAAATTATTATAAAACCCAGCTGCATCTATTGCTCCATTTTCTGCATAATAACTTACTTTGCCAAAACCATATTCATAATTAATATCCTTCGGTACGACAAAACTAAATTGAAAGCGACCATTTTGGACACTAGCAGTTCCCTTGAATAAAACATTTTTTTGAATATCAAAAGGGATTATCCGACTCGAATTATCTTGACCTAAATTTTCAACCCTCGTTTTTTTGTCGTAAATAGTTGGAAATATTTTTCCATTAAAGGACGATAATACGCCTCCATTATTATCTGCAATATAACCTTCAATACTTACTTTCTGTACTGCTCGAATAGTATCTATTTGTCCAGCTTTTATACTAACCCCATCTATTTTATCCGTCACAACTGTATATTTAGGCAAGGCTAATTTCATAGAAGGATCACCAATTAAAGTAAATTTTCGAGCATTAATACTAGTGGTATCTTGAGAATTACTATTTTTTCCTAAACGCATCAATTCTCCTATGGGTGGATGTACGCCGTCTACCTTTTCAAATAACTGGGCAAAGACGGCTTTGGTTAGTCGCTCATTGGACGAAGAATAAACCGCTCGTACGGTAGTAAATAAACCAATACCTCCACCATTTGGATTTAGCAAAACCAATTCACCAGCGGTCGTAAAGTTGGGATCATCATAGCCCGTAAATGTACAAGTTGCTGTCACAAACAAAGGTAGTTTATTAAAATTTGTCCACCTCAAAATATCATTATTCTGCAAGACCCGCTCTTGTGTCCAACCAGTAGATCCTCCGTGTCCCATATAATTAATAACTAATAAACCTTTGAAAATATCATTATTAATCGCTTCATTCACCGCAGGATAGCGTTGCCCTCCAGGCGTGGTAATTTGTTGGTAAGCATCTAGAAAAATTTTATTGACATTAAAAACATCATAAGTCGTATCTACTCTTGTTGCAATGTCATTTCCTTGTCGTTGGTGTAATCCCCCATCCTCATCATCCGCCACAAATGCTTGCCGAATTCGCCAATCTCCCAAGCCCGCAGGGTTGGTATCATAATTAATTAATTTCTTCACTACCACTTGCGCTTCTTCTGGTGTAGTAACGGTAATCCGCCCAACAGCAATATCCAAGGCTCCTTTTAAATTAACCCCTTCCTGGTCACTCAATAAAGCAAAATAATCATCTGATGGAAAACCATTGATGGGATCTAAAGATTCCTCCGTTTCATAGACAGGAATAAAACCAGATGGATTATCTAAGTTTTTAATATTCTTATAATCAAAAGAACCATCTCCTAATAGTAATAAATACTTAAAGCGGGGACTCCTGTCATAGATCATCTTTGCAAAATCTCGAATCGCCGTCGGATCTTGTTTACCAGAAGAGAACTCATTATATATTTGATTAACCAAAACTAGTTGAACCTGGTAGCCATCATGAGTTTGTCTATGCCTAGCCAAGTCCTGAGCAGCTTTTTCAAAAACTTGGGGATATACTATCACTAATTCTGCATCCTCGATGGCGTGAAGGTTCTGGTTTTCGATTATACTTCCTTCTTCTAGTGTTGAGGGACTGAAAAAATTTCCAGTCGTATTAAAGGCAACAAATTCTTTTAAATCGCTAGTGATTGTTCCAAAACTCGCCTGCCCATTACTTACTTCAAGATTTTGCTTGGTAGGCACTATTGGATTGGTAATGTCCCATATTTGAGTCGTACTTTCTATATTATTTACTAAAAAAGTACTTCTGGAAAAATTGAGTGTTTTTTTATCTCTAAAAGCAAGTTGCCCTCCTTTAAAATTAAGTGCCCTTCGTGCATTAAGTTGAACATAATCGAGCCAGCCCGTTCCACCTGCAGCCGCAGGATAGAGCACTTGTACTTCTAAATTATCAGCATTAGCCATAAAAGATTCAGAAATCGTTCCAATATGTGCATAGCGATCCTCTATATCTCCCGTATTAGAACGTCTAATATCTGCGCTAAAAGTAGCATTCCCTACTTTTATTTCGTAGGTAGAAGCATTGCTATTTCTAGCTACAAAAGCAGCTTGAATGCTAACAGGTTCTTCTGTAATTAAATCTGGAAAGGAAAAGTTCTGGTAGGTTCGTTCTCGAATCGTCTCAAATAAATCGCCGTACCAATTTTTTCCCGTTCCTTGAGCAGATACGAATTTATCTAAAAGATTAATATTTTCCTCCTCCAAGCGGATAAAATCATCAAATGCAGTGCTTGTATATTCCGTATTGGGAATAGAGGCTTGTTCCTGTAACCGTAGTCCATTTCCACCACCAATTTTTAGAAAATAATAATTATTATCATCATAAATATTTAGCGCTTGGTTGAAAATACCTGTTGACTTATCAAATGTCCATTCATGAGGTCCTTCCGCATAAAATAAGATAAAATCAGACTGGTCAAAACGACCATCGTCCTCCCCTTCTATATAAATAGCGTTTTCTTGTAAGTCATCTAAGCGAGTTGTTACAATGGGTTCTGGCAACATACCTCCGCCATTTCCATATATGCGAATACTTCGTGGATCGATTTGCGCTATATCTTGATCTATTATTTCTGCTAATAAAGCATAATCTATTTTGTGCATACCCGTTTCCGAAACTGCAATTTTATAAATAATTCCATCCTTCAAAACGGAACTTGTCGCATATTCTGGACCTCGTTGCGTTAGCTGAGGTCTTTTTTTAGGGGTAAATTCTATCTGCAATTCGTAGGATACCAATTTTTCAAATCGATTGCCTTTTTTAACAATTGGACTAAAAAATACTTTACCGAAATGCTTAGAACGCTCTTGCTCAATAGTACTATGAAAAATAAGTTGTTCAGACAATATAGCATCCTCTTCTCCTGCTGTTTTATCCAAAGGCTCAAATTTAGCATTTAGCACTCGAATGTTTAATTCCCCCTCCCCTGTAACAGGAAAACGTTCCATTGCAATAGGCAAACTGGGATAATTCGCATGATGAAAAGCCCCATCAAATGACCAAATTTGTCGTTCATGCTGTCCCGTAGGATTGTGGCTGATGGCCGCTTCTGCCCAATCTAAGGTTTTAGTAAGTACGATTGGATCATTGGCATACAAGACACTAGTTAATAAAAATAGAAGAATGGATGTATAAAGCTTCATATAAGAAGAGGTTAGGTGAAGTTGGTTATTTGTTTAGATAGAGGTGTCTTTGCGTCCAACGTAATTGCCAAATTTATTTGGCAGATTTCACTTGTTTTACTTGTTTTTTAGAACACAACTTGGCGTATTTTGAATCTGCCAAATAAATTTGGCAATTACGTTGAACGCAAATACACAATTAAATAACGCTTCTGTAAAGATACGAATTGTAAAAAAATTATCTATAGTGCTTTAATGTCTTTGATTGGACGGTTAAAAGATATTAGGTTATTGCGAATAACCTAATACCCCAATATCCTAGTTTTAATTCCCATTTTATGTAATATTGCATACATTTTCAAAATTAGTAAACCCACTATCCAATAAAAATCAGGAACTTTCTCGTTAAAGACTAGAATTAAGTACCTAAGCACAATTAATCATCCTTTTATGAGGGTGTCTTTTTCTGTTAGAAATCCTAAAAAAATAGTTCAATAGAACAACTATTCAAAGATTTTTTTAGAATCTCTAACAGAAAAATACCCTCCTCAAAAAAGACGATTAATTATGCTTAGGTACTTACTTAATTCAACAAAATGCTGCGACCAATTATATTTCTGTTATTGTTTCTCTGTTTCGGTCAATTAGACCTAAAAGGACAAGATCCTGTATTTTCCCAATTCTATGCAGCACCCTTACAATTAAATCCAGCTTTTGCTGGTACTACGACCGCTCCATTTATAACGGTTAACTACCGAAATCAATGGGCTGGTTTTGCAGACTTGAACACGTATGTTACCTACGCAGCTTCTTTTAGTCAACATATAGAAGGTCTAAATAGTGGTATCGGTTTAATGGTAGAAGCAGATGATGCAGGCGATGGTATTTACCAAACTACAAGAGTAGGTGGTTTTTATAGTTATAAAGTACAAATTAATAGAGATCTAAATTTGAAATTTGGGATAGAGACCAGTTTGGTACAAACCCGATTGAATTGGAATAAATTGTTGTTTGGCGACCAAATAGATGTTACAGGAGAAATTGATCTGGTGTCTGATGAAATTCAACCTGACAATGCAAACATTGCTTATGGAGATATTGGCACAGGCTTTTTAATTTATAATGAATTATTTTATGGTGGTCTGACGGTAAAACATTTAAATCGCCCCGATGAAAGTATTTTAGGAATTAATAATAATATCAATAGTGGTTTACCTGTTCGGTTTTCCATACATAGCGGAGCACAAATTGATTTAGGTGGCAATAAACGAGGTCGAAGCACGTTTATATCCCCGAACCTCATGTATGTCAAACAAGGTAATTTCACACAGATAAATGCGGGCGCTTACTTTGGCTTTGGTTCACTTTTTGCAGGTGGTTGGTACAGACATACTACCTCCAACAGCGATGCAATCATTGGTTTAGTCGGAATGCAGAAAGGCGTTTTCAAAATTGGTTATAGTTATGATGTTACCATTTCTAACTTAGCTGGAAATGCTGGCGGTACTCATGAGTTCTCCTTAGTTTTTAACTTGGATGCGAACCGTTCTACCAAAACTGACTATAATGATTGCTTTAAGATATTCAGATAATAAGAAAAGAAGTCAGAAGTCAGACCGAAAAATAAATTTTTCTGTCAGAAGTCAGATTTATGATGTGTTCCTAGGCGTAAATATGGCGTAGTCGTTAACGTCTAGGAACACGTCATAAATCTGACTTCTGACAGAAAATTTATTTTTCGATCTGACTTCTGACTTCTATTTCTTTGACAAGTATTTTTCAAATATCGTTTCCAAGCAAAGAAACTTATATTTAATCAATATTTTTACGTTTTTTAAAACAGAATGCTGTTTTTAATCGTAAGTACTTTATTCATTAGCGTTGTGTATTTTTTTTAGAATGTATACAACCTTACATAACTGACAAATCAGTAAAATAAAGTAGCCTTGAAAATTGTTTATTGTTTAAGCCGTTTATTTGTTTAACTAGGGAAGCTTAAAACGTCCTAGTTTTCTAAACAAATAAATAGTATAAATAAATTAACAAGCCAAACAGGTTACATAATTAATAATTCAAATAATATGAAAAGGCTGCTTCAATTAAGCTTCATGCTTTTTTTCGGAATGGCATTAATAAGTTCTTGCGGAAAGAAAGAGAAATCTTCTTCTACTGGTTGGAACTATAATGACCAGAAATGGGGAGGTTTTGAAAAACAAGATTATGAAGGTCAAGTAACTGGTCCTAATCTTGTTTTAATTCAAGGGGGAACTTTTGCAATGGGCTTAACCGAACAGGATGTAACATTTGAATGGAATAATGTTGCGAGAAGAGTTACCGTGAATTCTTTCTATATGGATGAAACGGAAGTAAGAAATGTTGATTATCGAGAATATTTATATTGGTTGGATAGAGTCTATGGAGAGTCTTACCCTGAAGTTGCTAAGAAAGCAGCACCAGATGAATTGGTTTGGAGAGATGAATTATCTTATAACGAGCCACTCGTAGAAAATTATTTCCGTCACCCTTCTTATGATGACTATCCAGTGGTAGGTGTCAATTGGGTTCAAGCCAATGAATATAGTTATTGGAGAACCAATCGGGTGAATGAGATGATTCTAGTAGAGAAAGGTATCTTAAATCTTAATTCTGAGCAACAAGATGAAGATAACTTTGATACAGGTTCTTATTTAGCGGAACAATACACGGGAGATGTAAGAAAAAATAAAAAAGATTTAAGAACTGGGGAAGAGCGTGCTGTTAAATATGAGGATGGTATTTTATTACCTTCTTACCGTTTGCCAACAGAGGCGGAATGGGAATATGCAGCATTAGCACTTCAAGGAAATATGGCATCTGAAAAAGATGAGCGTATCACCGATAAGAGAATCTATCCTTGGGATGGTAATACAGTTCGTTATCAAAAGCGTAATAAATATCAGGGTACTATCTTAGCTAACTTCAAAAGAAGTGGTGGTGATTACATGGGTATGGCTGGTAACTTAAATGATGAAGCAGCTACTCCTTCTAACGTAGATAATTTCTTCCCGAATGATTTCGGTTTATATAATATGGCTGGTAACGTAAATGAATGGTGCTTGGATTTATATCGTCCAATGACTTCTTTAGATTTGCGAGATACAGATAACCATGATTTAAACCCTTATAGAGGTAACTCTTTTAAAGTATTAGAATTGAATGAAGATGGAGCCCCTGTAGAAAAAGATAGCTTAGGTCGTTTAATCTACAGAGAGCAAAAAGATGATGAAGTGGCGGATAGAGATAATTATAAGAAAGGAAAAGTATATGATTATCTGGATGGTGATGTAGAATCTGAGGTAGCTTATGCTTATGGAAAAACCACTTTAATTAGTGATAAAGCTAGAGTTATTAAAGGGGGTTCTTGGGCAGATAGAGCTTATTGGTTATCTCCAGCTGCCAGAAGATTTAAAGAGGAGGATAAGGCAGATAGAACGCTTGGTTTCCGTTGTGCAATGATCAGAAACGGTGGTCCAACAGGAAATGAAGATACTGCGGGTAAGAAGTTTAAAACCAAGAAGAAAAAGCAAAAACGAAGATTTAAATAGATTGTTTATTGGTTTATTTGTGTAGCTGTTTATAAAACACATAGACGAATAGACAAATACAGAAGCATAAAAAAGCCTCCTCAGAATACTTAATTCTGCGGAGGCTTTTTCGTTTTGACTAATAGCAGGTCTAAACTACGTTAAAAGAATCCTAAATTCTGTTATTTAAAAACTAAAAAGGCGAAAAATTATGCATTTTCTTGCCCTTTTCCGTCTATATAATAGTATCTTAGTTCTACTTTGAAATACTAAAATCCTAGTTTTTTCTGGTTCTTTGTCAATTTTTGCATGTAGCGGCGACTTTAGTCGCCGAGTGTATAAGTCGGCGACTAAAGTCGCCGCTACATTGAGCTACATTTTGCAAAAATTGACAAAGAATCTTTTTTCTTTGCTAAAGTAGATGGAATAGATTTTTAGCGTCCATAAGTTTGTTTTTTTATAAAAAAATAAACTTATGGACGCTAAAAATCTATTCCATCTACTTTGTACCATTAAACATATATATTATGAAAGCGTTATTTCTTTTTTTATTCACGCTTAGTTTTTTGAATTTATCTGAACTCGATGTCATTGCAACTG
>ENA-ORXT01007110-ORXT01007110.1-marine-metagenome-genome-assembly--contig:-NODE-7110-length-10130-cov-7.369939_pt1 | contig 10130 bp, 3 predicted proteins | sample MGYA00237868_ERZ511482 | MGnify/ENA metagenome assembly ERZ511482
CGTCCCCCCTCCCCCCGACGCCTCCCCCAAGAGTGACCGTGAGAACCGGTTCTCGTACCGCCGACGACCGCCGCCACCGCCACCGTGGCCGGGCGTCCGAGGAGGAACGTCGCGGCCGGCGTGACGCCCGTGTGGCCCCTCCCACGGATTGGGCGTGACGCGGATTGGGGGAGTGCACGGCGACGGGCGGAGCGGGGCGGGGAGAGAGTATGGCGTCCAGCACCAAAGTGGAAGGGGTGGGATGCACCAGAACGGGCGCGGGCGGGCGGCGGCTCTCAAGACCTGGCCCGGCCGCTGCCGTCCCGCCCACCCGCCGCAGTCGCGGTAGTCTCCTTTCCGGCCGTCGCGCTGCCCCCGCGCCAGGCATCGGGAGGCTGCCCAGACATAGACCACAGCAATCAGAGCGAGCAAAACACACAAGCACAGCGACTCAATCGGCCCCGTCCCGACCGCCACCGCTGCGGCCGACAGGAGCGCCCGCGCCGCCAGGAGCCGCTGTCGGGACGACTCGAAACGCCAGGTGAGCTCATCAGGACGGATCGCCGGCGCACCAGCAAGGCGTGGCGCAAGCGGGCGAACCCACCAGGCGGGTCGGAGGGCCCCCCCCTGGGGATGCGCAACGGGGGACGTGGGCAATACGTCCCGTGCCGCGGTGGGGATGGACGCTACGTCGCACCGGCGGCGGCAGGTGCACGGGTGCGTACCGGCGCGTTCCCACCACAGCCTGCCAAGCAGGCAGGGCGGGGTAACGCCGACCGGGGAAGCGGATTACGTGGCCATCCCGGGGCATACAGCGGGAGCAGGGTGTGTTGATGAGCAAAAGTGTCCGTGCAGTGCCTGCAGCTGCCGGCCATGCCGGTGGCGGTGGTGCGTCTTGTGTCCTGGTTCCGCACACCAAAAATCAAGAACGGAGAAGCGGAGAAGCGGAGGATGATCAATGCGTGATGCGGTCGCTCGAATAGATTGATGACGATTTTGCAGATATTTGGGATCGTGGTCCGTGCATTGGGGTGGAGGCCCGAAGTCGATGTGGTTGATCCGCGACCCCTCTGCGCGAGGTGCGCGAGCAGCGCTTCTTCCATCGCCTGCCCCCCCCCCCGTGACCCCCCCCCCCCCAACCATTGTTCTCCTTCCTCCCGTTGCCTCTTTCCCTCTTGCACCCCATTGTTCCTCCAACACTTCCCCTTTCCACCATGTGCGCTCTCTCGTCTCCCCGAATGGCCTTTGCGCCAGCTCCCGCCGCGGCGGGTGGTGGTGTCTTCGCGACGCCCGCGGCTATCTCTGGCGGGCGACCGTCGCCGGCGGCCCGCCTCGGGCGGTCTCCCTTTGCTGGCACCGTGCGGCTGTCGCGTTCAGCCCTCCCTCACCCCCGGCGGACATTGCCAGCCGGTGCGGGCGGCCTGGTGGCGCTGGGCGGCGGTAGCGACGGTGGGCCGCCGTCGTCGCCCCCGCCTCTGGGCAGCGTCCCGTCTTCTCTTCTCCTGCTGACGTCGTCAGTAGCGGCGATTGCATCTATCGGGTGTGTGTTTGAGCTATCGTCGGTACGTTGGGCGAATAACGCGTCGGTGGGAGTCGCGAGAGGCTGCACGCGGCCACTGTGCGGAGCGGCTCGTGCTCTTTGAACACGTCAAGCACGAAATGCATGCGGAGAGACGGTGCCTGATATACATCGCACACTGTCGTTCCCGTTGCGCCATGTCTTTCCTGACCCCCTGATCATTGTGTTTTCATTGTTTTCTTGGCAACGCCTTTAACCCTTCCGCTTCACTGTGTCCACCCTTGTTCATCTCACCAACAGGGCAAGCCACAATATGGGGTCCAGCTGACCACGGCCATCCTCACGGTGTGTGTACCAGGCTTCCTGTTTCTGTTCTATGCCGCCATCAAGAAGGGGCAAGCCGAAGAGCGCGAGTAGCAGACGGGCAGTCCGCGTGGCCAGGGGATGAGGTGCGGTCTTTTGCGTGTCTTTCAGGGTGAACAGCGGCCCAAGGCTCCTTTATTCCTGCAAGCACTTGAAGCAGTGCCTGTCAGACCCGTTCACCCAGCTCAACAACAGCATGCCTCGTGGCACGGGTGCCTCACAAATACAAGGCCCTGCGGTATCAGGCAAGAAACGCCACCCCCCTATAAGATTTCAATCCCCTCGTCCGCGTTCTCCAAGTCCGCGTACACGAGCATGAAGTCGGACATGGCGAGCCCCCCCCCTGCTCCCACCTTAGCGCCGACTTCCGAGAGCAACGTCCGCAGGCGCCCCTCTGTCATCTCAAAACCGAGGAGCACCAGCGCCCGCACCGACGATTCGATCGACAGCACCCCCGTCATGTCCGGGTCGAGGCGCTCGAAAGCGTCGCGCGCGGCGCTGATTTGGATGTTGCCGAGGCCGGCAGCCTCCCCAACGAGCGCCGACTCGCCGCGGCTGCGGTGAAGCGCCGCCTCCTCCCCGTCGTCGAGGACCGGGCCCATACCGACGCCGCCGACGCCGCCGCCACCGGTGAGATCCACCCCACGGTCGCCGTCCACTTTCAAGCCGCTCCGCGTTCCATCGGCCTCCTCATCTTCAGAGCCCGCAACGTACGATTGGACCTCCCCGTTGGCCGTGAGTCGCAGCTGGTTCACGACTGGGATGTGGAAGAGCGTGCCGCTATTGTCGTCGTACCGCACGCCGCCCGCCGCCGCGTCTTGCACAAACGCAAAGTCCAAAACGCGCGCAAAGTTGGGGACGACCACGGACACCCGGTAGGAGCCGTTAAAAAGCGACTGGGCGGGGAAGAGCAGTGGGGTGGTGTCGGTCTCAGAAGACCAGCCGTTGAAGCCACCGGCGTAGCAGACCACGTCGTCTTCGGTGAAGAGGCCGACGGGGGGGGTATAGGTGACGGAAAGAGTGTCCCCAACCGACACGTCACCGTCGGGGGAAAATGTAAAGGTGCCCGGGACGGTCGGCTTGGTAATAGCACCCGAGTCATCGATAGCCGAGGAGGCGGGGGGGGGAGGCGTCGCGGCCGTAGCGCAGAGGGTGCGGCGACGTAGAGCGGGAGCGCTGACTGGTGGCCACGCCGATGGCCGGCTCAGCGAGACGGAGGAGGGGTTGGCGGGGAGGCGCACGGCGGCTTGCCGCAAGCCGCCGGCCAAGGGAGCAAGGAAGGCCAGCGTCATGGTCACAGCGATGGCGCGACGAGCAGCGACAGTGGTGGCAGGGGCTTTGAGACGTGGCAGACCGGCCGTAACAGCCGTAGTGGTGTGGTAATGGGCTCCTCTCGTCGCCGGTCTGCCGTTGTTGCCGCGCACCAGCTGTTGAGCGAGTGTGTTTTGCCGGCGAGCTCAACTTGGGAGAGTCGTTGACAGGTCTGTCGCAGAGTTGATCCACGGAGCGTCTCCCAGCGACGGTCATGTTGAATTCGTATGGGTACGGTTGGTCCGGGCGATCGGCTAGAGCTCCGCAAAGACACATATTTGTTCGTTCAACAGTCTGAACTTACGTGCTGATCGGATCGTTAAGTACTACACAGATCTTTTTAGACTGCTGACGCTGAGGCATCGCTCGACACTCACATCGACTTGGTCGTGCTCGACGCTCTCTCGTCGTGCACAGCCATGCTGCCGCCATGGCGTCCCAGAGCAGAGCACCGTCTACAGACGGAGTGCGACGGCGTCGAGGTGCGATAGATGAGAACTCTGGCTTGCACAGCCCTCAGGCATCCGTTTCCGACAGGCGTGACGCCAATGGCGGCTTTGCCGTGACTGGCTCCTCGTCCCGACCGGCTCGCTCGCCGACTTCCCTCCTGGACAGAATACCTCCGTCGACTCTCCGTGGTGCCATTCTGCTGCAAGCTGTACTGATTATGCTGCTCGCCGGCGCACATGTGGTGACGCTCCTTGGTGGCCGCGGTGAGCTGCCGACCTTCCTGTCCCCTCTGGTCGAGGGTGGTTTTCTCCGGCCTGCCGCCTCGGCGGTGCCGTCGTCACCCCCGACGCGAGTCACCACCTCTGTGCGCCTTGAGACGGAGCTTGCGACGGCCAAACCTTCCCCGCCGTCGCCCGCCCCCGGACAGGCGCCCCCCCCCCCACCGGTTGACTTTGCCGTCACCATTTACACGTACAACCGGCCGCGCCTTCTTGCCAACCTGCTGGACGACATTGCGCGGGAGGCGGCCGCCGCGAACGTGACGGTGGCGGTCAACATCCTCGACGACGCATCGCTCGGCTGCGTCTTCCAGCCGACTGACAACAATGTGTTTGACACCTGGGACGGGTTTGCCGAGGCGGAAGCGGCAACGGCCGGGCGGCCCCGCCCCGGCGCGGCGGCCTTTCCCCCTGGGGAGGGCTACGCGGGTGACCCGTACCTTCACCTCGTCGCGTCGGGCAACGCGTCCGACGCGAACCGTGAGCTCCGCCGCCCGTGCGCCTCGTCGATGCGCTACGCCCGCGTCGTCGACGCGGTGCGCGCGCAGCCGTCGTGGCGCCTCTTCACCGCCCGCTATCGCCACGGGCGGCGGCGGTATTGGCACCTCGTCGCCACCGCGCACCGGCTGTTGCGGCCACCGTCGACGCGCGCGGCTCGCTTCTACTTGTTCCTCCCCGACGACGACCGGCTGGCGGTTGGTTTTTTCTCAAAGGCCACCGCCGCGTGGACGTCCATCCCGTCCTCCCGCAAGATGACCCTGCTCCTCCACATTGAAGCGTCCCGCGAGGCCGTCCCCGTGTGGACAGACGTAGCGCCCAAGCCCGTGGAGGCCACCGGCGGGGCCGTTGTCGAAGTCGGGTGGGTCGAGTCGGGCAACTTTATGACCACGGCTCGCTTCCTCGACGAGTTCCGCTGGTCCTTTCGCCGCATCGACCCGTCGCGGTGGGTGCGCAACCCGCCCATCAGCAGTGGTGTCGGCGCAGAGCTGTCTACATTCCTCCACCGCCGCCGCTGGCGGCTGTACCGCACCCACGGGTCGTTGCTCGCGCACGTCTCACCGGCCGTCTCGCAGATGAACGCGCCGTTCCGGTCGGGCTCGGCCGACGCCACCCACCGCACGCTGCGATTTGCCGACGGGCAGGCGGCGTACGACGCGCTGCTGCGGCGGACCCCGTCCGTCACCGCGTCCATGGCGTCGACGTACAGGCGGGAGGCAGCGCTCCACGCGGCGGTCGGCAGCCTGCTCCCCCAAGTCGACGCCCTCAACGTGTACCTCAACGATTACGACGCGATGCCCCGCTTCCTGGTCGGCGTGCCGGGGCTGACGGTTGTATGGGCGGGGGAGTTTGGCGACGGGGGCGGCGTTGGGGACCTCGGCGACCGGGGCAAGTTTTTCTGGGCGGCGAACCTGACGACCGACTTTCACTTTACGGTCGACGACGATATCGTCTACCCGCCCGACTATGTGGCGACGCTGACGGCGTTTGCCGACGCGCACGTGCAGCCCGTTGCGGTCGGCGCGCACGGCATCAAGGTTATCCCCGAGAAGCTGTCGCCGCCGGGCGGCCGCCGCGGTGCGGGCTACTACGGCTCCCGGGAGGTGTGGATGGGCGTCGACGAGGTGTCGGACGCGGTCGGCGTGCACATCCTCGGCACGGGCACGCTCGCCTACCGGGTGGCGGCGGTCGGCCCGCTGGACGCGGTCGCGGACTTTCCCGAACCCAACATGGCCGACGTGTGGTTTGGGGTGCTCGCGCAGCGGCGGCGGCTGCCGCTGGTCGTTGCCCCGCACGGGGGCGGGTGGCTGCGGGAGGTGGGCGGGACGGCCGTCGACAGCCTCTATGGGCGCTTCACGGTGCGGGCGCGGGCGGACCGGCTGCAGACGCGGGCGGCAAAGGCGGCAATGCCATGGGTGGTGCACCCCGCGGCGCTGCGCGGGGCAGGCGGGTGATTGATGGGTCTAGCGGTAACGAATCCGTATCGTGTTTGTGCGGTAGGGGCATTGCAAACCTAAATGTGGTCATGCGAGACAGTTGTGTACAGAACTGCCCACGACAATGGTTTGTTGGACACAAAGAAGCTCGGCTGTGTGGGCGCTGGCGAGTTACAGGTGCACGCCCAGCCAATCAATCAGCACGGCCGCGTGGAGAGCATTCAGCAGTTTACATCGGACCACCGCCACCCGACTCTTACTCGGCCTTGGCCGCCCCTGCACCCTCCGTGTCCATCGCTGTTGATTCCTCGGTCGCCGCCTTGGCTTTCGCCACCGCAGGCGTGTCTCGCGCCCCCGTACTGTCCCCGTTCGGTTCGTCCGCCACCTCCTCCTTGTCAGCCGTGTCGGCCTTGTCGGCCTTGTCGGCTTTATCCGCCTCGGGCTTCACCACAGCCACGACCCCATACCGCTTGCGGAGCACCGCCAGCATCTCCTTGGGGATAAACGTGGTCAGGGTGTCCCCCCCCTTCCACGCGACAATCACATCGTCCTCGGCCGAGCCGGCCATGCGGACGACAAAAGAGCCCTTGGACAGCGCCCCAACCACGGACCGCACGTCGGCGTCGGTCAAGTCGCCGACCGACGTCGACTCGGACTCGAGGAGTTTGAGAAAGTCGGCCCGAGGCGCGTCCACGACGCGCTTGGTCATGCTCGGCAGCATCAGGTGCACGCCGTCATAGGTCAGGCGGAAGAGGCAGCCCGAGCCGGCGCGGGAGTTGCGTTCAAACACCCGCACCCCACAATTGACGACGCGCAGGCGGCCGCCGCCCGCCGCGGCGCCCTTGCCCTTGGCCGCCGGCGCGGCGCCGACGCCGGGCACGGGCTCCCCCGTGATGGCGTGCGCAAGCAGCGCCCGCGCGGGGGCCGAAATGTAGTAGACCCGCTTCATCGTGGCCGCATCCGAGGAGCGGGTCAGGAGGCCGTCGCGGCACGCGCCCTCGTCAATGCCATAAAAGTCGGCGACGCTGACGACCGACGCGGGGTCAATGTCGTGGAGGCGCGTGAAGGGGTCGTCGGTGACCAGGCGCGTCGCCTGCTTGCCATCCCGTCCGCGCTTGCCGCCGCGGGCGGCCACGTACTTCTTTTGGTCGGCGGCCGTGTCTTCAGGCGTCGCCGCCACGGGCGCCGTCGCAGAGCTGTCGGCGGGGGTAGCGTCGGCGGCCGGCGCCGCGGCGGCAGCAGTTGGCGGCGCCGCGGTGGCAGTGGCGGTTGGCGGCGCCGCGGCCTTTTCATCACTGGCGGCCACGACGCCGGCAGCCGGTGTTTCACAGTCAGCGGCTGGCGGCAAGGAGGCCTTCTTGTCACCGGCGGCAAGAACGTCGGCCGCGGCAGGCGGGTTTGCGGCGGCTTCTGTTGCTGGCGCCGACACGGTTTCCACGGCCGGCGTGGCGTCCTTTGCCGGTGTCGCCTTCTTTGAGGGCGCTGCCTCTGTTGCCGGCGCTGCCTCTGTTGCCGGCGCTGCCTCCGTTGCTGGCGCGGCCTCCTTTGTCGGCGCGGCCTCCTTTGTCGGCGCGGCCTCCTTGGCCGGCGACGCCTCTGTTGCTGGCGCCGCTTGTTTTGTTGGCGCCGCCTCCTTTGTTGGCGCCGCCTCCATTGTTGGCGCCGCCTCCTGTGCAGGGGCCACCTCATTTGCTGGCGTCGCAACCTCCTTTGGCGGCGCCGCATCCTTCTTGAGCACCGCCACAAAGAACCCGCCCGTATCCGCGTCGTGCGGCACCACCCGCACGCAGCGAGATAGGCCGAGGGCCTCGGCCTCGTCCGCCGTCGGCGGAAAAAGCGTCGGCACCATCCGCCGGCGGCGGCGCTCCGACACCTCCTCCACCGACGCAAACCAGCCCTTATCCTCCCCGTTGCTGTGGTTCTTGACGCGCCACGTCGTCAAGCCCGGGCGGCGGCGGAGGCCCGGCAGCTCTGCCGACACGTCGAGCAGGCGGATGGATGGGGTGGCGCGGAGCAGCGCCGCGACGACCGCCTCGTTTTCCACGGGGTTGAGGGAGCACGTGGAGTAGACCATGACGCCGCCGGGGCGCAGCAGCTGCGTGCCACGCGTCGCAATGGCCAACTGCAGGCGGTGCAAGCCGTGGCCATTGTTGGGGTTCCACTTGCGCCACAGGTCGGGCGCCTTGCGGAGGGTGCCGTCCCCCGAGCAGGGCACGTCGGCGAGGACGCGGTCAAAGGACGCAACGCCGGGGAAGCGCTGCGCCTCGTGGGAGGTGACGACCACGTCAGAGGAGGCAAAGCGCTTGAGCTGGTGGGCGAGCATCCAACACCGCTTCAAGTCCGAGTCGTTGGCAACGACGAGGCCGTAGGACGGGGGGCCCGCCGGCGCCGCCACCGCCCCGGCCGCTGGCGCGGTCGTCTGCGGCGCCTCTGTCGCCGCCTCTGTCGCCGCCGCCGCGTCGCCGCCGGCCGCATCCGCGGTGGCGGCCGCCGTCGACGGCACGCCCCGCCCCCCCACGAGCATATCCAGCAGCTGCGCGGTTTTGGAGCCCGGCGCCGCGCACAAGTCAATCGCGTGCATCCCCGGGCGCACCTGCAGCAGCAGCGGCGGGATCATACTCACCGCCTCCTGCCGGTTGATCGCCCCCAACTCGTTCATGCCAATGAGGAAGCGGTGGAGGTTGCCGAGCGCCGCGTTGCGCCGCAGCATCGTGCGGGGGATGGACAGCTGCCACGCGAGCGCTTGCGGGTACCACGCGAGGCGGTGGGGGGGGTCCACCGTCGCCCCGTCGTCCGTACGAAAGTCGCGGCACATGGGCACAAACTCGCCGTCGAGGCGGCCCTCAATTTCGGCGCGCAGCCGCCCGGACGTCGTCAGCCGAAAGGCCGTCGGGAGGGGCACGGAGAGCGTCTTGAGGAAGGTGTCCCACTCGTCGTCTGCCACAATGCCCTGCGCCTTGTAGTAGTCTTCAAACGCAGCGTTGCGTCGATCCGTCACCGACACGTAGGTCGACTGCCGGTTGTTGACCGCCGCCGACGCGCCGTCGCGGCCGCCGCCCGCCGCCGCCGCTTTCGCCGCCGTCGACGCGTCGCCGCCGCCGCCGCCGCCGTCGGTGCCCGCCGCCGGGTCCCGCATGCGCAAGCGGGTGCGCTTGTTCCGCCGCATCGGCAGGTGGGCGACAAACGGGCCGGGGGTGGGGGCGGCGGCGGCGTCGGCGCCCGCCGCGGACGCCGCGCCATCAGGCGCGCCGGCGACCACAGTGCCGTCTGTCTTTTCCACAGGTGCATCCTTGGAAGCGCCGGCGCCGCCAGTAGCGGCGGCGGCCGTGGAGGCACCGTCGCCGTCATCGTCGGGGCGCGTCCGCTTGGCGGGCGGCAGAGGGTCCGTCGCCGTGGCAGTAGTGGAGCCAGGAGCACCATTGACGGGCGCGTCGACACGCTCGGTCACAGCAGGAGGGTCCCCCATGGTGGCGGTCGTACGCACCACCGGCAGCGGAGGGGAAGAACGTAGCCGTACAACCGCAAAGGGAGGTCGGTCACGCGCACAGCAGGCGGGGGCGGCGGACGTCGGCGGCCCCGCCGTTTTGGGGCTTAGATTGGCGGATCATGGACCTTGATCCCTCCCGTGGCAGTTACTTGGCAGCAACTAAAGCTTGAGATAGTAAAATACTCAGACTTTTGAACCCCAATCCGGTTGACGAGGGGGGCTAAAAGAGAAGGTTTGCTCCTGTCCGTCAAATTCATTGTCGGACAGGCACCCACCGACCGAAGTCGGTGACCATCGCACACAGCAGCGCTGCGATCCATCGTTTGCTGCAGGCGAGACAATGGTCATAGCCACAAGAAGACGCCTGGTGGAAGGCGGGTATGATGCGCGCGCACGCGTGTCCCAAGTACCGACGCCGAGGAGCGCGCGGACGACGGCCGCGCACGAGCCGGCGAGAGGCGCCGCCAACCGCGTCTAGCCAAGGGCGAGGGGCGGCGCGTCGACACCACCCCCGTCGCTGTCGCGCCGCGCCGCCCTGCCCCACTGGCGGAGCCGCCGCGGGCAGCGGCAGCGTCCGTGCCACCCGTGCAGACAGGGCGCGGCCGCCACCCGGTGGCGGCAACGGCGCCACCGCCGCGCGCCGCACCATCCAAAGCAGCCCCCACCGCGTGGCCGCCTCGCGCGTCGGCGCCCAACGCGGTCGTACGCAAACGAGGCAGACAACCCAACCGACGGCCGCGTGCGCCGCCCCCCCGCCCCCCCCCCCCCCCCCCCCCCCCCCCCCCCCCCCCCCCCCCCCCCCCCCCCCC
>ENA-ORXT01007111-ORXT01007111.1-marine-metagenome-genome-assembly--contig:-NODE-7111-length-10130-cov-4.980205_pt1 | contig 10130 bp, 7 predicted proteins | sample MGYA00237868_ERZ511482 | MGnify/ENA metagenome assembly ERZ511482
ACGCCGGAAACCGAGCGGCTGTCATCCGGCCAATCAATATGCGCGATTTCACCAGCTTGTCGCTTATGCTGTTCTCGCTAACGCCTTACCTCTCAAATGAAGTCGATCTCAGTGCTTGCTACAGCGGAAATTGATAACCCTGTGCGCACCACCCCCCTTTTCAATCCCCGCGTTCACCCCTAGTCTCTTTCCCGAACCCCGCGAAGGATCGGCCCCGTGACGCTCAACTTCACATTCTTGCAGGCCGACTTCCCCGCCATCCACGAGACCATGCGCTCGGCGGAACGGCAGGCGGGGAGCGATCCGACCGCCGCCGCCTTCCTCGCGGGCAAGGGGATGGAGCTGGCCGTCAAATGGGCGTACCGGCACGACCCCGGCCTCTCGCCCCCCTTTCAGGACAGCATCTCCACCCTGATCCACGACCGCGATTTCCGGCGCCTCGCGGGGGAGGCGATCTTCAAGAAATGCCTGCTCGTCAACCGCCTCCGCAACCGCGCCGTCCACGAGGAGAAGCGCGTCTCCCCGCATGAAGTGACCGGCGCGATCGAGGAGCTGTTCCACGTCGCCTACTGGTTCGGGCGCACCTATGGCCGCAAGGAAAAGCCCGCCGACGGGCTGGAATTCGACCCCGCGGGCCTGAGCGCGCGCGAGGATGCCGTGAAGATGGCGCTTGCCAGGATCAAGCAGCAGCAGGTCGCGCTGGAGGCGAAGGACCAGGCCCTCGAAGACCTGCGCTCCGGCAAGGCCGATCTGGATGAGCGGCTCCAGGCCACCCGCCGCGAGGTCGCCGCCGCCCGCGCCGCCGCCCAGGCGACCCCCGATCCGCACGACTACAACGAGGCCGAAACCCGCGACCGCTTCATCGACATGCTGCTGCGCGAGGCCGGATGGTCCGATTTCGTGCCCGGGCGCGACGTGGAGATGCGCGTCGAGCCGATGCCGAACGCCAGTGGCTTCGGTTTCGCCGACTACGTGCTGTGGGGCGCCGACGGCCTGCCCCTCGCCGTGGTCGAGGCCAAGCGCACCCGCCACGACGCGCGCAAGGGCCAGCAGCAGGCCAAGCTCTACGCCGACGCGCTGGAGGCGATGCATGGCCGCCGCCCGGTGATCTTCTACACCAACGGCTACCAGCACTGGATATGGGACGACGGCGCGGGCCGCCCCCCGCGCGCCCTGGGCGGTTTCCTGAAGCGCGACGAACTGGAACTGATGATCCAGCGCCGCACGACCCGCAAGCCGCTGCTCTCCATGGTGCCCGATACCGAGATCGCCGCGCGCCCCTACCAGCTCAGGGCCATCGGCCGCGTCGCGCAGGATTTCGACCCGCCCCCCGAAGGCGGCGGGCGCAACAAGGCGCTGCTGGTCATGGCCACCGGAACGGGCAAGACCCGCACCGTCATCTCCCTGGTCGACACGATGATGCGCGCGGGATGGGTCAAGCGCGTATTGTTCCTCGCCGACCGGGTCAGCCTCGTAAAGCAGGCGGCGGGCGCGTTCAAGACGCATCTGCCGTCGTCGAACCCGGTAAATCTCGTGACCGACAGGACGGGGACGGGGCGCGTCTACGTCTCGACCTATCCGACCATGATGGGCCTGATCGACGGCACGGTGAAGAAGGACGAGACGGAGCGCTCCTTCGGGCCGGGTCATTTCGACCTGATCGTCATCGACGAGGCGCACCGCTCCGTCTACCGCCGCTATCGCGCGATCTTCGAGTATTTCGACAGCTTCCTCGTCGGCCTGACCGCCACCCCGCGCGACGAGGTGGATCGCGACACCTACTCCCTGTTCGATCTGGAGCCGGGCGTGCCGACCGACAGCTACGACCTCGACGTGGCCATCAACGAAGGCTGGCTGGTGCCGCCCGAGCCGATCTCCGTCCCGACGAAATTCCTGCGCGGCGGCATCCGGTACGACGACCTCTCCGACGACGAGAAGGATCGCTGGGACATGCTCGACTGGGAGGACGACGACCCACCCGACGCGGTGTCGGCGGAGGAACTGAACCGGTATCTCTTCAACCGGGATACGGTGGACAAGGTGCTGGGCCACCTGATGACCAACGGCATCCGCGTGGAGGGCGGCGAGAAGCTCGGCAAGACGATCGTCTTCGCCAAGAACCAGAAACACGCGGAATTCATCGAGCAGCGGTTCAATGCGGGATGGCCACATCTGGCCGGGCATTTCGCGCGCGTCATCACCCACAAGGCGGATTACGCGCAGAACCTGATCGAGGATTTCTCCGTCGCGGCGAAGGACCCGCAGATCGCGATCTCGGTCGACATGCTCGACACGGGGATCGACGTGCCGGAGGTCGTGAACCTCGTGTTCTTCAAGCTGATCCGCTCGAAGACGAAATTCTGGCAGATGGTGGGGCGGGGAACGCGGTTGTCCCCGAACCTGTTCGGCCCCGGCCTCGACAAGGACGGCTTTCGCATCTTCGATTTCTGCCAGAACCTCGAATATTTCGGTCAGGACCCGCCGACCAGGGACGCGAAGAACGCCAGGTCCCTCACGGAACGCCTGTTCGATGCGCGGCTCGACCTGATCCGCACCATCGAGACGGAAGTAGCGACCGGCGGCATGGCCGATCCGGCGGCGGAGTTCGACGATCATCCCGACGCAAAGCCGTCCGAACGCACCATCGCCGCCGATGCCCGCAAGGCCTTGCAGGACGTCGTGGCCGGGATGAGCCTGGACAGCTTCGTCGTGCGGACCGAACGGAACCTGGTCGAGAGGTATCGGGACGACAGCGCATGGGCCGCGATCACCGACGAAACCGTCGAGGAACTCGGCCGGATCGCGGGGTTGCCGTCATCCGCCACCATGGGAAGCGAGGACGCGAAACGCTTCGACCTGCTGATATTCACCCTCCAGCTTGCCGTTCTCAGGAGCGGCAAGCGTTTCGAGAAGCTGAAGGGACAACTCGTCGAGATCGCCGCGATGCTCGAAACCAAGACGAACATTCCCGCGATCGCACGGCACGGCGCGCTGCTCCAGGATATCCAGAGCGACTCGTGGTGGGACGGTATCGACGTGCCGACTCTGGAACTCGTGCGCGTGCGCCTGCGCGACGTGGTGCACCTGATCGAGAAGACGTCGCGCGCTATTCTCTATTCCGATTTCGAGGATGCGTTCGGCGAGGGTGTCGCGGTCGATCTGCCCCGGACCTCCGGCGTCGATGCCCGCAGCTTCAAGCGCAAGGCCCGCGCCTTCCTGCGCGGGCAGGAGAATACGATAGCCCTGCTCAAGGTCCGTGCGGGAAAACCCCTGACCTCAACCGACCTCGATACGCTGGAAGCCATGCTCGCCTCGGCGGGTATCGGCACGGACGAGGACCTGGATACGGCCCGGGCGACCGCCGATGGGTTCGCCGGGTTCATTCGCTCGCTCGTCGGGCTGGACAGGAAGGCCGCCGAGACGGCGTTCAGCGACTTTCTCGATGACGGCGCGCGTCCCGACCAGATCGAATTCATCGGCATGATCGTCGATCACCTGACGGAAAACGGCTCGATGGAGCCTGGCCTTCTCTATGAAAGCCCCTTCAAGGACATCGCGCCGAGCGGCCCCGACTCCCTGTTCTCGGACGAGAACGTGACACGGATCGTGCAGACGATCGAAACCGTCAGCACCATAACGGTGGATGCGAAAGCATCCTGACCCGTTCAGACGAGACCGGCAAACCGGATCGAACCGCTGGTTCGCACGCGTTTTCGACAAGCTGGCGGAGGGGGCAGGACCGGGATCGGACGTTCTTCGCATCATAGCGCATTGAAAGAAATGAATTAAACCTTGCTTGCGCTTCGGGACTCTCTCGAACGGTACTCACGTCGAACCGATGATTTCTATTCACATCACTCCACCCTTTTCGGTTCGACATACCGGTCGGCCAGCGCCAACACCACCAGCATCACGGCGTCGGAGTGCCGCGCAAGCGAGATCAGATGCTCGCCACTCGGTCCGCGCTCCCCCGCGAACCAGTATTTCACGGTCCGCTCGCTGGCGTCTGTCCAGCGCATGACGGACTTGATTGCCCGGTGAGTACCTCCGAGTTCGGCCCGCAGTGCCATGGCAATGGCGCGTCGGTAATCGTCCGGCATGCCATCGAGGTGCACAACTGTGCCCATGTTCGGCACATTTGTGCCCATCTTGATCCGCATCTTCACGTCTTTCTCCGTTAAAACTTCGGGAAAGCCATGAAAGCGATGGCAGCGACCGCGTTATCGGCGATGCCTCGCTTGAGCTATTCTTGAAATTGCAGTGGACTCTGAAGATGACGGAGACGACCTCCAAAGACCCTGAACAGGAGGTGCCCGCCATTGCCTATGTCCGGATGTCCACCGATCACCAGAAGTATTCGACCGAGAACCAGCTGGACATCATCAGGACCTATGCCGCTGCGCGCGGACTGCGGATCCTGCGGGTGTTCGAGGACTCAGGGCGCTCCGGCCTCCGGCTGGACGGTCGCGGGGCATTGCAGGGCTTGATGGCCGAAGTTCAGTCCGGCCATGCGGATTTCAAGGCGATCCTTGTCTACGACGTCAGCCGCTGGGGCCGGTTTCAGGATGCCGACGAAGGCGCCTATCACGAGCATGTCTGCTCTCGCGCGGGGATCCACGTCCATTACTGCGGCGAGCAATTCGAGAACGATGGCAGCATCGGCTCCAACCTGCTGAAAACCGTCAAGCGCGTCATGGCCGGCGAATACAGCCGCGAACTGTCGGTCAAGGTCTTTGCCGGGCAATGCCGCCTCGTGGAACTCGGGTATCGTCAGGGCGGCGCGGCGGGTTACGGGCTGCGGCGCGTGCTGATCGATGAGCACGGCGATCCGAAGGGTAAGCTGTCGCGCGGCGAGCAGAAGAGCCTTCAGACCGACCGCGTGATCCTGGCTCCCGGCCCGGAAGAAGAGCAGCGGGTCGTACGGCGCATGTACGAGATGTTCGTGAACGAGGGGCGCGCAGAGCGTGAAATTGCCGAGATTCTGAATGCCGAGGGGCACCGCACCGATCTCGGTCGCCTGTGGACGCGGGCGACGGTTCATCAGGTCCTGACCAACGAAAAATACATCGGAAACAATGTTTTCAACAAAGTCTCGTTCAAGCTGAAGCAGCGCCGCGTCGTGAACCCGCGCGAGATGTGGATCCGCGCCGAGGGCGCCCACCCGGCCATCGTCAACCGAACGCTGTTCCTTCGCGCGAGAGAGATCGTCGATGCCCGCAGCCGCCATTTCTCCGACCAGGAACTCCTTGAAGCCCTTCGTGCTATCCTTGAGCGGCAGGGAGTCTTGTCCGGCTTGATCATCGACGAAGAGGACGGTTTGCCGTCCTCCAGCGCCTATCGAAGCCGCTTCGGCAGCCTGCTGCGCGCCTATCGGCTGATCGGTTACGAGCTGGACCGCGACTACAGCTATATCGAGATAAACCGAGCACTGCGTAAAGCCCGGCCACGGATAGTGGATGAGATCATCACCGGGATCGCAGGGCACGGTGGATCGGCGGTACAGGACTCGGCGACCGGTCTCGTTCGCGTCAACGACGAATTCACGGTGTCCATCGTGCTGGCCCGCTGCACGGCGACAGCGGCCGGGTCGCTGCGCTGGTACATCCGTCTCGATGCCGGTCTGGTGCCAGACATCACCATCGCCGTGCGCATGGACGAGATGAACGAAGCGCCGCGCGACTACTACGTGCTGCCCAGCATCGACATGACCCTTGGGAAACTGAAATTTGCCGAGCAGAACGGGCTGGCGCTCGATGCATACCGGTTCGACACGCTTGACTTCTTTTACGCGCTCGCCCCGCGAGCCAGGATTGCAGAGGTGGCATGATGTCCAAGGATGCAGGATCGGGCAACCGGAAGCAGGTGACACCGATCCCGACCGACAGGATCCGGATCCTCAATCCCCGCGTCCGCAATCGCCGCACCTTCGAAGCCATGGTGGAGAACATCGCCCGCATTGGCCTTAAGCGGCCAATCACCGTAGCACCGCGTACCGGAACCCATCCGCAGGAATACGACCTCGTTTGCGGACAGGGGCGCCTCGAAGCGTTTATCGAACTGAAGCAGGACAGCATTCCGGCCATCGTGATCGAGGCCGATGAGAGCGATTGCCTCATCATGAGCCTCGTCGAGAATTGCGCTCGACGACAGCACAACCCGCTCGACCTGATGCGCGAGATCGGTACGCTACGCCAGCGTGGCTACAACGACCGCCAGATCGGCGAGAAGATCGGCGTGTCCACCGAATACGTGAACATGATCGCCGGACTGCTAGAGAAGGGCGAGGAGCGACTTGTCTCGGCCGTGGAAACCGGGCTGTTGCCACTCAACCTTGCCATCGACATTGCCAAGACCGACGCGAAGGGCGCACAGAAGGCGCTGATGGACGCCTACACGCAGAACAAGCTGCGTGGCCGCAAGCTGACACTCGCTCGACGCCTGATTGAACAACGAGAGCTCCGAGGACTATAGATCAAGAGCAATGCCCTCGGGCGCAGGGTTGGAAAACGGGCGCTGACCAGTGAAGGTCTTGTTCGCGCCTACCAACAGGAAGCCACGCGACAGAAGCTGTTGATCAAGAAGGCCGAGTTGACACAAAGCCGGCTGATGTTCATCCGCGAGGCCTTTCGTACTCTCCGCGCCGACGAAAACTTCATGACCCTGCTCAGGGCAGAAGGCCTCGAAACGATGCCGGTCTCTATCGCCGGATCGGCGACCGATGGGGCGCAGGCATGACGCACGATATCGACGAGACCCCGCGCAGCGTACCCCTCGGGTTCGAGGACGATTGCATCACCCTCCCCATCGACACGATCCTGCCGGTGCGGACCATCGGCAAATCCGCCAAGTCCAGCCGGAAGTACCGGCAGATCGCGGCCTCAATCGCCCAGATCGGGATCGTCGAGCCGCCTGTCGTGGTTCGGAACCAAGCCAAATCGACCACTTGGTTGCTGCTCGACGGTCACCTGCGGATCGAGGCGCTGAAGGACGCTGGCTTGCGAGAAGTCGACTGTCTCGTCTCCACCGACGACGAGGCCTTCACCTATAACCGGCAGGTCAGCCGCCTCGCGCCGATCCAGGAGCACAAGATGATCCGAAAGGCGATCAAGCGTGGTGTGCCGGAGGAAAAGATCGCGGCGGCGCTCGACATGAACATGCGCAGCGTCCAGCGAAAGGCGCGTCTGATCGATGGCATCTGCGAGGAAGCCGTCGCGATCCTGAAGGACAAGCCCTGTACCAACGCGGTGTTCGGTGCGCTGCGCAAGATGAAAACCATGCGCCAGATCGAGGCCGCGGAACTGCTGGTCAATGCGAACAACTACTCCGTCGCCTATGTGAACGCGATTCTCGCGGGGACGCCGCAGGCGCAGTTGGCAGAATCCTCCAGATCGAAGAAGATCAAGGGCATCACGCCCGAAGCGATGGCGCGGATGGAACAGGAACTGGCGCGTCTCCAGGAGGGGATCGCCTCGATCCAGGACACCTATGGTCAGGACAACCTGCATCTGACCGTGACCAAGGGCTATATCGGCAAACTGACCCTCAAGGGCGGGGCGACGGTCTGGTCGGATTATGCCAACAAGAACAGCTATGGCACCGCCGAACGCGAAGGCAAGCAAGCCTTTGTCGCAGAGATGGTCGCGACCGTGAAACCCGGCCAGCTCTTTGATATAGGCTGCAATTCGGGGGATTACTCGCAGCTTGCGCTGGATAGCGGCGCTGCCGGTGTCATTGGCTTCGATTTCGATTTCGGGGCTTTGGAGCAGGCGTATTCGCGGTTCGACCGGGCGAATGCGCCTGTCCTGCCGCTCTGGATTGGGGGTGACGATGTCGTGCTGGCAACGCTGCCGCAGCATGCACTTCACTTCGCGGACACGTTGGTCAGGCGCTTCTCTGCAGGTGCGAACCAAACCATGTCCGCTGGCATAGCGATCGCCCATCACAAGTTGCCTTTCGCCGACTTGGTAAGCCTGGGCGAGGATTTGCTTGCATCGGCAAAGCACCGGCGCCGGTCCGATCAGCACTTGCCCGATGATCTTTGTGGGCTTGTCGACTACGAGATTGTTCGAGGATCAATGGTGCAGGATCTTGATGGTTTGCGCTCAAGCAGTAAGAAACCGATGCTCGTTGTGGACGGCGTTAGTGGGAACGAGGGCGAACCGACGCTTCTCGGACTGCTCACACTCGCTCACGAACTCATCGCTGCCGAGGTCCCAAGGCGAGACACCCGCAACCTGGAGACGCTTGTTGGTTCGTTGGACTCACTTGGGCTTTCCGAAGAAGTCGCAACGCAGTTGAACCATGCGGCCAAGTTTGGTCATCTTGGCCGAATCTCGGAGTTCGTTGAGGTGATCCGCACATGAGGGTCGATATGCAGATAGACATCTCGGCCCGTTGGCACCTGGGCGTGGGATTGGGTGAAGCCGGGCTAACCGATGCAATCACGCTGCGATCGAGTAACGGTGAACCGATTATCAGCGGCGAATCGCTCAAAGGACTCTTGCGTGATCGCGCTGAGCTTCTCCTCGCGGTCAACAGCGATCTTCGCCCCGTTCTAGAAGCCGTCTTTGGAACCGCTGGAGCAAAAGGGCGATGGCAGTTCCGTTCGGCTCGACCCGGCCCGGAATGGACGAACCCAGGTCGAGACATTGCGACCCACCACCGTCGCGACCCAGAGACGGGAGTCGTGCCTGTCGATGGATTGTTCGACATGGAAGCGAACCCACCTGTAGTACTCGACACCGATGTAGAGCCGGTTGAAGGACATGAGCCCGGGCTCGATGAGGTGGCGTTGCTTTGTGGTGCGGCTTTAGCCCTTGAGCGTCTAGGCAAGCGACGCACCCGAGGGTATGGCCGATGCAAAGTCTCGGTGAGGGTGGACGGCCACGACGGTGACGTCGATCAGCTTGTTCGGAACATGTTCGGAGTCAACCAATGATGCTCCGACTTGTGCTTGAGATAACCGAGCCGTGCACGCTGACTGACGGCCCCACAATGGGCAACTCGCTGCGAACGCTCGATTTCATCCCCGGCTCGGGGCTGCGGGGCGCTTTTGCCGGGTCGTACATCGGCCGCCACGATGTCGACGCTGAGTTTGCAGATTTCTTCGACGGCGCATTGTACGTGTCAGACGCTGTGCCTGCTGACGTTCTTGACGGACCGAGCCTGCCGATGCCAGTAACCGCCCGAGCGTGCAAGGTTCAGTGTGTTACCCCGACCTCTTTGGATCTGGCAGCGGAACATGGCACCGACGGGACAGGGCGGTGTCTGAACTGCGGCGGACAACTCAAGAAGCGCACTGGCTGGGTCGGAGCATTCCGAAGCCAGCCGTATCTCGAGACGGTACGCACTGAGCTTATTGGCAATACGGCAAGCGAGTCAGCAGGCGTTGCTAGAGGAACCGCTCTCGATGGCTCGCTCCGGCATTCAACCCGGCTATCGGTCGGTGGTCGATTCGTGACTGACATCGCCGGGCCCGAGGAGCTCCTGAGCGCATTCGCTGAACGCATCGATCTCGTCGAGGGGCGTCGTTGGCGCGTTGGCTCTGACCAAACAACCAGGGGCGAGGCACAGATCGTGAGCATAAGGTCGGTAACAGAGGAGCAAACAACGACTGCAGAGGGGGATTGGCTAGCTCTCGTCGCAGCAAGCCGGGCGGTACTGATCGACGATTTCCTACGACCGATCGATGCACTTGATGCTGGACTGCGGACCCAAGTGATGTCATGTCGGTTTGGCACGGTCGCCGGATGGAACGCAGCGCAGAAACTACCCAAACAAGATGACGTGTGTGTCGTCGCTGGCTCGGTCTGGGCTGGCGCAGTACGCGACCCTGTCGCACTACGCGGTGCCCTTAGTGAGCGTGTTGGTCTCCGGCGCACCGAGGGGTTTGGGCAGTTAGTAGCGCTGTCTGCTGGGCAGATGACAAATATCGCTGCTGCAACTTCGGATCGACCCGTCATGGTTACGGACGGAGAGAATCAATGACTGTTCCAGAGTTGCAGCGGACAATCGTTCGGCTTACATTGCCGCTTGTTTCCGCAACCCGCGTGGGGCCAACAGTTGAATACGACGTAGACGAGCCGAGGTCTAACGACGAGCAGCGTCTTGAACGGCTTGGACTCATCGCT
>ENA-ORXT01007112-ORXT01007112.1-marine-metagenome-genome-assembly--contig:-NODE-7112-length-10129-cov-6.993733_pt1 | contig 10129 bp, 3 predicted proteins | sample MGYA00237868_ERZ511482 | MGnify/ENA metagenome assembly ERZ511482
AGCCCCGCCTCGGCAGTCGCCGCCTCACCACGCGCGGCGGCCAGGTCTGCCTCGGCGTCGGTGGCGCGCGCTTCGGCGGCCGCCGCACCGGCAGCCGCCGCCTCAGCGTCGGCCACCAGCGCGTTGCGGCGGGCGACAGCGTCGCCCAGCTCCCCACGCGCCCCGGCCAGGTCCGCCACCGCCCCGTCGCGGGCACGCTCGCTCGCCGCCCGGTCCGCCACGGCCGCGTCGAGGGCGGCCTGGACAGCAGAGAGCGCCGATCGCGCTTCCGCCGCCGCTGCCTCTTGCGCCGTGTTGGACTCATCCGACACAGTGGCAGCGGCTTCGGCCGCCACCGCCCGCTCCTGGGCGACCGCCAACTCGGCGGCCGCAGCGGCCACGGCCGCTTCGGCCGCCGACCGCTGCGCCGTCGCATCGTCAAGGCGCCCGCCAATCGCGTGCACGTCCGACGTGAGCGCCCGCGCCGCCGACTCCGCGTCGGCCACGGCCGAACGCAAGTCGGCGGCGGTCGCCGCAGCCGCCCCCGCTGATGAACGGTGGGCGGCCACGTCGGCGGCGGCGCCCGCTTCGGCCGCCGCAGACGCGGCGGCAGCCTCGCGGTTGGCGGCGGCTTGGGCGGCAAGCGCGTCACGCGTCGCCGCCAGCGACGCCGTCTGCTCGGCGGCGGCACCCACGGCGGTAACCAGCCGCGACACAACCACCGCCGCGTCGGCCGACGCGCGCTCGTGCTCGGCAACAGTGGCGGTGGCGGTGGCGGCACGCTCCTCCGCCGCCGCCGTCGCCTCGGCCGCCGCGGCGAGCGCAGAGGTCAGCGACTCGGCTTCGGAGCGGAGCACCTCGACGCGCTCGTGCAGCGCCGCCACGTCGGCGACGAGTTCGGCTTGGCGCCCCGTCGCCGCCGCCGCCGACGCTTCCAAGGCCGACAAGGACCGCGCCGCGTCGGCGCGGTCGGCCTCTGCGTCGTCCCGCGCCGCCGCCGCCGCCGCCGCGGCCGCCTCGAGGCCCGACGCGCGGGCCATCGCCGTCGAAGCGCGGGCGGCCGAGGCGGCCGCTTCGGCCTCCACCTCGACCAGCCGGGCGCGGACGGAGCGCAGCTGCGCCTGTTGGCGGAGCGTCGCTGCCTCGGCAGCCGCCGCAGCGTCGCTCGCCGCCGAGGCACGCGATTCCGCAGCGTCGCGCTCGGCAGCAGCCGCCGACGCGGCCGCCGCCGACGACGCCGCCGCCGACGCTGACCGCTCGGCTTCGACGGTCAGCGCCGTTGCGCGCGCGTCGGCGGCGGCTGCGTCACGCTCGGCCGCGTCACGCTCGGCGGCCGCCGCCGACGCGCGGCCCGACGCGGCCGCCTCGGCGGCCAGCGCGACCGCGCGCTCGCCCTCGACGCGCCGGAGCGCATCAACGGTGGAAGCTTCCGCGGCCTGCGCCGCCGCCAATTGGGACGTCAGCCCGTCGACGCGGGCGGTGAGCGCGTCGAGCTCCGATTGGCGGCGCGCGTTTTCCACCTTGGCGGCCGCCGCCGAGGCGGCCGCCTCGAGCAACGCCCCACGCTCCGCCTCGTACCCCGCCACGGCGGTCGTCAGGTATTCAGAGCGCGCCTTCGCGCGCGACGCTGCCGAGATGGCCGCAGAGCGGCTCGCCTCGGCGGTCGCCAGCTCGTCGGCTGCTTCTGCCGCCGCTTGGCGGGCGGTGCGGAGGGCGTCCTCCAACCGACCAGCCCGCCCTGCGGCCGCCTCCGCCGACGCGCGCGCGTCAGAGAGGCGCTCCTCAGACGACCGCGCTTCCGCTTCGGCGGCACGGACTTTGCGGGCGAGGCCCTCCCGCTCGTCGGCGGCCGCCTCGGCCGAGGCGGTCGCGGTCGCCAGCTGCGACCGCAGCGACAACGCCTCCTCCCGCGCCGAGGAGGTGGAGCTCTCCGTGCGGGCGAGCGCCGACCGGATTTCGAGCGTCGACAGCTCCGCCGCCGACGCGCGCGCCTCGGCAGCCTGCACCGCCGAGCGCAGCGTCTCGGCACGGGAGAGGGTGCGCTCCACCTCGGCCAGTAGCTCCGTTTCCGTGGCCGCCGCCTCCCGCCGCGCCGCCGCGAGCCGCGCCTCGGTAGACCCCAGCGCTCGCTCCGCGGCCGCCGCCTCCGATTGGCCATCCTCCAACCGCGCGGTGGCGGCCTTGAGCTCCCGCTCCCGCGCTCGCAGTGTGTCCTCCGCCTCCTCTGCGCGCGACTGCAGCGCCGCCACCTCGGCGGCCGTCTCCTCCCGCAACGCCGCCGCGTCGCGGGTGGCCGCCTCGGCCGTCGCCGCCAGCTGCTCCCTTTGCGCAACAACTTCGGCGGCAAGTGCCATCTTTTCGGCCTCGGCCTCGCGGGCGGCGGCCGTCATGGAGGCGCGCGCCTCGTCGAGTGCGGTTGCCAGCGCCGCCTGCTCAGCGGCCGCTGCCGTCGTAGCGGCGGCGCGCTCCTCCTCAGCCTCGGCACGCACGCGGTCGCCGGCGCGGCGGGCGGCTTCCAACTCCTTGCGCGTCGCGGCAAGCGACGCAACGGCGGCATCGCGAGCGGCCACCGCCGCTTCTGTCGCCGCGAGCGCCGCCGACACGTCCGCAGCGCGAGCAGCGGCCGCCGATTCAGCGTCAACGGCGACGGCTTCGGCGTCGGCGAGTGCCGCCGCCGCCGTCTCATCATCCCCGCCCAGGTCGGTGACCGACGACGCGGCGCCGTCGGTGACGGACGAGTCGCTGCCGCCCACCGACGGGCGGGAGCGCAGCACAGACGTGGACGATGAGTGCGGGGAGGAGGTCAATGCAAAAAGGCGGGCGGTGAGAGCCTCGAGTTCGGCTTGGCGCCGCTTGGCCGCTTCCTCTGCGGCGGCAGCCTTGGCCGTCGCCCCCGCCAGACGATCCTGCTCCACCTGCAGCCGAGCGTCGGCGGCCTTGGCCGCCGACGACGCCGCCTCCTCCCGCTGGGTGACGGCGACCAAGTCGGCCTCGACCGACGCAACCGTCGCGCGGGCGGCCGCCAGCGCGTCGCCCAGCTGATCGGCTTCGCGGGCCTTGTCGGCCAGCGCCGATTGCGCGGTGGCCCACTTTTCCCGAAACGCCGCCGCGCGGTCGTCCTTGCGCGCCACCTCGGCCGCCGCCGTCGCCGCGTCGCGCTGTGCGGCGCGCAGCGACGCGTCCAGGTGGGACACCTCCCGCCGCAGCTCCGCGGCCGCTGACGTGGCCGCCGCCAGCCGGTCCTTCTCCGCCGCCACTGCCGCGTCCGACACGCGCAGGCGGACGCGGAGCTCCTCGGTGGACGAGCGGAGGACCTCCACGTCGGCGCCAGCCGCTTCGGCGGCGGCGAGCTTAACCTTGAGCTCCTCCCGCTCCGTGGCAATGCGCTGCAGTGCCCGCTTAAACGTGTTGGACACGTCCATCGACGGCGGCAGCACCCGGTGTTCGGGCGCAATCGCGGGCGTCGGGGGCGGTCCCCGCGCGTCCACCCCGCGGTCGACGAGCGCGCCGGCAGGGCGCTCGACGCCCTTGCATGGTGCGGCCGTCTCGTCCGAGCCCCGCCGCTGTCGCCGGGGCGGCGCAAACGCCGGGCCGTCGCCAGCAACCGTACGGCCTCCGCGGGGCGTTCCCGGCGTCGACGCGGCAACGCCGCCAGCGTTTCGCCGCACAGACGGGAGCTTGCCCATGGAGGTGGCGTGGCCCCCGCCGTCCAACTCCTCGGGAGTGGAAAAGGCCGCCAGTGGGGACATAAACGACTCCGCGTCGGCTGGGGTGCTCGGTGCAGCCCGCAAGCCGCCCGCCAGCGACCCCGGCTCGGCATCGGGGGCGCGGGCGCGGAGCTTGTCACGGAAAAAGCTGCGACTGGCGTTGGACCCGTCATTCTCCCGTCGCGCCGTTGCGAGCGTCGCAAAGCGTTTAAGCTTGGCTTGGCTCCGCTCCCCCGCGCCACTCCCAAGCGACACCGGCCCGTCAGCGCCGCCGCCACCGCCGCCCGTGTCGCGCAGCACGTTGGTGGCCGCCGTGCCGGTCACGCCCGGCATGCCCGGCGGGGCCATGCCCCCCGACCCGGAGCGAGGGAGGGAGGAGGAGCGCATGTTTAACCGCCGCTGCGATTTGGATTGGGAGATCTCGGGGGAGCCACCGCCGCCCCCACCCCGGCCGCCGCCGCCGCCTGCGCCCGCATCACGCGCGCCTTGCGTCGACGACAATGTGCTCGTGTTTCGCCGAGCCACGTCCGGCATGGCCGACGGGGTGAGGGCGGCTGGCGGCCGCGCGGGCACCGCCGACGGCTTGGCGGCGGTTCTGGCTGGCAGCCGCGGGGTGAGCGGCGTAGCACCCGGGGCCACGGGCGCAGTAGCTTGCTCTTGTTGCCGACGGTTGTGTGAAAGGGACTTGGAAAACTTGCGAGCGAGGCCCGCCATGGTGACGGGACGGGCCGCGTCCTACCCCCAGGCGTCGTTTAGTGGGGAGGCAATGAAGAGAAGGAGGGCGAGAGAGCGGTACCGGGAGGGCGGGGGGGGGTGAGGGGGTACGCAGGAAGAAGGGGGGGGGATGAGCGAGGAAAACAAGAATAGGTCGTCGGCAGCGGCAGCGATAGCGTCGCGACGTGTCCCAAAAGAAGGTAAGGACGCAAAATAATAGACGGGCCGTACGCAATGTAACCTGACGTGGCGGGGTCCCCGCGCAAAAAAAAAGGGATCGAAGGCGCCGGTATCCCGTCCAGTGCAACCGGTATCGAAAGCTCAGGCTAGCCGCACGCAGGGAAGCACCAGTGAGGTCCCGTACAGGTGGGGGGAGCGGTCCAGGTGCGGGATGCAACGGGCACACGGCCGGGTCGGTCGAGCACGTCCGCCGCCGGCCCGTGCACATGGGCGGTGGGCGTAGACGTGCCTTGTCCGAACCCTCCCCCGAGCACGGCCACGCTGTGCCCGCCGCCGTAAGGCCTGGCGCGCATTCAAGCCAAGAAAATCGACCCGCGTTGTCGGTGCTGCTGGGGGCCCTTCGCCACACCTGTGGCAGCCGACACGTCTTCTGAGGGACCTCACCGGGCCACCGAGCCCACGGAGGGGGGGGCTGGACAGCACCCGAGGGCCCGCTCTGCTTGTGCTGGGACCTGGCCGCCGCCGCCACCCCGCCAAGCGGCCACGGTCGCAGTCGCAGACTGCCACACAAGGGCCTCCTCGGGCCCGTAGGACACGGAGGCCGACTTGCGCCTCTCGTTTGAGCCGAGCGCCCCACGCCCCACATTGGCCCCCCCAACTCCAAGGTCGCCTGCCTCTTCGACAGATGACTCAGGGACGGGTGCTGCCAGAAGGCTTCCCTGGCCCATGTCCCGCCGCCCATTGTCCAACCGGTGTCTTTTGCACGAGGATCTCGAGGGCCCGACAGACAGAACCGGCGCGCCTGAGCCGCGGCGATTGGCCAATCCTGGCAGGAATATCTGATTGGATGGTGGCGGATGCGACTTCCCAGGCGACCGACCCCTTCAAACGCAGTCAAAAAAAGGCATGACCGTTGAGATCGTCGAGATCGCGACATCAGGGCTTCCAGCATGGCGTCTCTTGAAGCGGTCAGATTTCAACGGGAACACCCCAGATCTCTCGAGGCTCGTGTTCAGCCACACGTGGACGGTCAGTGCGTGGCGGGGCAGGCTGCTGACTGGGTGAGTGCACCTCCGACTCGTGCCCTCGGCACACTCGCATACGCCGACCCATGAGAAGCACGTTGCTCTTGCCTGCTTTGCTCTTCTCCTTATCGGACAAGTTCACGTAGCAGTGCATGCCCCTCTCGAAGGAGTCCCCCATCTTGGCGGATGCCCTATGATAGGACTTGGGCGGGACGTGTCGCAAGCTGTGCGTGCAGCTGTGTCGCAAGCTGTGCGTGCAGCTGTGTCGCGCGCTTTCAACGAAAGCAAGCTGCCGCCATGAACCTCAAAAGAGCAAGCTCACTGCCTGTTCCCCGCGGAGGACGGCTTTCTCAGGATGAGACGAGGAAGGCCTCGCGGAGATGCAGTACTGGTGGTGAAGATGCAGATGTACAGTGGCACCACGAGAACTGGACTACTGAATCCATTCCGTGGCGTATCAACCTAAGGACCAAACGGCAGCGTACCGGAGGCGCGCGAAGCTGACTCGTCCATATCAGAAGATGCAGCGTGGCTCCTCGACCGGGTGGCACCATCTCGGGGGTCCAAACTCCGTTGGCTCTCATTTGTTGCGACTACCGCGACGAGGCAGCACCACAGGCCTAGCAGCCTGACGAGCGATCCACAGAGCTTCTGGAAACAACCGATGTCCGCTGGACATTCTATCCCATACTGATTGGCAGACGCTTGTCAGTATCGAATGCATGGTCACGCCGACACTGTATGCATAATACAGGCGTAAATGAGCCAACCGATGTTCGAGATAGATGGCTGCAGCGCGTCCACAGGCGGTTGTGTGTGTTGAGTGGTTTTTTGTACAACACATATGTTGCATCTTTTCCGTGGTACGATCGCGAGAATCATTGGCTGTCTTGCAACCCGTTGCGAGACATGTATCTCTCGCCGTAGCCCGCACGACATAAAGAGGAGTACTGCCGCTGTCACAACAATGTGCCACTCCTACTGATGCATCGTTGCAAACCGGCCTCTTCGCTCGTCGTGGGGTCGGTTTGTCACTGTGGCGCCCGCAACAGAAACCACAAGCAATCTGGTTCTTGACAACAAGTGGACCGCATCCACTGGTGAAGCGCGCCTGTCCGGTCCAATCCAAGGTAGCTACTTACATCAAGTTCAAAATTGACAGGACAAGCAATGTAAATTGCACGACATCATCCATCGCTGCTGCCACCCACGTCGTGATCCTTGGCGCGGTCATCCCGCCCACGCCCCGCACATCGACACCAACGCCTCGGCGTGGTGGCCGTCCGTCGGCGGCGCGTCTTCCCCCCCTTGACTCTGCTTGGGTGGAGCAGGGCCGACTGCTGTACGATTGATAATCCACTTCGCACGAGTCATCATGGTGCTGGGCCTACCGATGCCCAGCACCAAGCAGCAGGAGGTGCTGCTGCGGTCACTGATCCTGTCCCTCATTTGCGTGGTCGCGTTTTCCACGCGCTTGTTCTCGGTGCTCCGCTACGAGAGCATCATCCATGAGTTTGATCCCTGGTTCAACTTCCGCGCCACCAAGTACGTTGGGCGCCAGGGCGCCCCCGGTTACACGACGAGCTATGGGCGCCTGCTCCCCAGTGTCAGTCGGCCTCAGGCCGTGTCTCCTTGTTGTGAGCTCCGTTTTCTGACGTGCCCGCCAGGTGTAGAGCCCTGTGACTGTTTGGTGTACGTGCGCGCTACTGACGTTCGACTTTTGTGTGCCGTTGTCATTGCTCTCATGGCCCTCTTTTCTCATGCGCAGGGTGTTGGTGGAGCGGGGCTCGTACGAATTTTGGAACTGGTTTGATGGCCGCTCCTGGTACCCCCTCGGCCGTATCGTGGGTGGGACTGTGTACCCCGGCATCATGTACACAGCGGCGACCATGTACCACGCGTTGCACGCGCTGGGCTTCAACGTGGACATCCGCGACGTGTGCGTGCTCACGGCGCCAATTTTCTCTGGCCTCACCGCACTGGCTGCCTACGCGTTGACGCAGTCTGTGGCGGACTCATCGGCGGGTCTTCTGGCAGCGGTCTTCATCTCTATCGTGCCCGGATACATCTCCCGCTCGGTTGCCGGGTCGTACGACAATGAGGGTGTGGCAATTACGGCGCTGCTCGTCACTTTTTGGCTCTTTGTGCGGGCGGTGCAGACAGGCTCGCTGCTGGCGTCGCTCCTGGCGACGCTCTCCTACCTGTACATGGTGGCTGCCTGGGGTGGCTACATCTTCATCATCAACCTGGTGCCCCTCTACGTGCTGGTAATGCTGGCGGCCGGTCGCTATTCGCGTCGCCTGTACATTGCGTACAACACGTTTTATGTGCTCGGCACCCTACTGTCCATGCAAATCCGCTTTGTGGGCTTCAACGCGGTGCAGAGCTCGGAGCATCTCGGTGCTTTTGGCGTTTTTGGGCTCATCAACCTGTACGCGGCGGTCGGCTGGGTGAGGAGCTTCACGTCAGAGCGCGTGTTCCGCGCCGTCGGACGGCTGCTCGTGTTGACAGCGTTGGTCATTGCGGGCGTCGCCGCCTTTTTTGGCACCGTCACAGGTTTTATTGGCCCGTGGACGGGGCGCTTCTACTCCCTGCTGGACCCGACGTACGCGAGTAAGAACATCCCAATTATCGCATCCGTGTCTGAGCACCAGCCGACCGCGTGGGGGTCCTACTTTTTTGACCTCCACGCTCTGACCTTCCTCACCCCCGTCGGCCTGTACTTTTGCTTCCGGAAGCCGACGGATGAGAACCTCTTCATCATTGTGTACGGTGCCTTTGCCATCTACTTCTCGGGCGTCATGGTGCGCCTGATGCTGGTGCTTGCGCCCGTCGCCGCCATCCTGTCGGCCATTGGCGTGTCTGCTACCCTCTCTACCTATATGCGGGTGCTGCGCGCGCCGCCAGCCGAGGTCATTGCGGCAATTGCGGCGTGTGAGCCGAGCGCCGCGCCGGCCCAAGAGGACGATTCGGCGTCCGCGGGGGTGTCCCCGGCGTCCTCCACGTCACCACCGTCAGGGTTGCGCCACCGGGGCACCGGTGGCGGCGCACAGGCAGCGTCGTCGACGAGCACCACGTCTACGGCCGGGGTGTCGTCCAAGCGCTCCAAGGCGGCGTCCTCGCAGGCCCGCCGTCGGCGCGGGGCGGAGGACAGCAGTTCCCGGCCGTCCCCTCCGTCCTTGGCCTCCCTTCCGCCCGTCACCCACCGTCGCGACGTGGCGGCTATTATGGTCCTCGGCACGCTGCTGCTACTCGTGCTCTACGTGCGCCACTGTGTGTGGGTGACGTCCGAGGCCTACTCCTCCCCTTCGGTCGTCCTCAGCGCCCGGGGCCGAGACGGGGAGCGTATCTTCTTTGACGACTTCCGCGAAGCCTACTACTGGCTGCGCCAAAACACCCCCGAAGACGCCAAGGTCATGAGCTGGTGGGATTATGGCTATCAGCTGTCCGGGATGGCCAACCGCACGACGATCGTCGACAACAACACGTGGAACAACAGCCACATTGCGACGGTTGGCCGAGCGATGAATGCGCCCGAGCCGCAGGCGTACGCCATTGCCCGCAAGCTCGACGTCGACTATGTGCTGGTCATCTTTGGGGGCGTCGTCGGCTACTCGTCGGACGACATCAACAAGTTCCTGTGGATGGTCCGCATCCCCGGTTCGGTCGACCCGTCTGTCCACGAGCGCAACTACCTGTCCGACGTCGGCTCGTACGTCGTTGACTCGCGGGCGGGCAAGGCGCTCAAGCAATCGCTCCTCTACAAGCTGTGTTACTACCGGTTTGACGAGATGATGACGGTCGGCGGGCAGGAGGCCGGCTTTGACCGCGTCCGCAACACGATGGTCGGGGTCAAGGACATCAAGCTCAAATACTTTGAGGAGGCGTTCACGTCGGAGAACTGGATCGTGCGGTTGTACAGGGTGAAAAAGGCCGACGACATGGGATGGATGTAGGAGGGGGACGTACCAGTGGGGCTCTTGTTTTGTGTTGTGTTGCTCTGTCTGTGCTCGCCGATGGGTTCTCCGTCAAGTTGTGGCGTGCGCGTCCCTGGCGCGCGCCCACTTAAACAGCAAACGCCATTGTACCGCCGTCGAGCCGTCACCGAGACGTGCGGAGCTGGACCCCCACCTACAAGTCACCGCGGTCGAGCGGTGTGCGGGGCCGTGTGGCCTCTTGCCCCCAGGGAAGACGAGCCCTCTTCCCAGTGACGCCCCGTGAAGGCTCACCATGCTGCAACCTCCGGCCGTCCCAGGACGCTCAGCCGCCCGCAAGCCGCCCAGACTGTCCACACGTAGTAATACAGTCCCGCCAGGCGCTGCACACGGTCAGGAAGGGCGCAGGGCCTCGCAGAGCCCCCCCCCTCCCCCCCCCCCGCTGGTGGCGAGTTGCTGTGCCCGCTTCCCGTCGGCCCCTCGCCCACCGACGGTGGGCGGCGACGACCGCCACCGCCGCCCCGCCGCGGGGTGCGCCGGGCCCACCAGCCGGCCGCCGCCACCACCGCACCCGCCCCCCCCCCCCCCC